>FUFK010040461.1_pt1 | contig 10688 bp, 13 predicted proteins | sample 1021851 | NCBI WGS metagenome assembly FUFK01 (sample SAMEA51879418, study PRJEB19060) | metagenome
TTAGAATGGGTTCCAATAGTATTAATAGTTTTACCAATAGTTCTACCTTTAATTTTAGAATTAGGTTTTAACTTAACTTGGTTTGCTATTCTTGTAGCTGTCAATTTACAAACCGCCTGGCTATCTCCACCTGTAGCTTTATCAGCTTATTTCTTAAAAGGTGTGGTGCCTCAATGGGATTTAAAAGATATATATTTAGGTATGATGCAATTTATGGTTATTCAATTAATTGGCTTAATATTAATTATTATATTTCCCCAAATAGCATTATGGTTGCCAAGTATAATGTATCCTAGCCCTTAGCTTTTTTATTAATTTGAGGAATAATTGTTCCTACTAAAATAATTATTAAGGATATAAATATATTAATGGATATTGTAGAACCCAAAACTATCCATGACATTGTAGCACCAATAGGACCAGTTAAAGGATACATTAAACTAATTCTACCGATAGGCGCTCTTCTTAAAGCAAAGTTATAAAATAAATAAGCTCCAAAAGTTATAAAAGATAATGTTATGGCTGCAAGAACTGGAGGACTTAAATTTAAATAATTATTATATTTAAAACTACTATCAGGCCACAATATAAAAAGTATTAGAACAGATAAGATTGCTCCAATCATGTATTGAAAAGTATTAACACCCAATTGATTTACTTTGGTTTGCATAAAACGTCTTCCAAGTACTTCATTAATAGAAACACACATCATTCCTAAAAATATAATAAAATCCCCTAAATAATTTCCACCTCCAATTTTCTTTTGGGTTGATAATAAAATTAAAGTTCCAATAATTGTAATAAATGCTCCAATTATTACTTTAATTTCAATTTTTTCTTTTAAAAAAATTCTTGCTACAAAAGGCTGCCAAATAGGAATTGTACTTATTAAAGCAACACCACTTACCGGAGAAGTTAGCAACAGCCCTATATGAAAACTAAGAGTTACCAAAAAAGGATTTAGTAGACCCATTAAAAAAGGAGTTAATCCAATTTTTTTAATAGATAAATCTACTCTCATTAAAAGTGCAAATATTAACATTAAAATAAATGCTAAAGAGAATCGAACTGCCATTAAATCCATTACATAAAACTCTTGTAGTGCTAATTTTACAAATGGAGGACCAGAGCCAAAGCCTATAACAGCAATGAACATTGAAATGTAACCAATATTACTTTTTAGAAAACTCATGTATTAATATCTTACTGTTATCACTTTTATAGACATATAAAAATATTAGTTTAGAATCTTTAAAGTGAGTCAAAATATAGAATTAAAAAATTTTGAATTAGCTACAGTTAATCCAAGTAACAAAACATGGACTTCGGCAGATTTATTCTGTTNTTGGGCAAATAGTATTCAAACNATTGCTGGATTTGCTCTTATATCTTCTTTGTATTTAATCTATAATTTAAGTTCTTATTTAGTTTTATCTTCCTCAATAGCTGCATCAATTCTTGTGTATTTTTTTATTTCTTTAATTGGTCACCCATCCCAAAAACACGGATTACCTTTTCCAGTTTTGATGAGAATGTCCATGGGTCTAAACGGTGCTAGATATTTAAGCTTATTAAGATCATTTGTTGGAATTTTTATGTTTGGAATACAAACATACTTTATATCCAAATCTATAACTTACCTAACAAGAATTATTATTTATTACATATTCGACCCACAAATTTTAGAAAATGAATTTGTTTTACAATTTTTTCTAGGCTTAAATGTTATAGATTGGTTTTCATTAATAGTGACATTTTTCATTCAATTTTTTTTATTTACGAATGGTCAAAGATATAATCAAGGGTTTTTAAAATTCTCTGCAATATTTGTTTACTTCGGTTTAATTTTCTTTTTTATTATGCTTATTGCTGAAAATAGCACTCAAATATTTCAATCTCTAAAATCTAATACAACTAGTANAGATTTGATTTCTAAATCAAATGTAATGCCCTTTTTTATTCTTACAGGGACAATTTTTTCATATTTTTCCATTGTGCTTTTGAATTATGGAGATTTTTCAAGATATGTAAAAACTAGCAGAGATCTTAAAATAGGAAATTTATTTTTATTTTTGAATATGATTATNTTTTCCTTTCTTGCGACTACTATTGTAATAGGTGTTGATGTTTTATTGAATCAAAAGCTAATCGTNGTTGATCAAATAATGACAANGCCGATGGATATAATAGGAAAGATTGATAATGTNTATCTAACAGTNTANGCATTAATTTTTATAATATTCTCNTCACTTTCGACAAATTTAATAACTAATTATGTTCCAACNCAAAATAGTATAATTAATTTTTTACCTAAAAACTTGGACCTTAAAAGTGCAGGAATACTAATTTTAATATTTGGACTAATAACGGGCAGTTTGTGGCCATCAATACTAAGCCAAATAGAAATAATAAAATTAATTGATAGTTTAGCNGCATTTTTTGGACCAATTTTTGGAGTTATNATTGCAGACTACTATCTTGTNAAGANAGAAAAAGTTAATCACAAAGATCTTTTTTTTATCAGACTAGAAAACGAGTACATTTATTCAGGTGGATGGAATTATAAAGCCGTATACGCTGTATTAATTGGTTTTATTTTTTCATTTTCAATTATTTGGAATACTAATTTCGAAGATTTTAAAACATATTCNTGGATTATAGGATTTGTCGTTTCATATATTATGTATTATCTTCTNAATGAAAAATAATTATGAAAGCTTTAGTTTATACTGGTNTAGAAGAACTTACTTATAGAGATGAAAAAGANCCAACNGANNTAAGTGGNGAAAGTATTNTNAAAGTTCANGCNTCAGGAATTTGTGGATCTGATATGCATGCTTANCATGGNAAAGATGAAAGAAGAATCCCNCCNTTNATNCTAGGTCANGAGGTAAGTGGAAAAATACAAAATGGTAAATTCAAAGATAAAAATGTTGTATTAAACCCATTAATAACTTGTGGAAAATGTGAATACTGCATGAATGGACGCGAGCATTTATGTCCTAACAGAGTCTTATTAGGCATGAACAGACCTTATGAAAGAAGTGGAGTTTTTGCTGAATATGTCTCTACTCCAAATCAAAATATTTATGAAATACCTGATCGTCTAGATTTAAGTGAAGCTACAATTGCTGAACCTACAGCTGTATCTTTNCATGCTGTATTGATGGGCGAGACATCATTAAAAAAACCGCTNAAAGAGTGTCGAACTTTNGTACAAGGTGCTGGAGCTATTGGATTATTGTGTTCATTAATTTTATCTAAAATAAANGGAAATAAAAATATTATAATGTCTGATCCAAACAAANTAAGGCTAGATGTTTGTTCAAAATACTTNGATGGNAAATTTGTTAGTCCAAATGATAAAGAAGTNAAAGAAAATAGTTTCGATATTGTTTTNGATACAGTTGGATTAGAGNTATCTAGACAACAAGCTATNTCTGTGATNAAGCCTGGTGGTAGNATTATNCANATNGGTTTAACACAACCNTCTGGNNNATTTAATTTTAGAAAAGCNACACTNCAAGAAGTAACATTTATAGGCACTTATTGTTATACTAATAAAGATTTTGAAAAAACAATTAAAATTTTGGCTGATAAAGAAATAGGAGATCTATCTTGGATTGAATATCGGGAATTAAAAAAAGGAGCAGANGCTTTCAANCAAATTCATGATGGNAGTTGTTCTGCTCCAAAAATAGTCTTATTGCCAGAGTAAATACGTAATATTGAAAAAATAATAAAATTGTCTATAGAAGTTTTAGTGAAAAATATTTTATCATCAATAATATTCTCAATTTTTCTTTTTTCATTATCCAATGCTAATGAAAAAGTAGTATTTGATTTTACTGAAAATGAACTTTCTACTTTAGAAGTGAGGAAAGTAAGAGGCGCTGATGCAAAAACTATTTATACAATTGGAAAAAACAAGAATGGAAATTATCTAAAAGCAGTAGCAGATAATTCAGCCTCCGGTCTTGGTAAAGAAATAAAAATAGATTTAGACGACACCCCTTATATTAACATTACATGGAAAGTTGAAAAAGACTTAAAAGGAATTAAAGAAAATACAAAAAAAGGACATGATTTTGCTGCAAGAGTTTTTGTTATTAAAAAAACAGGTGCTACGCCACTATCAAATAGAGCTATTAATTATGTTTATTCTAGCAACTTAAATATTGATGANTATAAACGAAGCCCNTATACAAAAAAGTCGATAGATTATGTTTTATCCACCACAAAAAATAATTTTGATGAGTGGATTACAGTTAAAGCAAATGTAAAAGAAGATTTTAAAAAACTCCATAAACTAGACGTTAAAGAGTTGGANGGAGTTGCTATTATGGCTGACACTGATAATTCAAAGATGAAAGCTATAAGTTATTATCAAAATATTTATTTTTCNTCTGAGTAATTTATTTTATATATTTTTTAAGTACTAAACTTAAAAACGAGAGCAGAATTGCAGCAATTACATCAAGAAGTGGTGTTGCTTGAGGATATCCAAAGTTCCACAATACAACCCCTATAAGCCAAATTATATATATTTTCATAAACAAATAATCATTAGTATATATATTCCTTGTCTTTGATAATATATTTTTAATATGGAATTTAAATCAAACTTTAAAGTTTACTATGAAGACACTGATAGTGGAGGAGTAGTTTATTATGCTAATTATTTGAAATTTTTGGAACGAGCTAGAACAGATGCAATCACATCTTTAAATTTTAGTAATAAAAATCTTATAGAAAAATTTGGGATTTATGTAATAGTTAAATCTTGCAACTTAAATTTTCATAAACCTGCAAAACTTGAAGACAATTTAAATATTATTTCTAAAGTGTTAGAAGTTAAAAATGTATCNATAAGAATGAAACAGCATATTTTTGTCAATGATAGTATGATTGTTGAGGCTGAAATATTATTAGCTTCAGTAGATGAAAAGGGCAAACCATCAAAACTTCCAGTAGAATTTAAAAGTCAATTGATTAAATNACTTTTTTAACCTTAAGAAATAAATTAGTCATTTTATTAACATCAATTCTTCCAGTNTTAACATTTCTAGGACTTGGGTGATAAGATCCAACTAATAAAATGTTATTTGGCAGCTTAAAAAATTTACTGTGTCCAAATTTAATATTATTTTCTATTTTAAATTGTTTTTTATAAAACTCTATACACGCATCAAAAGCTATTTTTCCAAGAGCGATAATAATTTTTAAATTATCTAAGTTTTCAATTTCATTTTTAAAATATTTAAAACAATTATTAAGTTCATTTCTAGTTGGNTTATCTCCTGGAGGGACACATTTTAATGCNGTAGTTATAAAACTATCATTTAGTATCAAACCATCGTTTCTGTGAACTGAATTTGATTTGTTCGATAATTTAGCTTTATGAAGGCATTTGTACAAAAATTCAGATGATCTATCACCTGTAAAAACTCTTCCAGTCCTATTGCCACCATGAGCAGCAGGGGCTAAACCAACTAATAAAATTCTTGCTTTTTGGTCACCAAAACCTGTTATTGGTTTTCCCCAATATTTCTCATTTATATATTGTTTTCTTTTATCTTTTGCTACCTGGGTTCTAAAGTTTACAAGTCTTGGACATTTCTTACAATTTATTATTGAGTTTTCAAGTTTTTTAAAACTTTTTTTCATAAATATTAATTTTTAATCAATGAGTCTTATACTATAATTATTTAAAATTATGAATGTAGGTTTTATTGGTGTTGGCTATATGGGTTATGGAATAGCCAAAAATATTTTAAAAAAGGGAAACAGTTTATTTGTTATTGCAAATAAAAAAAGAGCACCTATTGATAAGATTGTAAGTGATGGAGCAAAAGAGGTTAAAAGCTACAATGAGTTATGTGAAAAGAATTTAGATGCCTTATTTCTTTGTGTAACCAATACACCAATAGCTATAAGTATTGCAGAAAAATTATCTAATTTGTTAAAAGATGGTACATTAATTGTTGACGTTACAACACATAACCAACATGGATCAATTAAAATGGAACAAATTTTTGCAAAACAAAAAATTAGTTATGTTGAATGTCCTGTGATGGGAGGACCTGTTCAAGCAGAGGAAGGTGTTTGTGGAGGAATTGTTGGGGCTTCCGATGAAAATTTTAAAAAGGCAGAGGTCTATTTAAAAACTTTTTGTAAAGATTATTTCCATTTTGGTGAAGTAGGCAAGGGAGCAAAGTCAAAATTATTAAATAACTTTTTATCTCTCGGTACTGCAACAAATGTTATTGAATTCATCAAGAGTGCAAAAAAATTAGATATTGATTTAGAAAAACTTTTNGCNGTNGCAAAATTAGGATCTGGAAANTCAACAGCTTTAAATAGAATTTTTGATAATGTGCTTAANNANGATTATACTGGATTTAAATTTTCAACTTCCAANACTTTAAAAGATCTTACNTANATNCATGAAATGCTNAAAGATTTAGGTAATGCAGAAAAATTAGCTGATGTAAAAAANTCTNTTTACAAAAAAGCAGTAGANGACGGTAATGGAGANNTNTTNATAAGNGAACTAATACAAAAAGATTAATTATTCNTTTTTTTTATCAGCAAATACAATAGCTATAAGNAATAATGCTGTCCAAAACATTGCTGCNAAACTTTTGATAGCACTNGTTTCAGCACCCCANAAATCAAAAANAAATGCTCCAATAAGAATTCCAATTATATAAATTATTACTACTAATCTAGTCTGAGTCATTTAGTTGNTTCTTTTTAAATANNGACATNCCNTTATTTTTTTTATGTTCATAAGATTCTTTGAAACTTTCCAACTGCCATCCTTGCATCCTCTTTTGAATATCTTCTAAATTTTGTTTTTTCCACTCATCACTTGTATTTTGGTCTTTCCAAATCTTCTTTTCATCATTGTCTCTTCCACAGCCATAGCAATATCCAGTTACAGGATCCATTTTGCAAATACTTATACAAGGCGAAATTATCATTTTTTTATATATTTATATCTTTTTACACTATTATTCTGATTGGACAAATTAGATCAATACTATATAAAACACCATAAATTTGGGCGAGTGGCGGAATTGGTAGACGCGTTGGTCTTAGGAACCAATAGTGCAAGCTGTGAAGGTTCGAGTCCTTTCTCGCCTACCATAAAATAAAATATGAAAGTAACANTAGAAAATAAAAAAGGTTTAGAAAAAGATCTTAAAGTATTNATAGANAANAAAACNATCTCAGGCTTNATGGATGANAAATATGAAGAAATAAAAAAAGACGTTGTAATAAAAGGTTTCAGACCTGGTAAAGTACCTACCGAAATATTAAAAAGACAATTTGGCAAAGCTGTTTATGGTGAAGTAATTGATAAGTTGCTAAAAGATACAACAACAAAAGCTCTAGAAGAAAATAAAATCAAACCGGCAGGACAGCCTAAAATAGATTTAAAGTCTTTTGGTGAAGGTAAAGATCTAGAATACATTATTTCAGTTACTGAACTACCCGAGGTTTCTGCCAAAGGATTAAGCTCAATTAAAGTAGATGAGTATGTTGTAAAAATTGATCCAAAAGAAACAGATAAAAGAATTAGTGATATTGCAAAAAATCAAAACAATTTTAAAGATGCAGAAGCAAATTATAACTCAAAAATGAATGATCTTGTAATTTTTGATTATAAAGGAACTATTGACGGCAAAGAATTTAAGGGTAACGAGGGTAAAAATACTCAATTAGTTCTTGGAAAAGATTTNTTTATAAAAGGTTTTGATAAACAATTAGAAGGCGTTAAATCAGGTGACACAAAAAATGTAGAAGTAAATCTNCCTGAAAATTTTCCTGAAAAAGANCTTATTAATAAAANTGCNGTGTTTGAATGTAAGATTACAGCAGTNAGAATTCCAGAAGANGTAAAANTTAATGATGATTTTGCTAAAAATATGGGTGCNAAAGATTTAGCAAATTTAAAAGAACTTATTNCAAAACAAATTAATGATGAATATAAAAANTCANTANNNATGATTACAAANAAAAGTATTCTTGAGCAAATAGANAAAGAAAAACTNGANCAATTACCNGGNAATNTAATTGAACAGGANGTTAAAATATTATCTCAAGGAATGAAGGAAGATGAAGTTAAAAANAACCAAAAATCATTAGAGGANCAAGCTAAAAAAAGAATTAAAACTGGATTAATNTTAAATGCTTTTGGNGAAGAAAATAAAATTAATGTGTCTCAGGAAGAAATNAATGTNGAAATACAAAAACAATTTAGAATGATGCCAGGTCAAGANAAGATTGTTAAAGATTATTATGAACAAAATCCNGCAGCCATAGATAGTTTAAGAGGACAAATTTACGAAGAAAANATAATTGAAGAAATNAAGAAAAAAGCAAANATNACTAAAAAAGAAATTACCAAAGAAGAAGCTGAGAAAATTNTAAAACAAGAAAATGAAAATAANATTAAAGAGCAAGCTAAACTTGCTAAANAAGATGGAGATGANAAAAATAAGAAAAAAACAGATCCTAAAAAAAAAGAGGTAAAAACAAAATCNAAAGAAACTAAAAAAACNAAAACTCCCNCATCAAAACCTAAAAAAGCAAAAAAGGTTAGCAAAAAGTAATCACAAGTTGTATAAGATTAATCGAATCGATTATGACTAATAAAATTCCAGAACAATTAAACACCCTAATACCTATGGTTGTCGAACAATCTAGTAGAGGAGAAAGGGCATATGACATTTATTCTAGACTTCTTAAAGAGAGAATTGTCTTTGTAGTTGGTCCCATACATGATGCGGTTGCATCATTGGTTACTGCTCAATTATTATTTTTAGAGTCTGAAGATCCTAAGAAAGAAATTTCTTTATATATAAATAGTCCTGGTGGACTTGTAACAGCTGGACTTGGTATTTATGATACAATGCAATATATCAAACCAGAAATCAGCACCTTATGTATTGGACAAGCAGCAAGCATGGGTTCATTTTTACTAGCAGCAGGTGCTAAAGGAAAAAGATTTTCATTACCAAATTCTAGAATAATGGTTCATCAACCTTCTGCCGGTTTTCAAGGACAGGCAACAGATATTGAAATTCACGCTAATGAGGTTTTATCTTTAAAGAAAAGATTAAATGAAATCTATTCAAAACATACTGGAAAATCTGTTGATGAAATTAAATCAGCACTGGAGAGAGATAATTTTATGACTCCTGATAATGCAAAAAGTTTTGGCCTTATCGACAAAGTAGTAGAAAAGAGAGAATAGATCACAATATATAGTTTGTCCACAACCTCCACTTGATTACTCTGCACCATATGTATTAAAGTATAAAAATTGATTCGAATTAAAAATTATGAGCAACAATAAAAATATTCTTTACTGTTCTTTTTGTGGCAAGAGCCAACACGAAGTTAGGAAGTTAATTGCAGGACCAACTGTATTCATTTGCGATGAATGCGTAGAACTTTGTATGGATATCATCAAAGAGGAAAGTAAAGATAATTTTGTAAAACATCAGGATGGATTACCTTTACCAAAAGAAATATGTAAAGTTCTTGACGACTATGTGATTGGACAATCTCATGCAAAAAAAGTTTTATCAGTTGCGGTTCATAATCATTACAAAAGATTAAACTACGAAAATAAAACAAGCAAAACGGTTGAACTATCTAAATCTAATATTATGCTGGTAGGTCCAACTGGATGTGGAAAAACATTATTAGCCCAAACTCTTGCAAGAATACTTGATGTACCTTTTACAATGGCTGATGCAACAACATTAACTGAAGCAGGCTACGTAGGTGAAGATGTTGAAAATATAATTTTAAAATTATTACAAGCAGCAGATTATAACGTTGAAAAAGCTCAAAGAGGAATTGTTTATATAGATGAGGTTGACAAGATAAGTAGAAAATCTGAAAATCCATCTATAACTAGGGATGTATCCGGAGAAGGTGTTCAGCAAGCCTTATTAAAAATTATGGAGGGAACAGTAGCAAGCGTTCCTCCTCAAGGAGGAAGAAAACACCCTCAACAAGAATTTCTACAAGTAGACACAACCAACATACTGTTTATTTGTGGAGGAGCCTTTGCTGGTCTTGATAAAATTATATCTCAAAGAGACAAGGGGTCTTCTATTGGATTTGGAGCAGAAGTAAAAACTTTAGAAGATAAAAAAACTGGAGAATGGATGAAAAATCTAGAGCCAGAAGATTTATTGAGATACGGGCTGATCCCAGAATTTATTGGTAGATTGCCAATTACAGCTACTCTTGAAGATTTGGATGAAAAATCTTTAGTAAAAATTTTACAAGAGCCAAAAAATTCTTTGATTAAACAGTACCAAGAATTATTTAGATTAGAAGGCGTAAAATTAACATTCAAAGATCAAGCTGTTAAAGAAATTGCTAACAAGGCTATAAGTAAGAAAACTGGGGCTAGGGGATTAAGATCAATTTTAGAAAATTTATTACTTAAAACGATGTTTGACCTTCCTGGTCAAGATAACATAGAAGAAGTAATTATTGATGCTGGCGCAACCAAAGGAACATCACAACCAATAATTGTTCATACTAAGAACAAATCAAAAACAGAAAAGACTTCTGCGGCTTAATAAGAGTTAATAAACAAAAGTTTCCTATTGCATTATAAAATATAATATCCATATTTGTGGTTATGGAAGTTAAAT
>FUFK010067235.1_pt1 | contig 10688 bp, 5 predicted proteins | sample 1021851 | NCBI WGS metagenome assembly FUFK01 (sample SAMEA51879418, study PRJEB19060) | metagenome
GACCATCAATTTCACCAGCAGTTGCAACATATGTTTGAGCATCGTTTACCCAAATACCATCTGGCTTNTGNTTAACAGAAGTAAACTCCATCTTATATACTAATGTGTCTGGTGGGCTTAGTATGTCAAACCAACCAATCTCATTTGATTCTTGAAGAGTCATGAATACTGTTCTTCCATCAGGTGCTATTTTGACACCTTCTGGTTCAGCTAAATCACCATTAGATCCAGTGTGGTTGATTACCATATCTTTAACTAATGTTGCGTTTCCAAGTCCACCTGATATATCATAAATAGTTACGCCAGGTCTAGCAATTGAATCACAACCACCATCAACCCCATCACCGTAGTCATACTCATTTACAACAACAACGTACTGATTATCGACAGAAATATCTACAGCATCTGGATTATAACCTAATTGATAAGGTCCATACTTTGTTTTAGTCGCGGCTTCAACCAAGTATAACTCACCTTTAGCGCAAGCTCCTTTTGTAACAACACCAGCAATGATGGAGTTATCTACACTTACATCGATTGATGATGATTCACCTTCAGGATCATCAGTTAATGTTACTGATGCAGTACCCATTGTTAGGCCGGTACCAGAAATACCAAAAAAGTCTAAAGAATTTGTTTTTGAGTTAACAATTACACCTTCTGTGCTAGAAACAAACCTCACTAATTCGGGTTGAGAGACATCAGAGTCTCCTGTTGATTTAACATCAATTCTGGTGATGTCAAACGCAACACTTGTCGCTCCTGCTTCATCATCATTGTCTTCACATCCTATTGTAAACATAATTGTGAGAGACAATAATAGTTTAATGTATTTATTCATTATCTATTCTCCTTTGTATAATTAAAAATTCAATTCAAACTGAACCAGTAATTGATTATCTACCATGTCTGGCTGATATTCTCTTCCCTGTCCATTATTATACGATTCTGCTTTTTCTTTTGTATCACCAGTCTCTTCCCCAGTTATATAATACTCTAACTTAATTTTTGCATATTCCGTCAGGTTATAAACTGCAGCAAGAGTTAACATCGTTCTATCCCAAGTATGAGGATCATCAAGTTGAGCTTCCCAGGTACCACCAGGTTCAATATTTANTCCTCCATATCTAGCTAAAATTAAAAGTGGTTTGTTAGACAAATATGAGGGTCTAAATGATCTTCTTGTTTCAACATAAAACCCATCTCTATCTAAGAAGCCATCTTTTGAAATAATGTATTCTGCTCTTGTAAAAAAACCAAACATATCTAACTCTGTTCTTACNCCGCCCCAATAATGATCTCTGTTAGCATCCTTGGGGAGAACTTGTCCCTGAGCATATCTATAATATGTAAACTGGTCATATAACAACCTCCAATCATAATCATCATATAACTGACCTATATACCCCCAGCCAAGAATGTTCAATACACCGATATTCAGTTGGCTTCTTAAACCAAATTCGGTTGTTACACCATCCCAGTCTCTAGCTTTTTTAGGCATGTTTCCATAAACAAGCATACGATATGAATCATCTTCAGCTGGTGAATCAAAGGCAAGGGGTCTTTTTAATGCCACAGATCCCCCAAGCTTCATGTTCATAATATTTAGCTGGCTTTCATAATCTAAGTGGTACTGCCTACCTTTCCAAAACGCTGTACCAATAAGTGGGTATCCCTCAACCTCTCTATTTAATGCAATGGCAGGTCTATTGCTTCCAATTTCTAGTTTAGAGCCAGGTTTTTGAAATAATAAATAGCTCTTATCGACATACGCATTGTCATCATCGAATCTTAATCCAAACCGAAATGAAATATTCTCAGAATAAAGAATTTTAAAGTTAAGGACGGCTTTATCGATTCTTACGTAAGGGCTACGTGTTTGTATTTTTTGTATGAATTCAGTGCTATTTATAGCACCACCTTCTCCCTCAACATCAACAAATTCAAACTCAACTTTTCCTTTAAGGTCAATATCGATACCTGAAGGAAGGTTTATTGAGATTTGTTTTGTTGTGTTTTGCGCAAAGATTATCGACGATAATATAATAAAAAAGAAACTCAGCAATTTTTTCAAAATAATTCCAATCTTTTTATAAATCACCATAATTAATGATTTTATGAGATTAAGATTAAAATACTTTTGTTAGGATTGTGTTAGGGTATGTTAGGATTGTGTTAGGAGATATCAGTCCAATTTTTGTAAGGCTGTTGTTGCAACATACTATTATAATATCTTATTTCCCCAGTTACTTCTTTTAGTACAAAATTAGGTATATCAAACTGGGCCCATTCATTTTCAAGTTCGATTTCACCAATTAAGAGGCCCTGGTTTTCTCCGTGAAACTCATCTAGTTCCCATTTCATATTGTTATATATAAAAATGTATCTAGTTTTTTCAATGATTGGTTTGTGACAAATTTTAAACAAATTGCTGGACTCAAGCTTCGACAACTTAGTTTCATACTCATAACGTGACATCCCACTAGCACTAGTTGGACCTTTAATTGTCAATGTGTTTTTCGTACTTGTAGAGCTAATTGTCGATCTCACTCTTATGGTACATTTTTTATCTAATTGCAGGTAACCTTGTTTAATTTTTAAAGCAGGTAGATTTTTAGGAATTTTAGATAATATAAATTTTCGTTCGATTTCTTGCGGCATATTTTATGTATATAAAGCTGTATTCAGTTTAATAAATATTAAAAAATAAATATTTATTACTCCTAATGTAATTCTAATAAAGGGGTTATAATTTTAATTATGCTAGATAGTAAAAATATACTTGTCGTCGAAGATGATTCAGATATAAGAGAATTAATATCATTTAATTTAAAAAATGAAGGTCATCAGGTTTTNNAGGCAAAGGATGGTGAGGCAGGTATTGATAAAGCCAGAAAAAAACTACCCGACCTTATATTGTTAGATCTAATGCTTCCTGGAATTCAGGGTCTAGATGTTTGTAGAATAATAAAGTCAGATCAAGAAACAAAAAACACACCTATCATTATGGTTACAGCTATGGGTCAGGAAGAAGATATCGTAAAAGGTTTGGAGACTGGCGCAGATGACTACATTACAAAACCTTTTAGTATTAAAGTTTTGTTGGCTCGGGTTAAATCTGTTTTAAGGCGCTCAATTGAAGAAAAGGACATAGATTCAGATAAAGCAATCTTAATTAATGGTATAAGTATAAAACCTAGGCTTAGAGAAGTGAAGGTAGATGGGCAAGTAATAGATAACCTTACTTTTTCCGAATTTCAAATTTTATACTTACTTGCTGGACACCCAGGTTGGGTCTTTACCCGTTACCAAATCATTGATAAAATTAGAGGTGATAATTACCCGGTAACAGACCGTTCAGTAGACTTTCAAATTGTGGGTCTTCGAAAAAAACTTGGAGATGCAGGAAAATTAATTAGAACTGTTCGAGGCGTTGGATACCGGTTTACACCGGATGAGAAATAGACCACTTTTTCTACAACTATTATATTTTGTCTTACCTATCTACATAATAGGGTGGGGAATCCAATATTATTTTATTGGTCCATTCATTGAAAAATTTTATCTNGATGAGGCGAGAGAGCACCTTACATCTAAAGCACACCTAATTCAATCAGGTATAGATACAAAGAGGGAAAATGTAAGTTTACAAGATTTTGTAAAAAAATCGAGCATGTTATCAGAAATAAGAATAACAATTTTAGATACCAACGGCGTCGTTTTAGCAGACTCTGAAGAGGACCCTGGTTCAATGGAAAATCATAGAGGGACAAATAAGCGAGAGGAAATAGAAGTTGCAATAAAAAAAGGTATAGGAAGTTCGCAGAGGTATAGCACCACAATTAACGAACACATGTTATATGTGGCAATTTTAGCTAGCGTGGAAGGTTCTCACTTTATAATTAGAACTTCTGAGTCAATGTTGTCTTTGAATACAAGTATTAATAAAGTAAGACAGCGAATTGTATTAATTAGTATAATAATATTAATTGTAATAATACCCGCTGTAATTATTACATCTAGATTTATAACAAGGCCATTATTTTTAATTGGGAAAGCAGCTAAGAAAATATCTAAAGGAGATATGTTCGATCCCATACCGATTTCTCAAAAAAGTTTTTTTTCAGGCACAGAAGAAATTTCTTTTATTACTGTAGCTCTAAATGAAATGGCTAAAGAGCTTGATAAAAAAATAGCAACAATAACAAGAGAGAAAAATGAACAGAAAAACATATTGAATTACATCAATATAATTCAATATTCAATGTCAGAAGGTTTAATTGCTATAGATTTGGAAAATAAATTTTCAACAATAAACAAAGCTGCTTCATCTTATTTAAATATTGATAGAAAAAAAGACATTGGTAAACCATATGATAAAAAAATAAAAAATAAGGCTATCAAAAAAATTATAAAGTCCATTTTAAAAAGACAAAGACCTATTACTAAAGAGATTAGAATCGGCCGAATGAAAAAAATGTTTTTTATTGTTAACGGTAAGGTTCTTAAAGACCAAAAATCAAAACCAGTTGGCTGTCTTATTGTAATGACTGATGTTACAAGGTTAAAACAGTTAGAAGCTATGAGGAGAGTTTTTGTTGCTAATGTGAGTCACGAGCTTAAAACGCCAATAACATCGATAGGTGGTTATATTGAAACGGCTCAAGGAGACATACCTCTTGAAACAAAAAATGAATTTTTAAAGAAAGCAATAAAACAAAACAATCGTTTGAATTCTATCATTGATGATCTTTTGAGGCTTTCAAGGATTGAAGCTATACAAGATGAAGATACATTTACTCTTTCCACTCAAAAACTTTTACCTATTATTGAAAGTAGCATAGAAGATATAAGGGGGAAAATTAAAAAATATGGTATCAAAGTCGTTATAGAATGTTCAGACGACATATGTGCAAAAATTGATTCTCAATTAATGCGAGAAGCATTAATAAATTTACTTGAAAATGCAATTAAATATGGTCTTGATAACTCCACGGTAATTCTATCAGTTAAAAGAAAATCTAATAAAATACTAATTGACATTGAAAATAAAGGAGAGGTAATTCCAGAAAAAGAACGCGACAGAATATTTAATAGATTTTATAGACTTGATAAATCAAGAAGCAAAAAAACCGGAGGAACAGGTCTTGGTTTAGCAATAGTTAAGCATATATCAATAGTACATAACGGGACTATTGAAGTTCATAAAAGTGATGGCGACACCACTGTTTTTAGATTGACTTTGCCAGTAAAAAAGTTAAGCTAAACTTTAACATTTAATAAGCTAGTTTTTATTTTCCTCTGTTAGATTCTATTCTAACAAATTTCAAACATACCCCAAACAATATTCAAATTTTCTAAAGATAATATTATCTCAGTTTAAATAACTATTTTTCAAATTTCGTGAGGTGAACATGGAAAAATTAAAAATGAGATTTTTGCTATTGCTAATATGTTGTTCAACTGTTTTTGCAAACGAATCTGGTAACATAATGGGAGTGGTTAAGGATCTAGAAACTGAAGAACCATTGATTGGAGCAAATGTCATAATAAAAGGAACGGCAACTGGTGCAGCGACTGACTATGAAGGAAGGTATTTCATTCAAGGAGTAGAGCCCGGAGTGATTTCTTTGTCTGTTTCATACATTGGTTATGAAAATAAAACTATAAATGATATTGAAGTATTATCTGGGGAAACAATTAACAAAAACATTGACATGAATAAAGATGTTGTTTCTATAAAGGGTGTCCAAGTTACAGCCAAGAAAAAGACAGGTTCAGATATTGAGTCCCTTTCTAGCAAACAGAATGCTTTGGAGATGCAAGACAACATTTCATCCGATCAAATTTCTAAATCTGGTGATAGTCATGTAGCAGATGCTGTACGAAGGGTAACTGGTGTCACTATTATGGAAGATAAGTTTCTCGTAGTAAGGGGTTTGGGTGATCGTTATAGCAGTGCTCAATTAAACTCTGTGGGAATGCCAAGCCCAGAGTCAGATAGGCGATCAGTTCCTTTAGACCTCTTTAGCACTGCACTAATATCTGGAATTGACGTAGCTAAAAGTTATCGCCCTGATTTACCAGGTGCCTTTGGAGGTGGTAATGTAAATATTAGAACAAAACTCTATCCATCAAGGACTATTTATAAATTGAAAATAGGTACCGGTGTGTCTGGTAATATTTTACCAGGTGACGAAATGATAACCAACATGTCAGGACCAAATGATTTATTGGGTTTTGACTTTGGTAGATCTAGAGACATCCCCTCTAGTTTTGAGGATGAATTAATTAGTTATGGTAGTATTCCAGAAACATATCTTCCTGATCTTTTAACGCCAATTGTTAGCAATTTTACTGGAGATACTATTGGCTGGAATTCTGATCCAGTTAGAGAATATTTATGGTTTAAAGATTCATACAGAAAAAACAGTCTTTTACCAAATGCTTTTCAGAACTCTATCAAAAAATCTAGTTTGCCAGCTAGTACTAGTTTTACATACGGTACTAAATATGGTGAAGCTAATGATCTTGAAATGGGTTTTTTATTTGATGGAAATTTTTCTAGAAAATCAAAATATAATCAAGAGCGTATGGATCGATATAATGCCTACAATGACCCAAATGATGATGGCACTGTAATAGTTGATCCTGTAACTGGTTTACAAACTATCCAATATGATAAAATACTTCGAAAAGGGTTTATTGGACTCGATAGAGATATTTATCAAACATCATCAAACATTGGAATGAANTTCAGCTTTGGATTAACTATCAGGAAACATTTGAGGTTTGGACTGAGAAATGTTTATACCCATACATCAAAAGATAATTTTACTAGCTCTTCAGGTTTGTCAGGTGAATTAACTCATGACTATGCAAATCTATATCCTGGGAAAGATTTCAATGCCTACTTAAATGGCATTTCTTTTAATGGAGAACAGTGGGATGATATTGATGGAGATGGTATTTATGATTCAAATGAATCGTATACAGATAGTAATCAAAATGGTCAGTGGGATGCAGGCGATTCAATTTCCGTTCTGGACGAGAATGGCCTTTTAATTTCACAAAGATATAATGAGAAGGCAATTAACCTCACAACACTATCAATTGAGAACAAGTTTGATTTTCAAAATATTAAAAATGAAATAGACTTTAAGTATACCTTTGGAAAGTCTGATATGTATGAACCATTTGCTGCAAAATCAGAATGGGAATATGTAAGAGATGAACTAGATCCTAGAACAGGTTCATACACATTATATTTAAGAAATGGATCTAATCCAGGCGTGTCATACAATAGTAAAGGGAAAGAAAACATTTATGGNGTTTCATATGACCATCTTATAACGGTTGCTAAAAATACAAAAATAAAATTTGGCTTAAAGGTTGATAGAAAAGAAAGAGATTTTAGACGTCGTTATCTATATATGGATTATTCTCTTTTTTCTTTAGCAACAAATGATTCAATAACCACTTCAAGTATTGATGATATTAACGGTGCTCTTGATAATGACTATTGGGCGACGGTAAACCAATCTGATTCAACAATAAATGAAGGATTAGTTTTTAGCGAAAAAACCAGTGGTTTTGATGGTTATGTTGCTACTGAAGATATAGATGCCGCTTACCTTATGTTTAACTACACATGGAATGAAAACTTACAGATTAGCATAGGGGGAAGACATGAAAATTATAGTATGACCATGAATCCTTATCACCCTGTATTAGGCTATAAACCTTACACCCTAGAAGCGAATGGTACATGGGATGTTGGTGAGACATTTAATGATGTCAATAATAACGGTGTCTGGGATAACGGTGAGTTGTTTGAAGACGTAGAGGCGGATACAGCTATTATAAATTTTAAAAATTCATCTAAAAGATTTTTACCTGCTCTCATCATAAACTATTCTTTGTCTGAAAAATCAAAAATCCGGTCTTCTTTTTCTAAAACAGTAGCAAGAGCTCAATTTAGAGAATATGCACCATATGTTTTTCAGGAGTTTCTTGGGGCAGATGAAACCATAGGCTATCCTAACTTAAAAAACACAACGATTCAAAGTTCTGATATTAGATACGAATATTTTCCTAAGGGAGTTGAACTAGTTTCACTTGGTATTTTTCAAAAACATTTTACTAGCCCAATTGAGGAATCACTTATTGCTGCAAGTGGTTTATCTTATACAAAATCTTGGCAAAATGGGAAATATGCAGATATCATAGGAATAGAATCTGAATTAAGAAAAGAGTTAAGCATCATTCCAAGTAACATTGGGTTTTTGTTTTTAAATACAAATTTATCGCTTAGTAAATCCGAGGTGGTGCTTCCAGATTCTGTTTTCATTCATAACGCGGTATTAAACGCTCAGGTTGGTTTCCCAAATACTGTAGACAATAATTCTAATAAAAGAGCAAGACCACTACAAGGCCAATCTAATGTTGTCTTTAATATGGGCCTTAATTTTAAAAATAGATCTGGGTTAGACCTTAATTTAGCATACAATACTTTTAGTAAACGACTTGTAAGGATCTCAAACGAGGTTGCCGGTCATTTTTGGGAAAGACCATTTCACTCTTTGAATTTTGTAGCGAGTAAAAAAATTGGTAATTCTTATAAGATCTCTTTCAAAGCAAATAATCTATTAAATCAATCTGTAAGGATTGCACACTATTATAATGAGAAATATTACACCACCCAAGAGTATGGTCCTGGGCGATCATTTTCAATAAGCATTCAATTGAATAATTAAATAAATCAAAGGAGATAAAATGAATAACAAGTTAATAATGTCATTTTTCATTGCATTATCAATAAGCTATGCTGATGTGATAACAGTTGATGGAGATATTAGTTCTGATGTAGCATGGACATCAGACAATACATATTACCTCAACAGTCAAGCATTTGTTAAGGATGGTGTTACGCTTACAATAGAGGCAGGTACTGAGATNCTNGGTCGTTACGATGCGAACTATTCTGCAGATAATCCGGCTCCATGTTTAGTTGTTGAACAAGGTGGTAAGATTATAGCGCAGGGTACTGCTGAAGCTCCGATCACATTTCGTTCTGAGCTCGATGCAACTGATCCTAACTATGGTAATGGTCGTGGTCTTTGGGGTGGTTTGATCATCAATGGATACGCTCCGATCGCTAATGATGGAGGTACTGCAAACGTAGAAGGTTTAACCGGTGTTCCATATGGTGGAACAGATCCAGATGATAACTCTGGTGTACTTCGTTATGTTCGTGTTTGGAATGGTGGTTCTTCTATTGCTCCAGATAATGAGATCAATGGTATTACTCTAGCAGGTGTTGGTCGTGGTACTACAGTAGAATACTGTGAAGTTGGGTTAAACTTAGATGATGGTTTTGAGATGTTCGGTGGAACAGTTGATCTTAAATATTGTTCAGTGATTGCTGTGGGTGATGATGCATTTGATACAGATGCAGGATACCAAGGTCGTGGCCAGTTCTTACTTGTAGTAAGAGCAGATGATAGTGATAAAGGTCATGAGATGGATAGTAAGACCAATGGTGATTTAGACAGTCAGCCAAGATCTCATCCGCACTTTGCGAATGTTACAGTAATTAGTTCTGTTGCACATGGAGAAGATGCTTTACGTCTCAGAGAAGGTACTGGTGGAGATTTTCGTAATTACATTATNCATGGTGCAAACGATGGTGTTCGTAATGACGACAATGGTTCAGAGCTTGTAACTCAAGATCTAGCTGCTGCTCAGGCTCATGGTCATCCAAATTATCTATATATATCTGGCAGTATGGTCATGAATGGGCTGGCAGATGTACCTTGGGACGATTTTGATGAAACAACTGATGGCCCTTGGACAGGTACTTACGTTATGGAATCTGCAGGCTTAGCTTTTACCGTTGATGCAAATGGCCTCCCAGCAACGATTGATGTTACCCCTTCAGCTGATGGTTCTGCTTATGAAGGCGTAGACGAAGTGATTGAAGATGATTTTTTTGTTCCTACTTATTATAAAGGAGCGTTTGGTTCTGCTAATTGGCTAGAAGGGTGGTCTTACTTAGATGAAGCAGGCCTTCTTTTTGAACAAGATGAAGATGTTACTCTTTTAGGAGGTAATTTAACAGAAGACACCTATTTAGCAGCCTCAGGAACTTATTATCTTAACCAGCAACTATTTGTCAAGGATGGTGTCACGCTTACAATAGAAGCAGGTACTGAGATACTCGGTCGTTATGATGCGAACTATTCTGCAGATAATCCAGCTCCATGTTTAGTTATTGAACAAGGTGGTAAGATTATAGCGCAGGGTACTGCTGAAGCTCCGATCACATTTCGTTCTGAGCTCGATGCAACTGATCCTAACTATGGTAATGGTCGTGGTCTTTGGGGTGGTTTGATCATNAATGGATACGCTCCGATCGCNAATGATGGAGGTACTGCAAACGTAGAAGGTTTAACCGGTGTTCCATATGGTGGAACAGATCCAGATGATAACTCTGGTGTGCTTCGTTATGTTCGTGTTTGGAATGGTGGTTCTTCTATTGCTCCAGACAATGAGATCAATGGTATTACTCTAGCAGGTGTTGGTCGTGGTACTACAGTAGAATACTGTGAAGTTGGGTTAAACTTAGATGATGGTTTTGAGATGTTCGGTGGAACAGTTGATCTTAAATATTGTTCAGTGATTGCTGT
>FUFK010051554.1_pt1 | contig 10687 bp, 8 predicted proteins | sample 1021851 | NCBI WGS metagenome assembly FUFK01 (sample SAMEA51879418, study PRJEB19060) | metagenome
GCTAAAACAGTCTTCAGCTTACCATTCGTGGTTATTTGCAACAGTGCCCTTACTTCAAAGCCAAAATTTTTCGGGCACCATTAAGCACGAATAAAGAAACCAGTATGCCAATGATTAAGTCTGGATAAGCTGATCCCGTCCACGCCACGAGTACACCGGCAAATATAACGCCCATATTTACGACAACGTCATTCGCCGAGAAAATCCAACTGGCTTTCATATGTGCGCCATCTTCTCGATGACCAGAAATAAGATATAAGCATGTCACGTTAGCTATAAGTGCGAGCAGGCCAATAACAATCATGAGCGTTGATTCTGGCTCGCTTCCAAACATGAATCGTCTAATGACATCAACAATCACGATAACAGCAAGTAATAACTGAATCCAACCTGCGAAATGGGCTGCTTTTATTTGATATTTCGCAGCTTTTCCGACGGCATATAGCGCAATACCATAAACGGCTGCATCGGCAAACATATCTAGAGAATCAGCAATCAATCCTGTAGACGCAGCAATAATTCCGCTGATGAATTCTATAAAGAAAAGTAGAGCATTAATACCTAATAACAGTTTAAGTACTTTAGCTTGTCTCACAGGATCAGGTTCATTAGGTATATCGCCTGTAGAAAGCTGTGTTTCATCAAGTTTCGCCCCAAAACCCAGTCCTTCGAGTTTAGCCGTAATTTGCTGACTCCCTTCATTATGGAAGACTTTCAGTTTTCGATTGGGAAGATCAAAAGTAAGACCTTTAACTGCTTCAATATCTGCAAGAGCCATACGGACCATTTGCTCTTCAGCAGAGCAATCCATTTTAGGAATGGTGTAGGTACTTGTTTGCTTAGCCTGTTGATTGCTTATATAAGTTTCAGTCTTCACAAGCTTTGCACCAAAACCCAAAGCTTCAAGTTTGGTGGTTATATTTTCATCTTTTTGATTATGTAGAACCTTTAAAGAACGGTTAGGTAAATCAAAGATGAGTTTTTGAACACCATCAATTGAAGATAGCGCCATACGAACCATCTGTTCTTCCGCAGAACAATCCATTTTGGGAACTAAGTATTCACTCATGTAGTGCGAATTTTTTAAAACGTCTTCAGTGCTTAAATTTTCTTTGGGATCAGAACCACAACAGGATTGAGCGGTATCTTCACAACTGTTTGAAGTGTTACAGCAAGGAGATGAAGATTTTTCTTCTTCCTCTTCACCACAACAGCTAGGCGTATTATCACAATTCTTTGAATTGCTTGCTTCTGCAATTGATGGATGATTTTCTTGTTGAGATTTCTTATCTTCGCATGGTGTTTCTTTACTACATCCACAGCCACTCATAGTTATACCCATTAAAAAAATTTATAAACTTTGAATATTAGAATCCCTATAGTTACTATAGAGTCAAGAATCTTTGGAAATACCAACTCAATGCATTTAAAAATTGGTGAACTCTCTAAAAAAACCTCATGTTCAGTATTAACAATTAGGTTTTATGAAAAGGAAGGTTTAATTCCGGAACCGGAAAGAACGGAAGGAAATTACCGCCTTTACGATGTAGGCTATGTTGAGCGAATTAAATTTATTTTGAATTGCCGAACTTTAAATATGAGTTTGAATGAAATTCGTCAATTACTTACCTATAAAGACAAACCTGAGAAAAATTGTTCAGATGTGAATGAATTAATTGACTTACATGTCAGTGCTATCAGAGAAAATATAATCAAGCAACAAAAGCTTATTGAACAATTATCTGATTTAAGAGGTACTTGTGATGGTTTATGTACAATTGACCAATGTGGAGTTTTAAAAAATCTAGCTTGATTATCTAGACCTATGCTTTTTTCAAAAAATCGGCACTGTTGCAAATAACCACGAATGGTAAGCTGAAGACTGTTTTAGCTAAAGGTGCAGCATATGAATCCTTTCCATGGTCGGCATTTTCAGGGCGAAATCATTCTTTGGGCTGTGCGCTGGTATTGTAAATATGGCATTAGCTATCGTGAACTGCAGGAAATGCTGGCCGAACGGGGTGTGAATGTTGATCACACGACTATTTACCGTTGGGTTCAACGTTATGCTCCTGAAATAGAAAAACGTTTACGCTGGTATTGGCGTAATCCTACAGATTTACATTCATGGCATATGGATGAGACTTATATCAAAGTGAAGGGGCGATGGACTTACCTGTATCGTGCAGTTGATCAACGGGGTCATACGATTGACTTTTACCTTTCCGCTAGACGGAACAGTAAATCAGCCTATAGTTTTCTAGGAAAGATCTTCAATACGGTGAAAAAATGGCAAATTCCACGGGTCATCAATACAGATAAAGCAGCGACCTATGGCCATGCCTTATCACGATTAAAGCGAGAAGGAAAATGTCCAGTAGATATTGAGCACAGGCAGATTAAGTATAAAAATAATGTCATTGAATGTGATCATGGTAAGTTAAAGCGGATCATCAGGGCCACATTAGGATTCAAATCTATGAAGACGGCTTATGCCACAATTAAAGGTATTGAAGTCATGCGTGCACTACGTAAAGGACAAGCATCGTCATTTTATTATGGTCAGCCTCAGGGTGAAGTGTGTCTAATCAACAGGGTTTTCGGTCTCTAAGTACTTTTTAAAGGGAACATCATCGACTCAAATCTCTATTTGCAACAGTGCCTTACATTTCGTATTTTCTATTTGTAACGTAATTTCAGTAATATTATGATTATGTTTTAGAACTTCTAAGGCCTTTTGATAGAGTTGATCTGTATTGCTATTCGGAGCAACCAAATGAGCAGTTAAATGAATATTTCTTGAGGATATAGCCCAGACTTTCAACTGATGAATCCCTTCAACGCCCTCTAGCTTCAATAAATCATTTCTTAACGACTCAATATCAATCTCATCAGGAACTCCTTCAAGCAGAATATTAATACTTTGTTTTAATAAAATCCAAGTTCGAGGTAAGACCCAGAAGCCAATTAACACAGCGATTACGGTATCAACCCACATCCACTGGGTAAAATAAATAACTATTCCTCCGATAATCACGCCTATCGATCCTAGAGCATCACTAAGAACTTCTAAATATGCACCTTTTATATTTAGACTTCCTTCAGCACTAGCAGAAAGGATTTTCATTGAAATCAAATTTATGACCAAACCACCAACCGCGACAATCATCATTCCAACACTTTGAATTTCAGCAGGATTCGTAAAACGTTGATAAGCTTCATATACAATATATATTGCTACCACAAAAAGCATCACCGCATTAAACAGAGCCGCTAAAATTTCAAATCGCTGATAGCCAAAAGTTCTTTTATCATCTGCGGCTTTTTTACCAATTTTGATAGCGGCAAGAGCAATAGCTAAAGCGGCTGCATCAGTAAACATATGAGCTGCATCAGATAACAAAGCCAAACTTTGGGTAATAAAAGCAGCGACAACTTCTACTATTAAAAAAGTAGTCGTTAAACCTAAGGCAACCATTAACTTCTTACTATTTTCTTCAGTAACAACCGCATGGCTATGATCATGATGTTCTGACATAAAATATTTTCCTTATTCTATTTATGATGAGCAGAGATATTGGATAACAGCCAATATCTCTGCTGTAAATCGACTAATCTATTGGATTAAGAAACTTTTTTTTCATTTATCCAACGATAAAGCACGGGTAACAGCACCAAAGTTAGTAATGTTGAAGAGATAATCCCGCCAATCACTACGGTTGCCAGTGGCCGTTGAACCTCAGCCCCTGTTCCGGTTGCCAGCGCCATTGGTACAAAACCCAGTGAAGCCACACAAGCTGTCATCAACACTGGTCTTAAGCGCAAAATAGCCCCTTGCCACACGGCTTTATGCACTGGATATTTGTCCCTTAATTCCTTAATAAAGGTCAGCATTACCAGTCCATTGAGGACTGCAACACCAGATAAGGCAATAAAGCCAATTCCAGCTGACATCGATAATGGAATATCCCTTAGCCAAAGGAACAGCACACCACCGGTCAAGGCAAAGGGTATCCCGGTAAAGACCAATAGACTTTCTTTGACATTGTGAAAGACCGCCATCAGTAAAATAAAGATAGTGATTAAAGCCAGTGGAATCACGATTTGCATCCGTGCTTTGGCTGAAGCCAAATTTTCAAACTGACCGCCATATTCTATCCAATAACCACTTGGCAAAGTGTATGCTTTGAGCTGTGTCTGTACATCAGAAACAAAAGACCCTAAATCACGCCCTTCAACATTCGTTGTAACCACAACTCGGCGTTTACCATTTTCTCGACTGACTTGGTTGATTCCTTCAATGGTCGAGACTTGCGCGACATCCGACAATAAAATACTGCCACCATTTGGAAGCTGAATAGGTAACTGGGAAACAGATGCGACACTACGGTCTTGCTCTCCAAGACGGATAACAAAATCAAAACGACGATCGCCTTCTAAAATCTCTCCCACGCTTTGTCCACCAATACTGGTTGCCACAAGGTCTTGAATTGAACGCACACTCAAACCATATTGTGCAGCCAAAGTTTTATTTACCTCGACATTCAGTAATGGCAAACCTGAGGTCTGCTCAACTTTCACGGCACTGCTACCCGATATTTGCTGAATGATTTTGGAGATTTTAGTCGCCTCAGTATTGAGGACATTCATATCATCACCGAAGATTTTCACACCAACATCACTACGCACACCTGAGATCAATTCATTAAATCGGAGTTCAATCGGTTGTGAAAATTCACTATTATTGCCTGGAATCGTGGCTAAATACGTCACCATACGGCCACGTAATTCATCTAAACTTTCTTTAGGATTTGGCCATTCTGAACGAGGCTTTAACATGATATAGCCATCTGAAATATTGGGTGGCATGACATCTGTTGCAACCTCGGCTGTACCCGTTCTGGCAAATACTGCCTTAATTTCAGGGAAACTCTTTAAAAGAAGTTTTTCAGTATTCTCCTGAATACGTAAAGACTCTTCTAAGCCTGTACTTGGTGAACGTAACTGTTGTATCGCAAAGTCTCCTTCACTGAGCTGTGGTGCAAATTCACTGCCGAGTTTGGTACTGATAAATCCCGTAATCACTAATAAACACAGTGCAAAAGTCAGCACAACTGCTTTGTATTGATACGAAATATCAAGAGTTTGCTGATATTTAGCTTTTAGCCATAACATCCAACGACTTTCTTTTTCTTGAATATCGCCTTTGACCCACAATGCCACAGCAGCAGGCACAAAGGTGATCGATAAAATAATGGCTGCAACAAGGGCGAGTACCACTGCCAATGCCATCGGATGGAACATTTTTGCTTCCACACCACTTAAAGCAAAAATCGGCAAATACACCACCAAAATAATAAGCTGACCAAAAATAAGAGGACGACGTGCTTGGCGGGCAGCCAGAAAAACTTCCTTAAAGCGTTCACTTTGTGTGAGAGGTCGTTTTAACAGTTGCTGTGTATGGGCTAAACGCCGGATACAGTTTTCGACAATCACCACAGCACCATCGACAATGATGCCGAAATCGAGTGCACCTAAACTCATCAGATTGGCACTGATATTTTGCTGTGCCATCCCGGTTAAGGTAAACAGCATAGAGAGTGGAATGACACAGGCAGTAATCAAGGCAGCACGGATATTCCCTAAAAACAGGAACAGAATGATGATGACCAGGATTGCTCCCTCTACCAAGTTTTTCTGAACGGTTTTAATCGCCTTCTCAACCAAGATAGTACGGTCGTACACCGTTTCAATCACTACCCCTTTAGGCAAACTATTCTGAATATCTTGAAGCTTGGCATCCACAGCTTTAGAAACAGTCTGGCTATTTCCACCCATCGCCATCATGACAACCCCTAAAACGGTTTCTTTGCCGTTATAGGTTGCCCCACCGGTTCTTAAATCATGCCCAATAGAGACTTGCGCAATATCACCAACCCGAATTGGGCTGCCATTTGGGCTACCCAGCATGGTGTTCTCAATATCAGAAAGCCCATTGAATGCACCCGGTACACGTACCGTCAGTTGCTGACCATTGTCTTCAATATAACCTGCACCTCGGTTCTCATTATTTTGCGCTAAAGCCTGTTGCAGTTGTTCTAATGAGATATTCAGTTGCTGCATCCGGTTTAAATCGGGAGAGACCACATAGGTTTTTTCAAAACCACCAATACTGTTGACCTCTGCAACTCCCTTAACACGTTGCAGTTGAGGACGCACAATCCAGTCCTGAATCTCACGCAAATCCATCGGCGTGTATGCAGTTCCATCCGGCTTTTTCGCATTCGGATCTGCCTTCAGTACCCATTGATAAATCTCACCGAGACCCGTAGAAACGGGGGACATCGTCGGTGCGATTTGTGCAGGCAACTCAGATTGCGCCTCCTGTATCCGTTGGTTAATCTGCTGACGGGCCCAATAAATATCAGTCCCATCTTTAAAGATAATGGTGACTTGAGAGAGTCCATAACGGGATATGGAACGGGTAAGCTCCAGATCCGGAATGCCAGCCATGGCATTTTCAATGGGATAGGTAATCAGCTGTTCGACTTCAAGCGCAGTAAAACCCTTGGCTTGAGTATTAATCTGGACTTGGGTATTGGTAATATCGGGTACAGCATCAATCGGGAGTTTCTGATAGCTATACACCCCGACCGCAATCCAGGTACAGGCAAAGAGCAACACCCAAATCGCATTTTGTATGGAAAACTGAATGATTCGTTCGAATAAACCTTCTGGTTTTGGTAGATCAGAATTAATGTCCATGGCCTGCCTCGTCTTTTTCTAATTCAGATTTCAACAAGAAACTGCCTTGAGCGATATACTTCTGCCCTTCAGTCAGCCCAGAAATCACTTCAAGCCATTGTCCATCACTTGAAGCCTGCCCCAATTGCACTTTCTGTGCTTTTAAGTGGACTTGACCTTTTTGTTCTGAATCTACGATGAAAATACTGTCTTCACCTTCAATACTTTGCAGCGCAGACTTTTGAATCCGAAGGGCTGATTTTGCTGTAGCTTCCGGAATCAACACTCTCACTAACACATTAGAACGCAACTCAGTAGCTTGCGCATCGAGTTTTGCGCGCACCACCAGACGCCCTGTTTGTACATCTGCCTGAGAGGTTAAGCTTTGTACAGTAGCTTTATAGCTTTGATCTGAATCATTCACTTTAAAGTCAATTTTTTGCCCGGCTTGCAGTTGACCTGAGAATTGATTCGGCAAATTAAACTCAAGCCATAAATCTTTCAGCTGTTCAATGACAAAGAGCTGATTAGCCAGTTGCACATTTTCACCGACCACAATATCTTTTTGACTGATCACCCCAGAGATCGGTGCTTTAATCAGAAAACGCCCATTGTTATTGCCACTTGCACCTAATGCATTTAAACGTGCTTGTGAGGACTGGACAGTAATCTGCGCTTGACGGTAGGCATTTTCGGCACGCTGGTAATCCTGTTTGGCAGAAACCCCCTGTGACCAGAGTTGCTGTTCGCGCTGGTAATCTTTACGGGCCAAATCCAGATTCACCTGTGCCATACGCAGATTTGCCTGTTGGTCGATCAGTTCAGGCACGGTTAGTACAGCCAGCGTTTGTCCTTTTTGCACGCTCTGTCCTAAAGCCACATTGATCTGCTCGACATAACCACTAAATTTAGGCGATATATGCGCTTGTTGATCGGTATTCACCACCAATTTACCTGGCAGGGTTGTCAGCTTTTCAACCAATCCTGTGGATGCAACAGCAACTTTTAAACCTTGTTCAACCATTTGTTGGCTGGTCAGTTGTATTTCGCCTTCTTCAGCATGTCCTTCTTCAGAACTATCTTCATCAGAATATTCGGCATTTCCCTCATCATAACCCTGCCCCTCAGATTCAGTTTTTTTTGAACTTAACCAAATAGCCAGACTGACCAAGACCGTAATCAGAATCAAAATTGCAATCATGAGAGACTGGGATATTTTTCCGTTTTGCTTGGCGTTCATTTTATCGTGCTCCCCCATTGATTAAATTTTGCGATGCTTCGACTGCCTTTTTATTCAGTTGTGTATAGGCATCCGAACGGCTAATTTCTTCATAACTTGTGCCAATACTGAGTGCCTCAGCTGCTAGGGCAGTTTGCCAAGCTTGACGTAGAGTTTGTAATTGACCCAATCGAAGATTCTGCAGTTGGGTGGTTGCTTGCTGAACGTCGGTAATGGACAGTTTCCCTGCCTGAAACCCTAGTAAAGTACGGCTCTGAACTTTGGTCGCCAAAGTAACTTGTGCTGTTGTGGCATCGAACTGGCTACGTAAACCTTTGAGCTGATGCATGCTGTTGGCAATATCGAGTATTTGTTGCTTCAGCTCACGCTGCTGCTGTTGGTTCAGCAATATTTGCTGTTGCTGGACCATCGGGATCGCATATTGCTGGCGATTGAAAATATTCAGTGGAATAGCCACGCCGATTACTAAAGTCGTATCGTTGCTTTCATTAGGGGTTTTGCTACGTNTCATGCCTACATTTAAAGTCGGATTGGGACGTGCCTGAATTCTTAAATTTTCAATTTGATGATCCGATTGCTGAATGTTCAAGGCATAGAGTTTTTCTAGCCACCCTTCAGCAATATACCGTTGCACAGTTTGGAGACTTTGCTCTGGCCAAGGGATAGCGGTTTTATTCAATTGAAGATGTGAAGATGTTTCTCCCCCCCACAAATTAGACAGCTGACGACCGGCAGCTTGTTTATTCAGCATCGCTTGCTCATAAAGTCGTTGGATTTCTAGCGCTTCAATTTGGGCACGCTCAAAATCAACCAGGGCAATACTGCCTGCCTGATAGCGTTTCTGGGCACTGTCCAGATTGACTTTACTTGTTTTTAACTGTACTGAATAAGCAGACTGCTCAACCTCAGCAAGTGCAAATTGCGACCATGCAAATTTAACAATCAGTTGGCTTTGTGCCTTCCATAATTGCTGTTGCAATTGGATTTGTTGATTCGAGGTATTGGCAATCACCCGGTTCAGCTTACGCTGACCAAATAGATCTAGAGGTTGACTAACGCCAACATTGAATTCCTGTTCTTGACCTGAGCCAAAGCCAGACTGTTCTAAACTTATACTTGGATTCTGCCATAACCGACTTTGCTGAATATTCAATTCAGATATTTGCTGAACTTGTTGCCACGGCTTGTCTTGAGTCTGGTAACTTTGTACTTTTGCTAAAGCGGATTCAAAGCTGGTAACGTTTTCAGCATAGCTATATTGCATAGCCGCTGCACATATACAAGCAACCAAGCTATGACGCAAGAGTATAATTGATTGTGAAGACATGATTTTTCCCACTTATTTAAATAATAAAAGTGGTGGGAATGTTTTAGGCTACCCCACCATGAGCGGGGAAAATTCGGGAGGTGGGCTTTGTTGAAACAGGTCAGGAGCCTGATAGCTGTTTTTCCAATGAAATTGTGGATTCACTTTAACTTCAGAGCTTGGATGAAACACATCTACTTTTTCATTTTGTACAATCAAATGCATCATCGATGGTAGATGATCTTGATGATCTTCACCGATTTCTAAATCGCTACTGAATGTTTTTATGTTTTCTGACTGTCCATTATGATCGTGTTGACGACTATCGCTGGCACACAAGGTATTTTGGTGATGACCAAAATGATAACTCTGCTGTGATTGAGGCTGTTGTTCATGGACACAAAAGGCCGCCGCCACATTCCAAAAGCTTTGGAACATGAACAATCCAACCAAGACTGTAATCCATGTAGTAGAACGCATCATCTGAACCGTACCGGGTTTGTCGGAGACTTTTTATTTAAGTTAGGCCACCTGACCTAACGGGTTAATCTTATCATTGTACATTGCTTCAAACTCAAAAGGCAATTCTTCCATGAGAGTTTCCCAAACTTTGTGTAACTGCTTATAATCCACTAACCGGAGAATAAGCAATGACGAAGCAAACTGACATCAAGAAACTGGCCGCGCGATGAGTGAGCAAGAAAAGCTTTGATGACATCAAAGACTTTCAAAAGCAGCTCATGCAGTCCTTCATCGACACTGCCCTAGAAGCAGAAATGGAAGAGCATCTTGGATACCCCAAGCATGAAAAGGCAGACAGGCCTAATAAGCGCAATGGGCACACTAAAAAGAGAGTCCGTAGCGACACAGGCGAGCTTGAGATCTCCACCCCAAGAGACCGTAATGGTGACTTTGAACCTGCGTTAGTGCGTAAGCATCAAACCCGTATTTCAGGTCTTGATGACAAAATCATCAGCTTTTACGCCAAAGGTCAAACCACTACTGAGATTGTCGAAACCATCAAGGACATCTACGACGTCGACATCTCAAGCAGCTTGGTTTCCAGAGTCACTGACAACATCTTGGATGACATCACCGCTTGGCAGAACCGGCCACTGAGCAGCGTCTATCCTATCGTCTACTTAGACTGCATTGTCGTCAAAGTTCGTCAGGACAAGCAGATCATCAACAAAGCTATCTATCTGGCCTTAGGCGTTGCTCTTGATGGTAAAAAAGAGCTGCTTGGTATGTGGCTCTCAGAGAATGAAGGCGCTAAGTTCTGGCTGGGTGTTCTCACTGAGCTACAAAACCGCGGGGTTCAAGACATTCTTATTGCCTGTGTAGACGGCCTAAAAGGCTTCCCTGATGCCATCAATACGGTCTACCCTAACGCTCAG
>FUFK010067436.1_pt1 | contig 10685 bp, 11 predicted proteins | sample 1021851 | NCBI WGS metagenome assembly FUFK01 (sample SAMEA51879418, study PRJEB19060) | metagenome
GTGGCCGCCGATTTATTGTCGCACGGCGTTGACAAGGGGCCGNGCCTGGGAGAGATGTTACGCGCCGCAGAGGTCCATTGGGTCGGTCAGGATTTTGCACCATCAAGGCAGGATCTGATCGATTTTGCCATGACGTCAGGCTGACCAGCACGGATAACTGCTACCATGAATGACAGCACGACACATCCGCAGGAAGACTCTTTCGATGCCCGGAAGGCTGCCGCTGCCGAATGGTTCGCCAGCCTCCGCGATTCGATTTGCGCCACCTTCGAGGCGATCGAGGCGGAATGTCCGGAGCAACGGCAGGACGGCCTTGATGCCGGCCGCTTCGAGCGCAAGGCCTGGCAGCGTGACGGCGGCGGCGGCGGCGTGATGAGCGTCATGCACGGCCGAGTCTTTGAAAAGGTCGGGGTGAATATCTCGACGGTGCATGGCACCTTTTCCGAGGAATTCCGGCAGCGCATTCCCGGCGCAGGCGAGGACGGGGCTTTCTGGGCATCGGGAATCTCGCTTGTCGCCCATCCGCGCAACCCGCATGTGCCGGCGGCGCATATGAACACACGTTTCATNGTCACCACCAAGGCATGGTTCGGCGGCGGCGGCGACCTGACGCCGATCTTTCCCGACGCCGCGGCGGGAGAGGCGTTCCATGCGGCGATGCGGCAGGCTTGCGACGGCCATGATCCTGACTATTATCCGCGTTTCAAGAAATGGTGTGACGAGTATTTCTACCTGCCGCACCGGCAGGAGCCACGCGGCGCCGGCGGAATTTTTTACGACAATCTGGACAGCGGNGACCGCGACGCCGATTTNGCCTTCACCCGCGATGTCGGCGAGGCGTTTCATCAGGGTTACGCGGGAATCGTACGTTCGCGCATGGACCGCAGCTGGGACGAGGCCGATCGGCACCACCAGCTGGTCCGGCGCGGACGCTATGTCGAGTTCAATCTGCTGTATGACCGGGGCACGCTTTTCGGTCTGAAAACAGGCGGAAATATCGAGGCAATCCTGATGAGCCTGCCGCCTGAGGTGCGCTGGCCCTGAGCCGCCGGCGGCCGCCTTTTGTCCGGTTCGCGGGGTGCGACGGATAGCGCGCTTATTTTTTCGTATTTCATGGCAATATCTACTGCAAAANCNNGATGTCTCATGCTAAAACGCNCGACTNGCTGACTGAAGGTGCCTTGCATGTCATGCCGCTGCCGCCCGGCAGGAGCCTGGAGGGAGATTTCCGTGGTGGTCCGTTTCGGACCGCGCGCGGNAATGTGTGGGGCTGTTTTGAAAGAGGGAAAAATGGCAAATACGAACNCGAAGCCCGGGGCATCGGACGCCGATGGTCACGAGCCTGATCGTCGTGACTTCATCGTTGTCGCGACCTACGCCATGGGTGCGGTCGGTGCCGGTGCTGTTGCCTGGCCGCTGATCGACCAGATGAACCCGGCCGCCGATACGCTGGCGCTTGCCAGCACCGAGGTTGATGTCTCGAAGATCGCTGAAGGGCAGGCCATCACGGTCACCTGGCGTGGCAAGCCTGTTTTCATCCGTCACCGGACCGCTGACGAGATCGCGCGCGCGAACGCCATCGACAGCGCCGAGCTGCGTGATCCCGAAGAGGACGAGACCCGTGTCNAGAAGCCGGAGCTTCTGGTGGTTCTCGGCGTCTGTACCCATCTCGGCTGCGTCCCGCTCGGTCAGAAGACCGGCGAGGTAAAGGGCGAGTATGACGGCTGGTTCTGCCCGTGCCACGGCTCGCACTACGACNCCTCCGGCCGGATTCGCAAGGGTCCCGCACCGACGAATCTCGAGGTGCCACCCTATTCCTTTCTTTCCGACGGCCTGATCCGCATCGGTTGATCTGACAGTTTCACTGGAGGCTACTGGTTCCATGTCTGCTGAAAAATTCTCAAATCCGGTCGTGCGGTGGATTGACCACCGTCTTCCCGTGTTCTCCATGCTTGATCACGAGAAGTACGACTATCCTGTTCCGAAGAACCTCAACTACATGTGGAACTTCGGTGTTCTTGCCGGCCTTGCGCTGGTGATCATGATCGTCACCGGCATTGTGCTGGCGATGAACTACACCGCNCATGTCGACCACGCCTTCGGCTCGGTCGAGCGCATCATGCGTGACGTCAATCACGGCTGGCTGATCCGCTACATCCACATGAACACGGCGAGCTTCTTCTTCATCGTCGTTTACATTCATATGTTCCGCGGACTGTATTACGGCTCCTACAAGGCACCGCGCGAACTGTTGTGGATGCTCGGCGTTGTCATCTTCCTTCTGATGATGGCCACGGCCTTCATGGGGTATGTTCTTCCCTGGGGTCAGATGAGCTTCTGGGGCGCGACGGTGATCACCAACCTGTTCTCGGCCATCCCGTTTGTCGGCGAGAGCATTGTGGTCTTCCTCTGGGGCGGCTTCTCGGTCGACAACCCGACGCTGAACCGCTTCTTCTCCCTTCACTATCTGATGCCGTTCCTGATTGCCGGTGTGGTTGTTCTCCATATCGTGGCGCTGCACCGCTTCGGTTCGAACAACCCGATCGGGATCGACGCCAAGGGACCGCAGGACACCATCTCCTTCCATCCCTACTACACGATCAAGGACATGGTCGGGATTGCGATGTTCCTGCTGCTGCTGGCAGTGGCGGTATTCTTCTTCCCGAACGCGATGGGCCACCCGGACAACTACATCCCGGCCAACCCGATGCAGACCCCGGCGCATATCGTTCCCGAATGGTACTTCCTGCCGTTCTACGCGATCCTGCGCGCGGTTCCGGACAAGCTCGGCGGCGTGCTGCTGATGTTCAGCGCGATTTTCGTGCTGTTTGTCCTGCCGTGGCTTGACCGTTCGCCGGTCCGCTCGGCGCGGTTCCGCCCGGTGTTCCGCATCTTCTTCTGGCTGCTGTTCATCGACTGCATCCTGCTCGGCTATCTCGGCGGCATGCCTGCCGAGGGCATCTACGTGCTGCTCTCGCGTCTTGCCACGGCATGGTATTTCCTGCACTTCCTGGTGATCCTGCCGATGCTGAGCGTGTTCGAGACAACCAAACCACTGCCGAAGTCGATTTCCGAACCGGTGCTGGCGACAGCGAGGGGAGTGGCCTGATGCGCAAGTTTCTGATTGCTTCGGCTGCAGCCATTGCCGCCATGATCGGCCTTGCCTCACCCGCCATGGCGGCGGGTGGCGGCGACGTCAAGCTGCAGACCGGTGAATGGAGCTTCACCGGCCCCTTCGGCTATTTCGACAAGGCCGCCTTGCAGCGGGGCTTCCAGGTCTACCGGGAAGTCTGTGCGGGCTGTCACGGTCTCGACTATATCGCGTTCCGCAACTTGGCTGACCTTGGCTATAACGAGGCCGAGATCAAGGCCATNGCCGCCGAATACGAGGTGATGGACGGTCCGGACGACGAGGGCGAGATGTTCATGCGTCCGGCACGCCCGGCCGACATCATTCCGAATCCGTACCGGAACNACAACGAGGCCCGCGCCAGCAACAACGGCGCAATGCCGCCGGACCTGTCGCTGATCGCCAAGGCCCGTGCCAACGGCCCGGACTATCTATACAGCCTGCTTCTTGGCTATGTGGACGCGCCGGCCGACAAGGATGTGCCGGATGGCATGCATTACAACAATGCCTATTCGGGCAACCTGATCGCGATGCCGCAGCCGATCTATGGCGATGATGTGGAATATGCCGACGGGGCACCGACCACGCCCGAGGGGCTGTCCGCCGACGTGACCAACTTCCTGATGTGGGCCGCCGAGCCGAAGCTTGAGGTGCGCAAGCGGATTGGTGTCGCCGCGGTGTTCTTCCTGTCGATCTTCCTGGTGATGTCCTACTTCGCCAAGCGCCGCGTCTGGGCGGACCTTCACTAAGGGTCCGGCCACAGCAAGGACGGCGCGCCGGAAGGCGGGCCAGACAGACAAAACAAAACCCNCGNTCACCGCNGGGGGTTTTTTGTTGCCTTCGGAATGGATGGAGCGGGCGGCCTAGCGGCTGACCCTGTCGAGGAAGGCGAGGGTGCGTTCCCACGCCATTTCCGCGGCGCTGGCGTTGAACTGGCCGCGCGCGTCGCAATTGAAGCCGTGATCGGCGTCATAGATATGGGAAATGACAGCNGGGTCGGCGTCAACCTGCGCCTTGATGAAGGTTTTCACACCCTCCATCGGGATTGTCTGGTCGCGCTCGCCGAAATGCGCCAGCACCGGGCAGTGGGCGACAAGGCCCGCCTTTGACGGCAGCTCGCCACCATAATAGGAAACGGCACCGACGATATCGTTCAGGCAGGTGGCGGCACGCCAGGCGAGCGATCCGCCCCAGCAGAACCCGACGACACTGACCGGACCGGCCGCTGCAGCGGCGCGGATGGCGGCCGAAACATCAAACAGGGCATCGGCATCCACGGCGTTCTTCAGCGCAATGCCGCGTTCCTTGCCGGCGGCGTTATAGTCAAGCTCCACGCCGGGCTCGGCGCGGTCGAACATGGCCGGTGCGACGGCATAGTATCCCGCTTCTGCAAAGCGGCGGGGAAGGTCGCGGATATGCTCGTTCAGGCCAAAAATTTCCTGCAGTACGACAACGCCGCCGCGTGCGGTATCCGGGTCGCCTGCGACGGCTGCTTCGAGTGTGTGACCGTCTTCGGCCTCGATCTTGATTATATGCGTCATTCTGTCACCCCTACCGAAAGGGTGTTATTACACATTAAAGCGGAAATGGAAAACATCTCCGTCGACAACGCGGTAATCCGATCCCTCGATCCGCAGTTTTCCGGCGTCACGCGCGCCGCTTTCGCCGCTGCAGGCTATATAGTCGTCGAAGGAAATGGTCTCGGCGCGAATGAAGCCGCGCTGGAAGTCAGTATGGATCACACCTGCGGCCTGCGGCGCCGTGGCACCTGCCACGACGGTCCAGGCGCGTGCCTCCTTCGGGCCAACCGTGAAGAAGGTCAGAAGGTCCAGCAGCCCGTATCCGGCGCGAATCAGCCTTGCCAGGCCGGCTTCTTCAANGCCGAGCTCGTTCAGGAATTCCGCCTTGTCGTCCGCATCCAGCTGCGCGATCTCGGATTCAATGGCGGCGGAAACCGTGACATGGGCGGCACCAACAGTTTCGGCATGGGCGGCCACGGCGGCGGTATGTTCATTCCCGGTTGCGGCCTCGTGCTCGGCCACATTGCACACGTAAAGCACCGGCTTGGACGTCAGCAGCTGGAGCTGCGGAAGCCGCTCTTCCTCCGACTGGGTCAGACCGGTGGCGAGCCGCGCCGGCACGCCGTCGGAAAGCTGTGGCAGAAGTTTTTCCATCAGCGCCAGGTCGCTTTTGGCGAGGGCGTCCCCGCCGCGCGACTTCTTCACCAGTGCCGTCATCCGGCGTTCCAGCGAATCCATGTCGGCAAGCATCAGTTCGGTCTCGACCGTGTCCGCGTCGCGGATCGGATCGACCGACCCGTCGACATGGGTGATGTCCTCGTCCTCGAAACAGCGGAGCACATGGGCAATGGCATCGACTTCGCGGATGTTGCCAAGGAACTGGTTGCCGAGCCCCTCTCCCTTGGAGGCGCCCCGTACAAGGCCGGCGATATCCACAAACTCAAGCTGCGTCGCGATCACATTCGCCGAGCTGGCCAGCACCGCAAGCTGGTCGAGCCGCGGGTCCGGCACGGCAACGCGGCCTGTATTCGGCTCGATGGTGCAGAAAGGATAATTCGCCGCCTCGGCTGCGGCGGTTTCCGTCAGGGCGTTGAAGAGCGTCGATTTGCCGACATTGGGAAGGCCCACAATTCCGCAGTTGAAACCCATTATGTCTCCTTGCCGTCCGGGCCTGTCCCGGTCTCTGCTTCAGATGTCTCTGTCTTTGGCGCCGGCGCCAGATGCGCGACCCGGCTCATGAAGCTGCCCTCGTCATGGGCTGCCAGAAGCGGGGCTTCATCCGCCATGGCGCGCAACAGGTCGGGAAGCCAGCCGTCGCGCTCGGATGCGGTGAAATCCATCAGCACCCATTTGCGGATGTCGATCCGCGATCCCGGAATGACCTGCTCCGGGCGGCCGACGCCGATCCGGACCCGCCAGTAATCCGTGCCGATATGCCGGTCGATGTCGCGGATGCCGTTATGCCCGCCATGTCCGCCGCCGCATTTCACCCGGATCTTGCCGGCCGCCAGATCAATCTCGTCATAGAAGACGAATATGTTCTCGGGCGGGATCTTGTAGAAACGCGCCGCCTCGGCCACGGGAAGGCCGGATTTGTTCATAAAGCTCTGTGGCTTGATGGCGAGGATTTTGTGGCTGCCGATCCGCCCTTCGGCGATTTGCGCGCCGTCTTTGGCCTTCCATGGGGAAAAGCCGTGCCGGTCGGCAAGCACGTCGAGTGCCATGAAACCGGCATTGTGCCGGTTCCCAGCATAGTCCCTTCCCGGGTTGCCAAGGCCTGCGAACAACAGCATGTCACGCTCGGTAGTTCAAACTGTGCGGCCGGACGATCACGCCCGGCCTGACAGTTCCTGTGGATGCGGAAAACCCGCGCGAGGCTTATTCTTCCTCGCCTTCCTCTTCCGTGACTTCCTCCTCGGCCTCTTCGTCCTCGTTCTTCACGCCACCGCCCGGCGATGCCAGGGTGGCCACGGTGAAGTCGCGGTCGGTGATGGTCGGGGTGACGCCCTCGGGAAGCGGAATGGCGCTGATATGGATCGAGTCGCCAATTTTCACACCGTCGAGATCGATGGTGATCTTCTCGGGGATCGCTGTGGCCGGACAGTTCAGCTCGACCTCGTAGCGGACAACGTTCAGGACGCCGCCGATCTTGATGCCCGGGCACTTGTCCTCGTTGATGAACTCGACCGGGACGGCAACAGCGACGGTGGCGCTCTGCGAGACCCGAAGGAAGTCCATATGCATGATCTTGTCGTTCACCGGATGGAACTGGATATCACGCGTCAGTACGGTCGACTTCTTGCCGCCGACTTCGATCTCCAGCAGGCGGCCGAAAATGCCGGGCTGGTGAACCAACTTGGCGATTTCACGGGACTCCATGGTGATCCCGATGGGATCCTGCTTGTTGCCGTAGATGACGGCAGGGACGAGGCCTGCGCGGCGTGCCGCACGGGCGGACCCCTTACCGACCCGTTCGCGCTCGGAAGCGCTGATGGTTGTAGTGTCAGACATTGCATTGCTCCTTGCTTGCAAATGGCTGTGCCTCCAGGGGTGCACAGCAGCGCGTGGTATAGGCGGACTACACCAAAAACTCAAGGGAAAAGGGACTTGTCGAGGCGCTGGCCTCTGCGCCTAGAACAGCGTCGAGACCGAGCGTTCCTCGTTGATCCGGCGAATGGCCTCGCCAAGCAGCGGCGCCACCGACAGATGGCGCACATTGCGGGCCACGCGGACGGCTTCGGTGGCGGGGATCGAATCCGTTGTCACCAGCGAGCTCAGCGGCGAGGAAGCGACGCGGCTGACAGCCCCGCCAGACAGCACCCCGTGGGTGACATAGGCATCGACGCTGATCGCGCCGGCATCCATCAGCGCGGCGGCGGCGTTGCAGAGCGTGCCGCCGGAATCGACAATATCGTCGACCATGATGCAATGACGCTTGTCGACATCGCCGATGATGTTCATCACTTCAGACACACCGGCCTTGGGGCGGCGCTTGTCGATGATGGCGAGGTCGGCATCGAGCCGCCGAGCGAGCGAGCGGGCGCGAACCACGCCGCCAACATCGGGCGAGACGATCATCAGCTCNGCACCNNCATAGCGGGTGCGGATGTCCTCGATAAAGACCGGGGCGGCGAACAAATTGTCCGTCGGAATGTCGAAAAAGCCCTGAATCTGGCCGGCATGCAGATCGATCGTCAGCACGCGGTCGGCACCGGCNGATGTGATCAGGTTGGCCAGCAGCTTGGCCGAGATCGGCGTGCGGGGACCGGATTTCCGGTCCTGGCGTGCATAGCCGTAATAGGGCAGCACCGCGGTGATCCGCCGGGCCGAGCCACGGCGCAGCGCGTCGAGCGCGACCAGCAGTTCCATGACATTGTCGTTGGCCGGAAAGCAGGTGGACTGGATGACGAACACATCCTCGCCGCGAACNTTCTCGCCGATTTCGACGAAAACTTCCATGTCGGCGAAGCGCCGCACATCTGCCTTGGTAAGGGGAACATCAAGATAGGCTGCAATCGCCTCGGCAAGCGGACGGTTGCTGTTACAGGAGAGAATTTTCATCCGAGATCCAGTTGAGACCCAATGATTTCCCGATGGCCGGGGATCGCAGTGAGGCTNGTNTGGCCACCANCCCTTGACCGGCTTGTTGATAGCAACCCCCTATGCGCGGGGCAAGCCGTTAACAGGGCGGCCGTAATGCTTTTGTAACTTTTTGCCCTGCTGCCGGTCAGCCCATGAAGCAGCTGGCGAACAGCCCTATGAACAGAAGCCCTAGAAAAATATAGAGATGCGGCATGTTCTTGGGTTCCTCTTTCAACAGGAAAGGCGCGNTCACTCGGCGAGTGCGATGACCGAGATCTGGCGCCCGCAATCNNCTTCTGCGGCGTGTGTGGCGCGCCTGTGCGAAAAGAATCGGAAAGAATCGGCGTCANNGGAACCAGCGATGTGATCCNGCGCCNGATAGGTGTCCTCGCCGCAATCGGCAATATCGGTCACACCGGCCCCGGCAAGCTGGTGACGCACCAGCGCGGGAAGGTCGAAGCGGAAGCGGCCATCCTCATCGTCGATAAAGCATGAGGCGGCGGCGTCCCNAAGGCCGGGTGCCACAGAGGCAAGGCAGGCNTCGCGCATNTCGGCCCCGACCTGATAGCTCGGTTGGCGTATCGTCGGGCCGATCAGNGCNGTNATCTCGCCCGCGCCNTTGTCCCGCATCAGCNCCAGGGTGGAGGTTACGATGCCGTCGGCAGCCCCGCGCCAGCCGGCATGGCAGGCACCGATCACGGCGCCGTCACGGTCGACCATCAACAGCGGCAGGCAGTCGGCCGTCAGGATGGCAAGCCCCAGCCCGCGTTCGGTTGTGACCAGCCCGTCAGCGCGGGTCAGCTGCGCGCGGTCCGACNGCGCCCCGCCTGTCGCGATCACCGCATNGGCACTATGGANCTGCCACACGGCGGCAAGGCGGTCGGCGCGCAGTCCCAATGCGCTTGCCGCGCGATCACGGTTCTGCGCGACAAGTGCCGGATCGTCATCAGACCCGAAGCCGCAATTCAGGCTGTCATACACGCCGCTGCTGACACCGCCCGCGCAGCCGAAGAAGCCATGCCTTGCACGTGCGGCTGTGGGCTGGTGCAAAAGGTGCGGCACCTCGCCCGTCTTCTCGCCCGTCATGATGAAGCCGGTCATCAGGGCCTCTCCGTCTTGAAGCCGGGTGGCTGGCCGCTGCCGGCAGGCACCAGAAGCGCGACCTTGAAGACATCGCCCATCTGCGCCGGGCTTGTCAGCCTGTCAATGGCGGCCAGCAGGGCACGCCGCTCCTCCGGGCCTNCATGGGCGNCGGCCTGCTCGGCGCGNATGGCCAGCCCGATCCGCATCAGGAAGCGCCCCTGCGCCACCGGCCCGATCAGGCGCGCGCCCTGTGTTTCGGCGGCCCGGCGCAGCGCGGCAAAATCGACCCAGTGCGACAGGTCGGCCTGCCCCGGCTCGTGGAACAGATCGACAGGTCTGTGTGCCGCCACGGCCTGAACAGAATCACCGGGATTGCCGTCGCGGCCATAATCAATCACCAGCATGGCACCGCCACGAGCTGCCACCGATCTGGCCAGAGCCGCCATCACAAGATCCGCCTGGGGGCAGAGCTCGGCGACCATGCCGTCCTGCGGCGCGTCGGGAAGGGCCGGGTCGTCGATCGCCGCGCCGCCATCCACAAAGCCNATCCGGTCATCGACGAGGCCGACCATGCGTCGATGCCAGCTGCCGTCCCGCCAAACCAGCTGCGCCGCGGGAAGGGCGTCGAAGAATTCGTTGGCGATCCCGAACAGCGGGCCTTCTATGCCAGCCACCAGCTCGTCCGTATCCGCATGCCATGTTACCGGTGCGGATTCGCCGATGGTGCCATTCTGGATGCTGCGGAGCACCGGGCTTGTNTCNACAAGNTGCACCGGAGCCGCCGCCAGCTCCGGCATCAGGGCCGACCAGGCATNNCGCATGTCGCGCATCAGCGTGCCGCGGCCGGGGCCGAGCTCGGCCACGACGGCATCGGCGGGCTTGCCGGAGAGTTCATACATATGCGCCAGGTAAAGGCCGCACATCTCGCCGAACATGCCGGAAATTTCCGGCGCGGTGACGAAATCCCCGGCTTCGCCGAACGGGTTGCGGGTCTGGTAGTAGCCGGCTTCCTCCGCGCCGAGGCAGGCCGCCATATAGGCCTCGAACGGCATCGGGCCGTCCGCCTCTATCCGCCGGCGAATGTCGTCCTCGACGGTCTGTGGTACTTCGCCGGTCATGACTTTTTCTGCCGCCACAGCAGATAGGCCCCGGCCGCCATCATNGGCAGGCACAGGATTTGTCCCATGGTGATGATGCCGGCAAGCAGCCCAAGCTGCGGGTCAGGTTCGCGGACATATTCGACAAGGAAGCGCGCCAGCCCGTATCCGGCAAGCAGCACGGCCGTCATGGTGCCGCTCCGTGCCAGCCAGCCGCGCCGCGCGCCAAGCAGCATCACCGCGCCAAGGGCAAGTCCCTCGAGACCGGCCTCG
>FUFK010037620.1_pt1 | contig 10684 bp, 9 predicted proteins | sample 1021851 | NCBI WGS metagenome assembly FUFK01 (sample SAMEA51879418, study PRJEB19060) | metagenome
CGAACATTCTTCAGGAAATTATCTAATCTACTAAGTGGCATCTGTTTTGCGCAGTAATTCTATTATGAGTTATTTATAGTCAAGAATAATTACTTTTTTATGACAGCATCACTGTAAGCAATTATATCCTTATCAACAACTGTACGTACTAATTCAAGGACTGTCATAAATTCATCAACAGAATCACATACTATTTTTCTCTTTCCACCCTCATTTGAATACATGTAAAAAGTACGAGCACAAGTATCTATAACAACTCTAGTTAGATACTCATCATCTTCATTTGCGTGGAAATCCTCAGGATTCATAGTAAAGTAGCATTAATTGTGTAGTAGCAGTGAATTTTTGATGCTGAAGCAGACTTAACTATTACTCTCTCTGCCCACTCTATCTTTTCAACAAATAGTTCTTGATAGGTTGCTATGGGCGTTAAACTTACTGAAATAGTTTCTAAGTCAACCTTTCCCTTCCATTCAGCAGGTAATTGAATGATGTTGGTGTCTTTCATAGACCCACGATAAGTTACATGATTTTCAGTCATAATTTAGTTTCTAGTGTCGTAATGATATCCAGCAATGGAATATTGAGTGTTATCACCTGGATATTCATCAGGTGTTTCACCTTTATATTCTACTACTAATTGTTCTCCATCAATTCTTTCAGCAAAAATATGATAGAAACAATGAATAGGTATGCCAGGTTTAGATTGAAGTTCAACCTTCTCAGCATCCCATCTCTTTACTATTATATCTTGATGTGCACCAATTGGTTGCAACTGAACTGTAATAGAATTAATATCTACAAAATCCTTCCAATAATCAGGAAGAAGTATTACTTTATCATTCTTTACTTTACCTCTTATATAAACACCACCCTCAGGACCTTCCAAGCAGACATGTCTTAATCTGTATCCTTTCTTACTTGGATGAGATATATCAAATCCTTTCCAACCTTGAACATTAATACTACTACCACCAAATACTCCACCTACTCCTACAAGTCCTTGAAATGTATTACCCACTAAATTACTGGTATGTAAATTACCATTATTAATAGTCATATGACCTTCTACAACTAAGGCATTAGAATTTTTTCTGCCATCAATGAGAACATGAGCTGGAGTTTCTCCATCTCCTTCAGTTTTAACATCACCTTTTACATGTAAAGATCTAGGAGGATTATTAGATTCTTCATTTACATCTCTGGCAATCATAGTTGTTGCAACTACTTCACCAAATGATTTGGCATCACCTACTAAGAAAGGACCTTCAATATATGCAGATCCTCTTATGGCATCCATTCCTAATCCAAGAGCATCATAGTAAGTGCCATTTCCTACAANTAATTGTTTACCAACTTCTACATCTGAAAANTGCATNTTACCTCCTAAGCTCCTTAAGATTCTTNGCNTTNTCTTCAGTGCTAGANGGTCCTGTCTTACTTCCAAGAACAGAAGTAGCACCATCAGCCATGTCAACTAATCCACCATATATGTTCATGATTGCATTACCAATAATATCCAATTTGTTTTCACAAAAGAATTTTGCTGTCTGAGTAGCTCTTATATCTACACTCTTTGATTTTAGTATAAGTTTCTCATTACTGTCAAGTGCTATGTAACCAGTTCTACCATTGTACCCATTAGCAACCAANTCTATATCCTGTGCTTCTATTCTGATCTTACCTTGTGGTGCTCTCAATATAATNTCACCACTCACAGCATCCATTGTTATACCAGCATCATTATTCTTATTATCATCAGTTACCTTTGCATTATCACCTGCCTTAACTTGAAAAGAACCAGGTGATCTGCAGATAGTGCCATGCTTACGCATCTCATTACCAGTATGATCCATACTTATATAATGTATGAAATCATGACCACTTCTCAACATTACTGCTGATTCATTATTATCCTTATGAATATGACCAAACTGAAGTTCACCATCTCTGGTTCCATATCTAACTGTATGATAATTTTTTCTTTGTGACATTTAAGTTACATCCTCCTGATTTATGTAGGGACGTTTTGTTGAGGTATTGGGTCTACTGGTTATTATATCATGTGGTTCATTGATATGTCTTGCTCCAACCATCTTCTGACCTGTCTCAGGATGTATGTGGAAAGGACCATAATAGGGTTCACCATTAACATAACCTACAAATTGATTCCTATCAATTGTACCTACACAGTCAATGATTGTGACTAGTTGTATTTGACCTTGTGGATCATATTCCTTAAGTTCATCTCTAGAAATTCTATCAGGACAGAATACTGGTTTTAACTCTGCATTATATCCTGTTTCAGATATAATATAAACATCAGGCATTTTTGTAAATCCCTCTCCACCAGAAGTTATTTTAACAGATTCTACACCTCCATTACTATTATACTTTGGAACAGCAGTAGCACCTGCATTTGGTTCAATAATAATTTTATCATTTTCATTATAATTGATGCCTGGTGATTCTACTATTACATCACAAAGATACATGATCGCAGGATAAGCACCATTAGCTGCAGTAGGATATTCACCTTGAGGTCTAGCCACTGGTAATGATGGAGTTGTAAACTTACCTGATTTTTCCATAACATGAGATTTTCCACCTGGTATTCTCTCACCACCACCTACTTGAGATGCCACATCATCACCTAACACATCACCTTGCTCTGCTATTATTTGTTGAACATCAGCTGATCCAAGTGGTTCAGTTACAACTGCTGTGCCTGGTGGCATTAAAACTACATCATCAGGAATTACAGTGATTACATTACCTGGTGGATAAGGTATTTCCACCTCACCATCAGCACGTACCACAGTTGTTTCATCAGGTTTTGCCCATACTTTACCATCTCCACCTGTGCTTCCATCTGGAACACTTAGATATCCTGTGCCTGGTTCTATGACATTTATATTTGTAATTTGACCATCTACAACCACTGGTCTTATAACAGCACCTTGACCTTTTCCACATGTGTCTATGACTACAGCATTTGCATCTCTATCATAATTAATACCAAGATCAACCATATCAATACCCATTATTTCACCTAAAGCACCAATAATTAAATTACCTGCAGCACCTGATCCTGCACCTCCAAAGAATTTAACTGTTGGAGGTCCACAGGCAACAGGTCCAGAGTTACATCCACCAGCACCAAATAAGTCACCAAATGAAAGAGATGGAGCTTTAAAGTCAGACATTTTAAAACTATCTAATATATCAGAAAATCCTTTGGCAATATTTTGAAGATCACTAAGACCTGTATCTGGAGTAACACTACCACCATCCCATAAACTTGATTCACTTACTTCAGGGCAACCAGGTTTTTCATCACATTCTAAAAGAGAAATAATATCATCAATGATATTAAGTGCTTCTACTCCACCTTCAGCCATGCCTTCAATTGGACTTTGGAAATCAAGAAGGTCATCTAGTCCACCAAGAATATCTTTTAAAGTTTCTCCAACTGCATTAGCAATCTGACCTATCATGGCACCCACCATATTATCAGCCATACAAGGTGGTGCAGTTACAGCTTTCTTTACCATGTCCTCTAGTAATCCAAGAACAAGTGTTTCTAATCCATCCATGATATTACGAAATGCACAAGACAATTCATCATTAACCTTTTCAACCTCTTCCTTTAATTTTTGTCTTTCATTAATTGGTACTTCAAAAAACTTCTTCTTCATTTCAGTGTTAATTTTTTCAATAGAAGTTTTTTCAATTTGAGCTGTTATCCATTTCATTTCTCCAGCTACCATTTTACTTGCCTTTTTAGTTATCTCTTCTATCTTTTCATCAAATTTACTTGTATCTATTGCTAGATTTATTTTCTTATCATCTTTTGCTCTCTTTACTTTTTGAGTTTCTTTCAAAAGATTTTGCATCTGAGTTCTTATCTTTGATGTAGGAACTGGTTTACAGTCAGATCTAACTGATAATGCTTCTTGTTTCTGTCCATCTTCCTTTTGTTCATTAGATGCTAAGTCTGATCTAGAGGTATTTCCAGTAGAGGTTTCTGTTGTTTCACCACTAAAATCTGTTCCATCCTTTTGAGCCTGTCCTACCTTTTCCTCTTTTGTTTCATTATCTCTAACTCCTGTTGTAGCAATTTTATCTTTAGGTGTGTATCCACTAAAAGGTAAGAACTTAGCATCAGGCACATTTTTCATTACCTCATGATAATCATTGTATCCCAGACAACCCATAATCACAGGTTGTTGTGCATTATCACCATCTAAAAAGAATCCAAAAACAAANGTTCCTTGTGTTANGTTNGCATTCTGAGATGATCCTCTACCNCCACCACCAGCAGTAACAGGATACATGACTGTTGCCCATGGTAATTCTTCATCTGTAAGTTCTGATGGAGCAGCAGTGTGATACCCCATAATACGAACTTTATATCTTTCACCAAAACCAATTNNCTCTTCCTCAGTTGATTCATTAGTTGGAGCTGGAAATCCTGGTATATTTGCNTTCCATGTATTTTCATCAGCAATCTGTCCTATCCACCAGACAAATCCATCTCTACCTACAAAATGATTTTTAAATAATCCTTGATCTAACATTATTTTCCTCCAAATGAATCTCGTACTAAAGAAAGGCTGGTGGTTGATGAATCAGGAGTGATTCTATGACATACACTTGCCACCATATATTTCCCCTTTGTTTCAGAGTTTACTTCTTCTGATTCAGCACCTGATAACTCAGGAAAACTACACTCAACTAAATCACCAGCTTTAATAGTAAAATCTCCTGGTATAGTTATATCAGTCTTAACTGTGAATAACTGATTATATCTCATTATAGATTGTACCGCAGTATCTTTAAAATCAAAATTAGTTTTAGTTTTATCCTCATTCCAGTTAGCTAACTGTTCTTGTGCATTTTGACCACTTGGTATTGCACCAGTATCTACAACAAAACTCATGAGTCTGGTTGGTGATTGTCTAAACTCTTCTGCAATTAATTCACTTGCAGGTTCCTCTGCAGCAAGTTCAGTTTTTTCTACAAGTTGTTCACGTGATGGGGGTGCAGGAGTTTTTTCTTCATTTACAATTTGACCCTCTGTTTGAGGTTTCTCAGGTTCAGGAAAACTACGCACTTCATAATCAAATGATACTGGATCAAAGAATATTGATCTATTATTGTACATACCCATCATTAAATTTTTGCCTACATCCACATCACTATTAATTTCATATGTTAATATTTTAGCATCAAAACCCTCTGGTATTTGAGTAGAATTATTAAAAATATATTTTTTCTTTGCCTCTCCTCCAAGTATCTTATCTATTGATTTAAAATGAAATCCATTACGTGTTTGAAAGAATAAGAATCCAGCTGGTCCACCTTTATTTGACTCTGGTATAGATTTAGATGCTAACCAAGTGCAGATATAAAAAGGTTTCTTATCATTTCCTATAAAATTATATGTAGCACCAGTGTTATCAATCTCTATATCTGATTCAACCTTCAATACATCTTTTAAAATCTTCTCAACATTGTCTCCTATATTTCCCTCATATCTTTTTACCACTCTAGTTTGTTCATTAGCAAAAAATTCTTTAGATGCAAAATCAAGAAAATACACATCTTTTGATGTACTTGGATCTACATCTCTAAGTCTATTCACATATAGTCCTTCCTCAAGAGTTAATTCATTACCATAAGCATCTTCAATTGTAATATCAGTTCTCTCTCCACCTCTGATAGGGAGTCCATCAACTGTACTTTGCTTTCCACCAGCATCACCACCACTATCTTCCTGATATCCTGTTTCTACTATTGTAGCAGAGGCAGTCACATTATTAGCTAGAACATTTTCATAATAGCGAAAGTCAACTACACCTGCTGATAAATCAACAGCATATTCTGTAAAGTTAGATGAGATCTGAAACTTTACTATATTACCTGCTGATTCTGGAGCGTTTTCTGACATTAGATCTTGGCTAGACTTGCTTTCACTTGTGTTTTCTGATAACTATTTAACATCTCTTTTTGACTGTTATACATTATCATTGCTTGTTCATATCTTGATTGACCTGCTTTACCTCTGATAAAATCACTTCTTTGTGGTTTTGTTAATATTACAGTTCCAGCTGCTGATTCTTCATATGTTGCTTTTGATGACACATCAGACACAGTAGATGAAGTGGTTGAAGTATCTTTTTCTCCTAGTTCTGCAGTTGTAGTTTCACTGCTAGATGCAGCATCTTTTTTTGCATCATCTAATACATCTTCTAAAGTATAATCATCATTATTATCTGAAGTTTCTACCTTTGCTGCTGTTGTTTCTTCTTTCTCCTCTCCACCTCCTGATATGGATGCTCCTGTTCCTCCATTAGTTACAGATTCACTTTCATCTCCCCTACCAAAGAAAGATTTGAATATTAAAGGATAGAACTTAAATGGATTAAGTATATTGAGAAGATTTGGAAACTTATCTATCTGACCATCCTTACCTTCAGCAAATCCCAGATTTTTAAAGAAATCATATAATCCAAAAATCTTAGTACCTCTGGTAAGTGCCATTCTAATTCCTCTTGGTTTACCCTCTTGTACTTCAATAGCATCTGTTTTGAGCACATTGTTTATGAAGGATTTGATTCCTCCACCAACCCAATCTGCTACTGCTTTAACTGCATTACCTGCACCAGTTAGTATCTGACCAAACTTTTTCTTTAAAAATTCTACACCCTTTGTTCCATCATCATCTCCTCTTATCACATTATACAGTAAATCACCAATAAATTCACCAACTATTTCACCAATCAACATACCAAAAGGTGCTCCAAGACCACCTAGAGCTGCTCCAAGTCCACCTCCAATCATACCTCCAAACGCAGTGCCTAGAGTTTTAAACATAGTTTTTTCAAAATTATCACCAGATAATATTGAAGTAATTGCAACAATTATAGGACCAAGAATAGGAATCTTAATTGCTTTTGCTCCTTTTGCCAATGTTTTAAATAATTTGCCAGAATTAGCAACCATCTGTGCTGTATTCTTACCAAACAATTTAATCAACAATCTACCAGGTGCTTTTGCTATTCCTTTTTTAAGAACACCACCTGCTACCTTACTAGTTACTTTTGTAGTTTTACTTGCTACTTTACTTGTTATTTTGGTGACTGGTTTTGCTACCTTACTAACTGTCTTTTTAACAACTTTTTTGGCTACAGTCTTTGTTGCAGTGACTGCTGTTTTTGCTCCAGTAAGAACTTTTCCAACACCTTTAATCAAGTTAGTTAATCCTTTAACACCTGGTAATTTTTTAAGCAATTTAAGAAATTTACCTCCTAAAGCTTTAAAAACACCTTTAATTTTAGATCCTATTGCTTTGAAAGCTTTGCCTATTGGAGATAATACTTTCTTTAATCCTTTACCTGCCATTTTAAAACCTGCCTTGACAAGTTTCATTCCTTCTTGGAATGCAAAAATAGTCACCCTTAAAAGTTTAGAAAATTTATTTAAATTATCTCCTATGGTTTTAAATATTTCCTTTATCTTATCAACGTTGTTTATTAAAAAGAATACTAGTGCACCAATTGCCATATTGGTAATGAAATTGGTTGCCATATCTAAAGGACCTTGTGCTGTTTTTTTAATACCTTTTCCAATTTTTCCTAGTGCACCACCATCTTTCTTCTCCAACTTTGCCTCTTTCTTTCTTTTCTTTTCTGCCTCTCTTTGTTGACGCAATAATTCTAATTCACTCTTCTTCTGTTCAGATTGAGCACCAGTAAGAAATGCTAGTGCATCTGTCATACCAACTATGTTATCTACCTTTGCAGTGAATGCTTTATAATCTATCTTAGCAGAATCAGGAGTTACTTTTGATACCTTGTCTATATCAATTTTCATTAATTTAGACTTAGATATTGATGCAGGTTTTTTTGCTTTGGTTTTCTCACCATATGAACTATCTCTATCCATTATTTTGCTTATCTTTGCTCTCTTCTCCTCCTTATCACCTCCAACAAATTTTTTGGCTTTCTCCTTCATCTTTTTCTTATCCAAAGATTTTTTTAATATTTTTAAACCAGTAACCAGAGTAGTAATTATAGCCATTTATCCCACCAAATTATAAATTGATTGAACAATAATATTAGAATCATCACGCATATCAACTGATGAGAAATTCTTTGATCCTGTTCTAGAAGCAGGTGCATTACCAGAAGTTAATCCACTAGAACCACCAGATCCTCCACCACCCGCCATGGCAAGTTTACCACCACCATTTGGAGTGGGTGGTGGCGTAGTTTTAGATCCTGATTGACTAGATGACATCTTTGCTATGCTATTATCTGATGTCTCAGATCTTGTGCCACCTCCCATATCACTAGCATCTCCAGTTGGTGCACCAAAATCAACTGAAATAGTCTCAGGGTTGGTCATTGACCATGCCTTTAAGAAACCTTTTTCTGCTTCAGTGCCTGGTTTTCCACCCAAACTAACACCAATACATCCTAATGTTCCATAGGGATCTATGTCACTATGAATCATCATTCCTGATCTATTCCCCATATTACCATCACCACTACCAACATAAGCAGACCAATCACCTAATCCTTTTAATGCTCCTGATAAAGGACCATGTTCATCAAAACTATGAACTTTATATGTTCCATCTGGCATTGGATATCCCTCACCAGACACATCTTTTCTCATTTCTTGTGAAATGTTTTCTGTACCTGGTTTACCAGAGACTACATTGTAAGTTGATCCTACTTTTTTTCCATCTACATCTTTCATCTCCATTGTTCCTGTATTACCCTTTCCTTTAATGCCTATGGATCCACCACCTTTTGCATATGATGTACCACCTCTCATGATTGGTTGATTAGTACCACCACCCTCTGCATTCATTTGTTCTAATTGATCAACTCCAACTTGATCAACAGCACCTTTACTCATTACAAATTCACCTGGTTCTAACATTGCAGGAACTGTATCTCCTGTTCCTTCACCAGGCACTTCACCACCACCTTGCATCTCAAATTTTGGAATCTCAGGTATCTGTACTGGTGGTAATTTTTCTCTTAAAGCATCTAAAGGTAAGTCTTGAGGTTCTCCTATTTTAAAAATTCTCATCAACATACCAATTGGATTGAGAATAAATTGAAGTCCATCTAATAAACCTTGAAAAACAAAATTAATAGGTCCTAAAACAAATCTGTTTATACCCTTTATCAATGCATTACCAAGATCTATGAGTCCATTAGCAAAACCTTTTAAAGGTTTCAAAATTACATCAGGATTTTCAAGGATGTTTAGCAAACCCATGACAGCACCACCCAAGAGGACATTCTTAAAGAAATTCATTACCATATCCATCATTCCTGTTACAGGTTTGATGGCCTTATCAAATCCAGTCTTCAGCATTCCTTTTCCTTTTGGCTTCTCTAACTTATCTTCCCTTGCTTTATCTCCAGCAATATCTTCAGATACTCTTAAATCATCTTGTTTTTCTTTCTCCAATTCTATCTGGTTATCAAAGTTACCAAGAATTTTACCAAGATTTTCTTCTATCTTAGTCAAACTAGGTTGAAGAACATTAAGAAGAAAGTCTTTTAACTCATCTTTTTTCTCCTTAGGTTCTTTAGGTCCTGTGCCTGGTAAAAGACCCCCTGTGATAGGACTTACATAAGTTGGATTTCTTTTATCTATATCTGCCTTTACTTCTTCAAGGGTCTTTAACTTCTTTGGTCTTCCTCTTCTTTTCTTTGCACCCTCAACCATGGTCTCAGCTAGACCTCTTTTCTCTAAGTTTAACAACTTGTCAGCTTTTATTGGTTTTTTAGAAGCAGTCTTAGGCATTTTGTTTGCGTTTGAGTTCTTCTTCCTCTAGATGTTGCTTGAGAAGTGCAACATATACATCTCTTTCCCAAGGCATGAGGTTTTCAATCTCAGTTAATGAATATTTATGGTACTGCATCAAGGCAAAATTCAATTTATAATAATTCTCTAGATCCATGTGGATCATGCCTACGCGAAAAAAGACGACAAACCCTCCAACACGACAGTACTCTTCTTTTTAGTTTTAGGATTAACAATGTCAACAGTATGAGACAACTTAGGCATTGTTTCAAAGAAAGATTCTATCTCTTTGAACTGTGCTGAGTTCATCTGTTCTAAGAAATTGACTACCTCTTTCTTTGTACAGTCTGCAGTAGACCAAACTTCCTCTTCATTATAGATCTTATCAATACAACTTGCTATCAGATCAAAAGATCTCTCCATATTGTTCTCTTCTTTAAAATCAAAGTTACTTTTAATAAACTGATCTAAGGAAGGATACTTCATCTCCATCATCAAATCATCATCAACTTTGATTTGCTTTGTGTGATTTTCATTCTCTGTGACTTTAATCTCATCAATTGCAATAGTGACAGGAACAGAGGTTACATTATCATCAGGAGCAATAAGATTTACTTCTACATCTTCTCCAACAGATTTGCCTCTGATGTTTAGAAATAGATATTCAATGTCAAATGTAGGTAGATCCTCTACTTTGATTCCCTTTGTAAGGATACAACTTTTGATAACTGTCTTGATAGCAGTTGTAATCTGTTTTGTATCTTCACTCTCTAATGCAAGAACTAAAAGTTTTTCTTCTTTAACAAGAAAAGGTCTATAGTTAAGTAATTGTTTTGATGAAGGTAACTCC
>FUFK010069308.1_pt1 | contig 10682 bp, 9 predicted proteins | sample 1021851 | NCBI WGS metagenome assembly FUFK01 (sample SAMEA51879418, study PRJEB19060) | metagenome
CTTCTGCCATGTTGCCTGCTGAGGTGGTTTGTTTTTCAAAGATGCCACCAATTGCGAAGAAAGTGTTGAAAGACTAGGCCTTCGAGCAATCAACATGGAGGATAACACGACCAAGCATCGGATGATGCCACTGGTTTTTGTTGGACTTCTTCTTTTGAGTTTTACAAACGTCGTTCACGCTGATGAAACATCAGACGAGTTCATCATCGACGGTCGCTTGCAGATGGTTATGCTTGAAGCAGGTGAATCCTATCAGCAAACCATCAACGTCGATGAGGGTACAATCGTCTCCATCAACGTTGGTTGCAGTTCATGCCAAGTGCAACTCGATGCAGGAAGTACGAGCATCTCATCCTCCACCTCGGCCACCTACGAAGCGACGGAAGCAACATCAATTCAAATCACAATCTCCTCAACCACTGCAGAGACGGTTTCAACATCTTTCCTGGTTGCCGAAGACGAACTGCATCTCAATCAACGACCAAGTCCTGATTCAACAATCGACCTCGTCGATTCATACAGATGTGAGAATCCGAGTGCGTGTCTGGACATGCATCGAGGCAATCTCCAAACCATTCTCAACGGAGATTATGCATCGCTAGGTTTCGATGCTGGTGCGGTTAAATCGGGCGCTGACGAATATTATGGATTCGACGTCTATGCAGATGAAACCGTTGAATTATCCCTCCATCACGCATCCGATTCAATTCGGTTTGATTTCTACATGCAGACGGAAACCGAAGAACAACTTCTCGATGCGGTGATTGAGACCATGACCGCCACAAACCCAAACACCTTGGGTGAAACGGTGTACTTGGACATTGTAGAAGATGGCAGAATCATCGTCAAGGCATCAACCTCTACACCATATTCGGCCTATGCACTTCAGCGTACAATTCATGACGCTCAATTGACCATGACCGTGGACGAGGGCACATCACAATTCACGCAAATCGGTCATGGATTGTCTAAGAGTGCCTTTGCAATCGATGCCACGGGAGTGGTCAAGCTTTCACCTGTGATTGAAGACATCACTGCAAGCGTTTCGCTTCGTATCGGTGACGCATGGGTTGTAATGCCCGAGGTCCTTGTTGAACGTAATACAGTAGAGCGAATTTATGTCTATCCAAACACGACAATGGCGATGCTCAACATCGAAAGCAGTGTCCACTGGGTTGACGTCACCTTGGAATCCACTGCAGATGGCAACACGACAAACGACGCTCCAGCCTATCTCCCATCAAGTCTTGACGAAACCAATTGGCCGATTCTCTATGCTGAAAATACCGAAGACTACACGGGTGAGCTGTCCTTAGCAACGATGGATACATCCGACGTGTACCTCATTTCGGTTGATGGCTGGGTTGATTCTGAGCATCGACTCCACATCGTTATCGATGGCAATAGCCCCGACCTCCGAGGTGTTGTTCAGGAATTGGATCAGGATACAATGGACGTGCTCTCAGAACACGAACTGTCTCCCGATCTCTTCACCTACGACATGGATTTGTACATCACATTGGGGCCAGGATTGCATTTCATTGAGTTCTTCCATGTCAATGATTCAATCCTCCAAAACCAAAACTGGGGCAACGATCTACAAGCACTTGAATACAGCATAGATATTACAAAAGTGACCACTGAAATCGGTGAAGAACCATGGTTTGCTCCATCCGATGAAGCAAAGTTTTGGGGAACCACTGTTCGTTGGGTTCTTGGGCTTGGCATGATGTTGCCGGCCATCTATCTCATGTATGCTATGCGAGAGACTCGACGTAAAGCGGCTCGTATTGGAGCGATGAAGCAGCGCCTAGTCATGTTAACAAATCTACTCGATGAAGGAACAGAATCACCGGAGCAAACACGAAAATCATTGGTTCGCTCATTGGAAGCTGTAGCAACACTTCCATGGGAATCTGCAATCGCTTCATGGGGTGAACCGCAACGTTCCTACACAACCGATGGAACGTCCATTGCAGTGTGGAATCTTGATACACGTCTGGCAAAATCTCTCGGCAACTGGCCAATCCTTGTTGGTTTNAACACAGAAAACGAAACCTGGGACATCGCCGCATTCCGGTTTGATGCACCATACGGTCAAGCATTGACCGTAGACCATGTTGACCCACGCCTCTTGCATCAAGGAGAGGAGGTCTTTGTTGATACCATTGCCAAAGGAACGACAATTTTCCTCACCATTGATCTTGCAGGAGAAGCGTCACAAGTTGATGTTGAACTGAATGGCCACGTCGATGGAGTGCCAAGAGGGATGAGGATTCCTACTGCATTGACCCGATTTGAAGAAGAGGAATGATCATTCATTCGCTCTTCGTTCGGATGCATCATCAAGGATTCGTTGCACCTGATCACTCGGATTAAGACTTGATTTCATCGATTCAAGTTGCTTCTTGTCCGCCTTCGAAATTTTATCAGGAACGTGAAGTTTGAGCAATACGACCACATCGCCACGTCCACTCCTACGCATNTGAGGCAAACCTCGTTTCTTGATTTCAAGGGTGTGGCCTGCAGATGAACCCGCTGGAATCACNATGTCCAACTTCTTCCCGTCAATGTGATCAATACTGATTTTCGTGCCCAACATCAAATCTGGATAGCCAAGTGGGAGCGACATAATCAAATCCGAACCGTTTCGTTCGAACCAAGGATGTGTGAGTACTTCAATCTCGATGAGGAGATCACCATGCGAGCCCTGGCCACGTTCCGCAGGTTGTCCTTGACCTCTCAGGCGTAGACGAGTGCCGTGTTCTGCACCAGCCGGAACGTTGAATCGAATGGTTTTCTCTTCAACACGGTGGCCTCGACCAGAACAATCAGTACAAGGTGAATCGATCATCGAGCCGCTTCCTCCACAATCGCGACAATCTTGAACAACTTCGTTGACAAACGGACCTATCTGTTGTCGAACACGTACTCGACCTTGACCTTGACATTGTGGACAGGTCGTTGTTTTGCCATCTTTGGCTCCAGAACCTGAACAAGTCTTGCATTCTGCAGGCAAATCGAGTTCAATCGATTCTTCACTTCCGGTCAAAACCGTGGCCAGTTCGATGCTGTGACGCAAGAGAATGTCAGAGCCTCTGCGTTCACGACTACGGCCACGATCGCCACCAAAGAATCCTGAAAAGAAATCTCCACCGAGGAGATCCTCAAGATTGATGTTGAAGCCACCTCCGGAGAACCCGCCAAAGGGATTTCCAGCAGGACCATCATGGCCGAATCGATCGTAGTGAGCACGCTTGTCTGAATCCGAGAGAACAGCGTAAGCCTCCTGAATTTCCTTGAATTTCTCCTCGGCATTGGGCTCTTCGCTTCGGTCTGGGTGATAACGTCGAGCAAGTCGCCTGAATGCATTCTTCAGATCTTTTTCTGTTGCTGAACGCTCAACATCGAGAACTTCGTAGTAGTCTCGTTTGTCTGCCAACGTTCCACCCAATCGATGCCAACAGGCGCTCCACTAAAACCTCACGTTGAAATTAGGCAGAAAGTGTGGCACCACACGATTGGCAGTAGCGTTCGGACGGAGGATTACTTGCACCACAAGCGGGACATTCTCCGGTGACAGAGCCTTTCATCGTTTGAACGCTTCCGCCACTCAACATCGCCAAGTCTTCAATGGACTCTTTGCGCTGAACGGGGATGGATGGAGTTTCAACCTTGGTCGACGATATGATTCCACCATCATCACTCATTGTCGTCATGGTTAGTTCATCATTTGAGCGTGTATCGGACATTTCTTGTTTGATAGGGGCAACTGGACGTTGGGCAATAACCGGCGTTTGTTGTGCATTTGAACGCAGGCGTGCCAACCGCTTCTCTTCACGTTCCGCAGCTGTATCCCTGCCAAACAAGCCAAAGATTCCATCGATGATGTTGTCCATCCAACTCGCTTGACGAACAGAACCAACCGTTGAATCAACCATCTCATCCATTTCAGTACCGTCTCCACTCATGCGCCGGGTGGCTTTCTGAACGAGTCCCTGCTCTGTGAGCATTTTGACATCTGAGGTCACGTCCCGGTCCAATTCAAGTTCAGGCGCTTCGCGACCAAATGAGCCAATGGTTGAGTTCAGTTGTTCTTTGTTGATTTGTGTCTCTCCTTGCAATGGAATATCCTTTTCCCAGACCCCTTTTGCTTCAGCATCGTAAACATGCTTCATTTTCTTCATGATTTCAGAACGACGGAATTCATGATCCTTCGTGACGCGTGTTCGCCTCATGAGCATGAATCCAATGAGGAATCCAAGACCATACCACACAGTGGAATAGATCCAAGAAAGTGAGAGAATATCTGCTAATGGTGTGACGATAACATGGAGTGCTCCCATCACCAGTAAAGGCAGCGCAAACAGTCCAATCGAGGAGGATTGTCTACTTGCCATAGCCTCGACTCGCTCGTTTTCTTCTTATGCATTCGCCTTGGTTGTTTCATCAACGATCACGTGATGCACGACCTTTTCGAATCAAACCATCGACCAAACCGATCGTAAAACCTGTATGAAGGATCAACAGACAGAATGGAACACCAAAGATATGCGATGGCCCCTTTTTGCCACAAAAAAGACCAGAGAGGAGCAAGACGGCTCCATATGTTCCAATCAACATCATTGACCACATTGGATTGAACAAGAACAGCAGCGATGTGGCAATGAGGCCAAACAATGGCATTAGCTCACGTATGACGAGGCGACGCGGGTGCTTGAGCAAGACTTTGGTTCGCCAGAAACCATAACGGTGGCTCATCAAAAACCACGACCTAAACGACGTCCTACGTCGCATTTTCGCAACAGCGTATGGTGTTCGGCATAGAACGTATCCCGCCTTGATCAACCGCATGCTCAAATCACTGTCCTGGCTTGTCAGAAACGATTCATCCCAACCACCAACATCTTCCAATGCAGAACGCAGGTGCAATGCGAAAGCAGGAACATTGGTTTTCCCTTCCTCATGGAATTGCGCGAATTGTCCTGTGCCACCCCCTAATGGACTGCTCAGTGTTGCATCGATGATTGATTCAACCGCATTCGTTGTCGAATCATTTCCCACGACACGACAGCCAAGTCCTGCAAGCCGGTCATGTTTGGATTGCAACCGTGACCAGGCCTCCTTCATTTGAACGAGATGATTTCGTTCAATCTCGATGTGACCATTGAATTCGAGAAGGTGTGTGATGCTGTCCGGGAGGTGTCGCATTGCCAAATTTCGTGCATGTGGCACGAACCGACCAGGATTTTCTAGGAATCGAATCGATGGATGCTGGCTTGGATCGAGTCCATCGCAGATCTTCTGAACGATCTCTTTTGTAGCATCCGTGGAACCTCCATCAAGGACGAAAATTGTGTGTTCGTTTGCTGGAAGGGACTGGTCGATGAGGGATTGAAGGCACGATTCAATGTCATCTTCCTCATTCAGAACGGGCAGCACTGTTGCCAGCCATGGTTCTGTTGCGCCCATAGGCTGCTCTGTAGGAAATCTGTTTTGATACTTCACATCCACAAGCAGGTTGAAAAGCCGTTTCCTTATCCTCACAGCATGGACCTCAAACCGTTGACCTACAACGGACGAGACGAGGGTATCGAGATTGCATTGCATACAACACTCCGTCCTGGGGATGACGCAAACAATGTCACGATGGCGATACAGACACTGTTTCCAGATGCAGTTGTTCCCGATGTAGCAACGCAAACGTTTCCCAGCGAGCAATTGGTTTCCGTGGAATGCAAACACCTCTCCTTTCAAGTGTTCTTGGAACAACTGCGGCAACAGTCAATCCTTGATACAGCGATGGATGCAATGGGCAAGAATTTGAACGAACAGAAAACCTTCTTCCGCATTTCTCGCTTAGCCGCATTTGCAGGTAAAATTGCTTTTTCTTACGAAGAAGCACCGTTAGGAGGATGTTTTGAGATTCNTCTCGAGGGCACGGGTCTGTCCGATTGGATTGAGGCGTGTACATGGCACTCAGGACGTCAAAATGTTCCACGCCAATTGCATGATGAGGCAGCAATGGATGAGCGTGGCGATGCATCAACGTGGCATCAGTAACGTCCTTTGAGTAGATCTTCAACAATCGGAATGTCGGCTTCAAGCCAGTCGAGATTCAACCCTTCTGATGTTGAAAACCACTTCATCTCACTATGAACGGACAGCTGAAGGTCATCCAGATTGTCTGTCTCAACGAGGAATCCATGAATTTCAACGTGTAAGAAAGGATATGTGTGTGTCCAAATGCCTGCTTTCTTGATGATGCTCGCTTTGACACTCAGTTCTTCTTGGAGTTCACGTAACAGAGCGTCTTCAGGAGATTCATCTCGTTCAACTGTTCCACCTGGAAATTCCCACTTGCCAGCTTTGGGTTCATCCTCGCCACGCTTCATCGCTAGGAAACCACGTTCTGAAGTGAAGATTCCTGCTGCAACCTGAATGGATGGTTTGTAGAGCATGTGCGCAAGAACCCTACGTACAAGTTTGGATGCTTCCTTGACGGACAAATGTTCAACCGATGGAAGATGGAGAAAAAGGCAAGGAATTGCAAATTTGTGCGTTTGAAGCGCCTCGAGTGTGCGATAATAGGTTTCATTGCAAATGTATCGCCCTGCGTCCTTTGACAATTCGATGTCAATCTCCCAATCGTCGACACCCCACTTCTTGACTGGTACAGCGGCATTCAAATCGCCAGTTCCACTGAGTTTCGCATCATTGATGTGACGTCCAGAATTATCAGGAATTCTCATATCGAGAGCGTCCTCTGCAAGAAGTTCAATGCGTGGCTGGGTACATTCTCCACAAAGACCGAGATGAAGGATTGCGTCCCATTCACGAGTGGCGAGTTCATTTGCGGTCCATCTCGATCCATGTTCATCAACCGAAAGGACGTGTTTCTCAATCGACATCTCACTCGAACCCCTTCCAAATGGATTCTTGATTGGAATCAAGGGTGGAAATGATTCAACGATGACCTCTGTTGGATTAGCATCATGACTTCCAAACGGTCCAAAGCCTGTGAGAAGTACACGTGGCATGGTTTGTCCTAGGGTCGATTGTTCTTGATTTTGCTGACAAATTGGCAACAGATTGACAAACCATTGGACAAACCACCCTATGAGGCACATGACTCCAGCAGAGCAGTCGAAACTGAGTCCAATGCGCCTCGTTACTGAGATTTGGAGAGAAATCTTCCTCGGTGTCGGGATGTGGGGTGCATTCCGTCCGATCTTGGCAGCGCTCTTAGCGGCTATTCCGGGTCTGTTTCTTGGTCAACATTTCAATCGAAAGCATCAGCGTGCATTTGATTGGACGCTTCTTCAGATTCCACTTGCTTTGACCATCGTTCTGTACGTTCCACTTTGGCTGTGGTCGATCTATGACGCATGGAGAGATGCAACAGTGATTGTTTCTCAAGCTCGTTCGCGCTAAGGACGCCACAATTGGTCGGTTGTTGCGAGTTCACCGCTCTTCATGCCGGCTAAATCATTGAGATCGTCTTGGTCGAATTGCGTTGGCAGGTCACCGCTGAACCATGCACTAATGGTCACAGTCTCAACGGCCCAATACATAACCGAGTCTTCGTTGTTGGAATGTCCGGGGTGTTCAGAATCTTCATGGTCTGCTGGAGAAGTATAAACGAGATTCACAAGTCCAAGCAGATGTCCAAACTCGTGTACCATTACACTGTTCTCGATATCTTCTGCAGATATTCGAGGGTTGAAGATGGATGTTGCATCATCGATGGAATCCGAGAACAAGGCAATCGTGGAAGCATCGACTGCGACACCGAGCACACTGTCATCGGAATACGTTCCTTCGGGCATGATGACATGCCAACGCAGGACAGAAGTCTGAGGGGGAGCATCCATCGTCTCATGTGCAACTTCACGTACCTTGTCTGCTGTCCAGGTAGAAGTTTCTGCAAAATTCATCTCATTGAGTTCAATTCTGATTCCATCCGGCTTGTCGCAGACTTGACCAAGACGTTCCTTCAGCAAGGTAACAGTCGATGACTCAGGGTTGTACCCAGGTGCATGATCGATTTCAATGACCAGTTCACGGTAAGAATCGTCTCTCAGACAAGCCAGAGCTAATCCACCGGGAACACCCCAAGACTCACCAAGGATGGTTTCGATATCCGAAGCACAACCCGCCATTGGAATGGAAAGCATCAGGCAGGAGAGGAGAATGCCCATCAAACGCTTGTTTCGCATGCATGTCACTCCGTACTTTCTGTTCTAAAACGTCTGTCCATCACCATTCTTCTGGTAATTCAATCGGCGAGAACAATTGACCAGGCCCGGTTGCATCCGCAAGTTGTTGGCGTACAAGTTGCTCCCATGACCTTAGAGCAAGAATTCCTTCAACAAGGTCCATCTCTGTTTCCACGAGTGTCACACGGATGAGTGTTGAAAGAATATCCATCCGATCTTGGTCAACAATCTTCAGTACTTTCTCAACATCGAAGGAGATTGGATTATGCTCCTCATTGTTTTCTTCAATTGGCCAAGGTTGGGCAACCCGCTCGTTGATTGATGCTCCCGTTTTCTCCACGTACTCGTTAAGCGAACCGAGCAAGCCCTGAATATGATGTTGCAAAACGAGTGCAACCTCAGCGACAGGCATGGTCAATTGCCCAATCAGATTCACCATGCGCTCTTGGAGCGTCACCATTGAATCCGTTGCTGACATGAGTCAACACCTACTTCTTCTTGGAGAATCCTTCGATGTACTGCCAACCAAAGTGATTCCATTGTTCCTGCGTCCAACCTTCGGGAAGGCCGGTTGGTGGCAGTGGTGCAATTCCTCGTGGATCCGCTTGAACGGATGGTTGAGGCGCTGGTTGAGGCGTTGGTTGAGGAATCGGTGCAGGTACTTGAGTTGGTTGCGGTGGTATAGCAGGTTGAACCTTCAATTCAGGAACCTCTTTTTGTTCCATCTCCTCAGCGACGACCTCTGTTTGGTCGGCTTCGAATTCATCATCGCCATACTTCATCTTTCGATACATGACAAGCATCCATAGGAATGCAGAGAGCGACGCGACTGCAACAAGATACATGAAGATGGCAAATTGACCATCGCTCGCTTGTTGTGCAAGCGCATCACCATCACGAACTGTGTCTTTCTTAACAATGAGAGGATCGACGTTGTAACGGTCCATCTCAACACCATCGACGAGGACCAACAAGCGATACGCNTGCGATTCCCCTGCTTCCACGTTCGCTACGACGGGTATCGAAGCAACAGCAGTGATTCCTGCTGATACGGGCATGCTCGTGTTTGCTTCTTCGTTCCAGTAACCGGTATCGACCAATCGCTGGAGAACAAAGCGAACATCGCCCTTTCCACCTTCGTTGAGGATGCTGATTTCAAGTTCAGAGGTCTCACCACGGGTTGGGCTTGGATTGCTCCATTCGATTTCTGTTTCTGGATGAGTGAATGAAATACTCGGTCCGAGAAGGGACAGTGGCCACGTTGCAAACGGTTCGTCGATGTTGTTGTTCGACGTATCGAATGGATTACCTGTAGCGTCCGAACCTGAGACCCATACATCGACGACATACGATGGAAGAAGCATCGTTGCGCCCATGTCGGTCAAATCTATTTCTCCGGTCCAGAAGAACTGATCTCCAAACGGAAGCGTCTCAGGCAACGCTGTCGCTCCACGGGAGATTTCAGCTTCTCCNGCACGAATTCGATAATGCAAGACTGCAGGGTTATCCATATCGAAACCGTTGTCGTCAACGGTTTCAAGCATGACTTGTAGCGAGTTTGCCTCACCAATTGAAAGAGGTGAGCCAGCAGGAACTTCGTTTAACATGACTGTTTGAATGGTCGGATTTGAACTGTCAACTGCAAAGCGTACACGTGGCAGAGGATTGGTTTCATCTTGAGCCAATCCCGGCAAGTCATCGAGACGCAATCGAAGGTCAAGGTGACCCGAATTTACCGCAGGAACCAACAAGTCAAGACTGAATTCACCGTTGTCTCGTGGAGAAGTTCTCCAAACGTGGTCGAAATCACCAAAGACGACATCGAAAGCACCCGGGGGAGCAGGCGTCTCATCTTCACTAAACAAGACACGTCCTGTGACTCGAAGCGCTTGTCCACTTCCAATCAGCGTCTCCTCTGCTTCATCGTTGTAGTGATTGGTACCATCACGAAGCTCAACAGCCTTAATGTGGCCAGGTTCGGTGTAGAATCGGAAGTCGTTGTCAAGACTCCAAGCGTTGGAACCCAAACCACTGATCTTTGAGAAACATGGGGTTGTTTCGCCCTCATTGCACGGTTTGTCCGTCACCTTGAGGACTGGAATGAAATGCTCGAGACCATCGGTGTCGTAGACTTCAGGGAACGACCATGTCAACTGGAAGCGAGCACGTATCAGCAACTGATTGGCATCGTCACCAAACGTGGAGACCTGCGAGTAAAGGTTGGAGACAGCGATGTATTCGCCACCCGACTCGAGTCGAGCCTTTGGCATGCCATTCTCGTCTTCTTCAAGTTGGATGAAAATCGAGGTTTCGTCATCGTTGACATCCTCACCGAGAGCGAATTGGACGAATTGGATATCATCCCATCCGTTGCGATCGGAAAGGACCACTTGAGCCGTGTACATGACGCCAGGGTGAAGCGGTTGCTCATCTTCGTGTCCGACAATGCTTGAATTGGTCAAA
>FUFK010433569.1_pt1 | contig 10682 bp, 4 predicted proteins | sample 1021851 | NCBI WGS metagenome assembly FUFK01 (sample SAMEA51879418, study PRJEB19060) | metagenome
TCATTTCTTCTTCAATGCCCCACTTAGCGACATAATCGCTTAGACGCTTACCCTTTTGCACGTCAACGCCATGTTCAAGACTAGGCAGCTTCAGCTTAGCCTTACGGCAAGCCTCTATCCATTCAAGCCCTAGGAACGTTTGCAAAGCACCTGTGTCTATCTGGTGGTCAAAGAAAACAAGCAAATGATAATGCGGGTGCCAACCGTTGCCACCGTAGGTAACTTCGGTTGCTGTGATACGTCCAACGCAGCCCAAAGCTTTCATCATGTTTTTAACTTTGGTCTTCTCCCAAAGCTTTTGTTTTGCACGAGCTTGCCCCTTGAGCAAGTCGGGCAGATTATCGCCCTTGTGATGGCTATTGGTGAGCGTCACCAAATAAACATAACCGCCTTTCTTCTGCCAAGCATCAACAGCCGTCTTCATCTCTGCGCGGCGACCCTCAGTAATCTTTCGGGCACAAAAAGGACACGTCCACACGCTACCACAGCGTTGCACGTTGTCATAATGGGCTTTCTCTCGTTTCTCGTTATATCGTACCGATACTTGCTTACTAGCGTCTATGCGCCGTTTTAAGCAGTAATTAACCCTATGCACATGGGTATCATAGATAACACCGTTCTTATTAGTGCGTTTCTCTGTCTCAGGGAGACAGCTACACGCCAATTCTTGCACCGCAAACAGCTCTACAAGTTTATGCGCCTCTTCAAGGTCATTTCCCTGTAGCCCTTTATTTTCGGGAACTACCTGTAATTTCGTATTAATACCAAGGGCGCTACTAGAACTGGCATGTGTGTGCGTCGAGTCGGGGAGTCGTACACCACACACACCAGTTCTAGGCGCTTGTGATGCGTGAGTATTACTTATTCCATTTTTCATGGTATAATAACCTTGTTATTTGATGAAAAAGCCCTGTAGGTTTGCCGACCTTAGCAGGGCTTTTTTATGACTTAACTTTGCTTTAAAAACTAGATGGGGCGTATTCGTTGGTAGCGGTGTCGCCCTCATCTATTATCTTTATCAGTTCATCTCTAAGGCGAGCCAAAACATAGTTTTGATGAGCCACTTCGGAGAGCGGGCTGACTTTGTCGCCGCTCATATATTCCACATTGGTTTGTATAGACTCTTGAGCAGCATCTTTTAACACTTTCAAATCATCAATACCTAATCCTAAATCAATCATGCCGCACCCCCTGTAAGCTGTGGCTTAGCGCCTTTGCTGACAAAGTAAATAATATTACCTTTGCTGGGTGCAAATGCGCCGATGTTGATTGATACCGTCTTACCTTGCTTGTCGTTCCAATCCGCCAAATCATCAATGGTTAAGTCCATCAGATCCATTTTTACATCACCATTCTGTAGCGCCATTTCACCCATTAACTGAACTTTATGACGCTCGGCGTATTCTGTACCGTCCTTGTTTTTACCCCCGTCTTGGGTAAATACGTTAATCACCTTTCCTGTTATCTGTAGCATTGTCGTCTGACTCCTCGTCAGGTTTGTTAATTTCTCTCAAGGCTCTGTTGATGTCACCCTGAGCTTGGTTAATCACATCTCCAGCATCGGCAATCAAATTATTAAATACCATTCTTGCGTCTGACATTTGCATTTCGTTGGCTCTTAACTTCTTAATCAAATCAATAGATAAATCTAATTGAGGCTTAACCTCTGTAAGCAGCTCATTAATGATTGCAGCCCTCGGCGTACCTGATAGCTCTGATAGTTCTGTTAAAGTTTCAAACAGTTCATCGTCTAAAGTTAAGTTAACTCGATTTCGTTGCTTAGTCATATGGTAACCTATTTATTTGTTAGTAACCAGTTATTTTTTTAACGTACTGAGAGAGCATAGTATATTGTTATTTACCCCGCCGTAAATCATATTACTGTCGTGCTTTGCGTCAAGGTAGTGCTGCCCTTCGGGACAGCCTCCACCTTGACCCTTCATCACTTCCAGTAAATGACTTTACTATGGGGTAAATAACCAGAGAATAACATTAGAGGGATTTCCACCCCGTAGGGCGATGTTTTGATTTTATAAATGTGTGACCGAAGGGATAAACGTTTGTGAAGTCGAAAACTCGCTCTTAGCAGAGGGCATAAGAACATAGTGCGGCTACGCCCTAAGCCGCAATCGTCAATCGTCGGAACTCCTCTTCCTCTAGCAGCTAGAGGCTAAGCCGCAGCTTGCGCTTTTTGCTCTAGCCTGTCCGCTTCTATGAGTGCATATTTCCAAATAAGTTTATCAACCCTATCGCCACCATCTAGATGATCTGCTTTACAAGCATTCAAATATTCGCCGCGTATCTTATATTTCAGGATTAAACGCCAAATTTGTGTCGCAACCTCTTTTATTTCGATACTCTCTTTCTCTGTCTCTTCTGCTAACTCTTCATCTGTGCGATTGGAGACACTAAGCAACGCCTTAAGCCCTTTCGTCCAATGAAGCTGTGCTTTGCCTTTGAACGCATCAGCAAACACTTTGAACAAGTGGCGATATTGCGGATTGTCTTCTGATTGCCTAAGCAAATCAAACGGAGTAAGGCTGTCTTTTTTGCCTTTTTTCACATGACCCTTGGTCATTTCTTCTTCAATGCCCCACTTAGCGACATAATCGCTTAGACGCTTACCCTTTTGCACGTCAACGCCATGTTCAAGACTAGGCAGCTTCAGCTTAGCCTTACGGCAAGCCTCTATCCATTCAAGCCCTAGGAACGTTTGCAAAGCACCTGTGTCTATCTGGTGGTCAAAGAAAACAAGCAAATGATAATGCGGGTGCCAACCGTTGCCACCGTAGGTAACTTCGGTTGCTGTGATACGTCCAACGCAGCCCAAAGCTTTCATCATGTTTTTAACTTTGGTCTTCTCCCAAAGCTTTTGTTTTGCACGAGCTTGCCCCTTGAGCAAGTCGGGCAGATTATCGCCCTTGTGATGGCTATTGGTGAGCGTCACCAAATAAACATAACCGCCTTTCTTCTGCCAAGCATCAACAGCCGTCTTCATCTCTGCGCGGCGACCCTCAGTAATCTTTCGGGCACAAAAAGGACACGTCCACACGCTACCACAGCGTTGCACGTTGTCATAATGGGCTTTCTCTCGTTTCTCGTTATATCGTACCGATACTTGCTTACTAGCGTCTATGCGCCGTTTTAAGCAGTAATTAACCCTATGCACATGGGTATCATAGATAACACCGTTCTTATTAGTGCGTTTCTCTGTCTCAGGGAGACAGCTACACGCCAATTCTTGCACCGCAAACAGCTCTACAAGTTTATGCGCCTCTTCAAGGTCATTTCCCTGTAGCCCTTTATTTTCGGGAACTACCTGTAATTTCGTATTAATACCAAGGGCGCTACTAGAACTGGCATGTGTGTGCGTCGAGTCGGGGAGTCGTACACCACACACACCAGTTCTAGGCGCTTGTGATGCGTGAGTATTACTTATTCCATTTTTCATGGTATAATAACCTTGTTATTTGATGAAAAAGCCCTGTAGGTTTGCCGACCTTAGCAGGGCTTTTTTATGACTTAACTTTGCTTTAAAAACTAGATGGGGCGTATTCGTTGGTAGCGGTGTCGCCCTCATCTATTATCTTTATCAGTTCATCTCTAAGGCGAGCCAAAACATAGTTTTGATGAGCCACTTCGGAGAGCGGGCTGACTTTGTCGCCGCTCATATATTCCACATTGGTTTGTATAGACTCTTGAGCAGCATCTTTTAACACTTTCAAATCATCAATACCTAATCCTAAATCAATCATGCCGCACCCCCTGTAAGCTGTGGCTTAGCGCCTTTGCTGACAAAGTAAATAATATTACCTTTGCTGGGTGCAAATGCGCCGATGTTGATTGATACCGTCTTACCTTGCTTGTCGTTCCAATCCGCCAAATCATCAATGGTTAAGTCCATCAGATCCATTTTTACATCACCATTCTGTAGCGCCATTTCACCCATTAACTGAACTTTATGACGCTCGGCGTATTCTGTACCGTCCTTGTTTTTACCCCCGTCTTGGGTAAATACGTTAATCACCTTTCCTGTTATCTGTAGCATTGTCGTCTGACTCCTCGTCAGGTTTGTTAATTTCTCTCAAGGCTCTGTTGATGTCACCCTGAGCTTGGTTAATCACATCTCCAGCATCGGCAATCAAATTATTAAATACCATTCTTGCGTCTGACATTTGCATTTCGTTGGCTCTTAACTTCTTAATCAAATCAATAGATAAATCTAATTGAGGCTTAACCTCTGTAAGCAGCTCATTAATGATTGCAGCCCTCGGCGTACCTGATAGCTCTGATAGTTCTGTTAAAGTTTCAAACAGTTCATCGTCTAAAGTTAAGTTAACTCGATTTCGTTGCTTAGTCATATGGTAACCTATTTATTTGTTAGTAACCAGTTATTTTTTTAACGTACTGAGAGAGCATAGTATATTGTTATTTACCCCGCCGTAAATCATATTACTGTCGTGCTTTGCGTCAAGGTAGTGCTGCCCTTCGGGACAGCCTCCACCTTGACCCTTCATCACTTCCAGTAAATGACTTTACTATGGGGTAAATAACCAGAGAATAACATTAGAGGGATTTCCACCCCGTAGGGCGATGTTTTGATTTTATAAATGTGTGACCGAAGGGATAAACGTTTGTGAAGTCGAAAACTCGCTCTTAGCAGAGGGCATAAGAACATAGTGCGGCTACGCCCTAAGCCGCAATCGTCAATCGTCGGAACTCCTCTTCCTCTAGCAGCTAGAGGCTAAGCCGCAGCTTGCGCTTTTTGCTCTAGCCTGTCCGCTTCTATGAGTGCATATTTCCAAATAAGTTTATCAACCCTATCGCCACCATCTAGATGATCTGCTTTACAAGCATTCAAATATTCGCCGCGTATCTTATATTTCAGGATTAAACGCCAAATTTGTGTCGCAACCTCTTTTATTTCGATACTCTCTTTCTCTGTCTCTTCTGCTAACTCTTCATCTGTGCGATTGGAGACACTAAGCAACGCCTTAAGCCCTTTCGTCCAATGAAGCTGTGCTTTGCCTTTGAACGCATCAGCAAACACTTTGAACAAGTGGCGATATTGCGGATTGTCTTCTGATTGCCTAAGCAAATCAAACGGAGTAAGGCTGTCTTTTTTGCCTTTTTTCACATGACCCTTGGTCATTTCTTCTTCAATGCCCCACTTAGCGACATAATCGCTTAGACGCTTACCCTTTTGCACGTCAACGCCATGTTCAAGACTAGGCAGCTTCAGCTTAGCCTTACGGCAAGCCTCTATCCATTCAAGCCCTAGGAACGTTTGCAAAGCACCTGTGTCTATCTGGTGGTCAAAGAAAACAAGCAAATGATAATGCGGGTGCCAACCGTTGCCACCGTAGGTAACTTCGGTTGCTGTGATACGTCCAACGCAGCCCAAAGCTTTCATCATGTTTTTAACTTTGGTCTTCTCCCAAAGCTTTTGTTTTGCACGAGCTTGCCCCTTGAGCAAGTCGGGCAGATTATCGCCCTTGTGATGGCTATTGGTGAGCGTCACCAAATAAACATAACCGCCTTTCTTCTGCCAAGCATCAACAGCCGTCTTCATCTCTGCGCGGCGACCCTCAGTAATCTTTCGGGCACAAAAAGGACACGTCCACACGCTACCACAGCGTTGCACGTTGTCATAATGGGCTTTCTCTCGTTTCTCGTTATATCGTACCGATACTTGCTTACTAGCGTCTATGCGCCGTTTTAAGCAGTAATTAACCCTATGCACATGGGTATCATAGATAACACCGTTCTTATTAGTGCGTTTCTCTGTCTCAGGGAGACAGCTACACGCCAATTCTTGCACCGCAAACAGCTCTACAAGTTTATGCGCCTCTTCAAGGTCATTTCCCTGTAGCCCTTTATTTTCGGGAACTACCTGTAATTTCGTATTAATACCAAGGGCGCTACTAGAACTGGCATGTGTGTGCGTCGAGTCGGGGAGTCGTACACCACACACACCAGTTCTAGGCGCTTGTGATGCGTGAGTATTACTTATTCCATTTTTCATGGTATAATAACCTTGTTATTTGATGAAAAAGCCCTGTAGGTTTGCCGACCTTAGCAGGGCTTTTTTATGACTTAACTTTGCTTTAAAAACTAGATGGGGCGTATTCGTTGGTAGCGGTGTCGCCCTCATCTATTATCTTTATCAGTTCATCTCTAAGGCGAGCCAAAACATAGTTTTGATGAGCCACTTCGGAGAGCGGGCTGACTTTGTCGCCGCTCATATATTCCACATTGGTTTGTATAGACTCTTGAGCAGCATCTTTTAACACTTTCAAATCATCAATACCTAATCCTAAATCAATCATGCCGCACCCCCTGTAAGCTGTGGCTTAGCGCCTTTGCTGACAAAGTAAATAATATTACCTTTGCTGGGTGCAAATGCGCCGATGTTGATTGATACCGTCTTACCTTGCTTGTCGTTCCAATCCGCCAAATCATCAATGGTTAAGTCCATCAGATCCATTTTTACATCACCATTCTGTAGCGCCATTTCACCCATTAACTGAACTTTATGACGCTCGGCGTATTCTGTACCGTCCTTGTTTTTACCCCCGTCTTGGGTAAATACGTTAATCACCTTTCCTGTTATCTGTAGCATTGTCGTCTGACTCCTCGTCAGGTTTGTTAATTTCTCTCAAGGCTCTGTTGATGTCACCCTGAGCTTGGTTAATCACATCTCCAGCATCGGCAATCAAATTATTAAATACCATTCTTGCGTCTGACATTTGCATTTCGTTGGCTCTTAACTTCTTAATCAAATCAATAGATAAATCTAATTGAGGCTTAACCTCTGTAAGCAGCTCATTAATGATTGCAGCCCTCGGCGTACCTGATAGCTCTGATAGTTCTGTTAAAGTTTCAAACAGTTCATCGTCTAAAGTTAAGTTAACTCGATTTCGTTGCTTAGTCATATGGTAACCTATTTATTTGTTAGTAACCAGTTATTTTTTTAACGTACTGAGAGAGCATAGTATATTGTTATTTACCCCGCCGTAAATCATATTACTGTCGTGCTTTGCGTCAAGGTAGTGCTGCCCTTCGGGACAGCCTCCACCTTGACCCTTCATCACTTCCAGTAAATGACTTTACTATGGGGTAAATAACCAGAGAATAACATTAGAGGGATTTCCACCCCGTAGGGCGATGTTTTGATTTTATAAATGTGTGACCGAAGGGATAAACGTTTGTGAAGTCGAAAACTCGCTCTTAGCAGAGGGCATAAGAACATAGTGCGGCTACGCCCTAAGCCGCAATCGTCAATCGTCGGAACTCCTCTTCCTCTAGCAGCTAGAGGCTAAGCCGCAGCTTGCGCTTTTTGCTCTAGCCTGTCCGCTTCTATGAGTGCATATTTCCAAATAAGTTTATCAACCCTATCGCCACCATCTAGATGATCTGCTTTACAAGCATTCAAATATTCGCCGCGTATCTTATATTTCAGGATTAAACGCCAAATTTGTGTCGCAACCTCTTTTATTTCGATACTCTCTTTCTCTGTCTCTTCTGCTAACTCTTCATCTGTGCGATTGGAGACACTAAGCAACGCCTTAAGCCCTTTCGTCCAATGAAGCTGTGCTTTGCCTTTGAACGCATCAGCAAACACTTTGAACAAGTGGCGATATTGCGGATTGTCTTCTGATTGCCTAAGCAAATCAAACGGAGTAAGGCTGTCTTTTTTGCCTTTTTTCACATGACCCTTGGTCATTTCTTCTTCAATGCCCCACTTAGCGACATAATCGCTTAGACGCTTACCCTTTTGCACGTCAACGCCATGTTCAAGACTAGGCAGCTTCAGCTTAGCCTTACGGCAAGCCTCTATCCATTCAAGCCCTAGGAACGTTTGCAAAGCACCTGTGTCTATCTGGTGGTCAAAGAAAACAAGCAAATGATAATGCGGGTGCCAACCGTTGCCACCGTAGGTAACTTCGGTTGCTGTGATACGTCCAACGCAGCCCAAAGCTTTCATCATGTTTTTAACTTTGGTCTTCTCCCAAAGCTTTTGTTTTGCACGAGCTTGCCCCTTGAGCAAGTCGGGCAGATTATCGCCCTTGTGATGGCTATTGGTGAGCGTCACCAAATAAACATAACCGCCTTTCTTCTGCCAAGCATCAACAGCCGTCTTCATCTCTGCGCGGCGACCCTCAGTAATCTTTCGGGCACAAAAAGGACACGTCCACACGCTACCACAGCGTTGCACGTTGTCATAATGGGCTTTCTCTCGTTTCTCGTTATATCGTACCGATACTTGCTTACTAGCGTCTATGCGCCGTTTTAAGCAGTAATTAACCCTATGCACATGGGTATCATAGATAACACCGTTCTTATTAGTGCGTTTCTCTGTCTCAGGGAGACAGCTACACGCCAATTCTTGCACCGCAAACAGCTCTACAAGTTTATGCGCCTCTTCAAGGTCATTTCCCTGTAGCCCTTTATTTTCGGGAACTACCTGTAATTTCGTATTAATACCAAGGGCGCTACTAGAACTGGCATGTGTGTGCGTCGAGTCGGGGAGTCGTACACCACACACACCAGTTCTAGGCGCTTGTGATGCGTGAGTATTACTTATTCCATTTTTCATGGTATAATAACCTTGTTATTTGATGAAAAAGCCCTGTAGGTTTGCCGACCTTAGCAGGGCTTTTTTATGACTTAACTTTGCTTTAAAAACTAGATGGGGCGTATTCGTTGGTAGCGGTGTCGCCCTCATCTATTATCTTTATCAGTTCATCTCTAAGGCGAGCCAAAACATAGTTTTGATGAGCCACTTCGGAGAGCGGGCTGACTTTGTCGCCGCTCATATATTCCACATTGGTTTGTATAGACTCTTGAGCAGCATCTTTTAACACTTTCAAATCATCAATACCTAATCCTAAATCAATCATGCCGCACCCCCTGTAAGCTGTGGCTTAGCGCCTTTGCTGACAAAGTAAATAATATTACCTTTGCTGGGTGCAAATGCGCCGATGTTGATTGATACCGTCTTACCTTGCTTGTCGTTCCAATCCGCCAAATCATCAATGGTTAAGTCCATCAGATCCATTTTTACATCACCATTCTGTAGCGCCATTTCACCCATTAACTGAACTTTATGACGCTCGGCGTATTCTGTACCGTCCTTGTTTTTACCCCCGTCTTGGGTAAATACGTTAATCACCTTTCCTGTTATCTGTAGCATTGTCGTCTGACTCCTCGTCAGGTTTGTTAATTTCTCTCAAGGCTCTGTTGATGTCACCCTGAGCTTGGTTAATCACATCTCCAGCATCGGCAATCAAATTATTAAATACCATTCTTGCGTCTGACATTTGCATTTCGTTGGCTCTTAACTTCTTAATCAAATCAATAGATAAATCTAATTGAGGCTTAACCTCTGTAAGCAGCTCATTAATGATTGCAGCCCTCGGCGTACCTGATAGCTCTGATAGTTCTGTTAAAGTTTCAAACAGTTCATCGTCTAAAGTTAAGTTAACTCGATTTCGTTGCTTAGTCATATGGTAACCTATTTATTTGTTAGTAACCAGTTATTTTTTTAACGTACTGAGAGAGCATAGTATATTGTTATTTACCCCGCCGTAAATCATATTACTGTCGTGCTTTGCGTCAAGGTAGTGCTGCCCTTCGGGACAGCCTCCACCTTGACCCTTCATCACTTCCAGTAAATGACTTTACTATGGGGTAAATAACCAGAGAATAACATTAGAGGGATTTCCACCCCGTAGGGCGATGTTTTGATTTTATAAATGTGTGACCGAAGGGATAAACGTTTGTGAAGTCGAAAACTCGCTCTTAGCAGAGGGCATAAGAACATAGTGCGGCTACGCCCTAAGCCGCAATCGTCAATCGTCGGAACTCCTCTTCCTCTAGCAGCTAGAGGCTAAGCCGCAGCTTGCGCTTTTTGCTCTAGCCTGTCCGCTTCTATGAGTGCATATTTCCAAATAAGTTTATCAACCCTATCGCCACCATCTAGATGATCTGCTTTACAAGCATTCAAATATTCGCCGCGTATCTTATATTTCAGGATTAAACGCCAAATTTGTGTCGCAACCTCTTTTATTTCGATACTCTCTTTCTCTGTCTCTTCTGCTAACTCTTCATCTGTGCGATTGGAGACACTAAGCAACGCCTTAAGCCCTTTCGTCCAATGAAGCTGTGCTTTGCCTTTGAACGCATCAGCAAACACTTTGAACAAGTGGCGATATTGCGGATTGTCTTCTGATTGCCTAAGCAAATCAAACGGAGTAAGGCTGTCTTTTTTGCCTTTTTTCACATGACCCTTGGTCATTTCTTCTTCAATGCCCCACTTAGCGACATAATCGCTTAGACGCTTACCCTTTTGCACGTCAACGCCATGTTCAAGACTAGGCAGCTTCAGCTTAGCCTTACGGCAAGCCTCTATCCATTCAAGCCCTAGGAACGTTTGCAAAGCACCTGTGTCTATCTGGTGGTCAAAGAAAACAAGCAAATGATAATGCGGGTGCCAACCGTTGCCACCGTAGGTAACTTCGGTTGCTGTGATACGTCCAACGCAGCCCAAAGCTTTCATCATGTTTTTAACTTTGGTCTTCTCCCAAAGCTTTTGTTTTGCACGAGCTTGCCCCTTGAGCAAGTCGGGCAGATTATCGCCCTTGTGATGGCTATTGGTGAGCGTCACCAAATAAACATAA
>FUFK010053955.1_pt1 | contig 10681 bp, 24 predicted proteins | sample 1021851 | NCBI WGS metagenome assembly FUFK01 (sample SAMEA51879418, study PRJEB19060) | metagenome
AAGGAGCCTGGCCTTATTGTTCTCTGCAAGTATTGGCATTCCATAAAATACACAGGCCATTAATACATCCTCAAAAAACATCTCTGCTGTTTGTGGCCTAGCAATGTACTCTAGGAAGAACTCATTAGAAGGGCCCTCGTCCATATGAAACTTAGTAAGCCCATGAAGCGCACCATTAGATGCTCCACCACCAACCGTTCCTGATATATCATAAGGGTCGCATCCAAAAGACCCCATGTGCTCGTTGCCAGGGTATCTTCTGCCTCCCCTCATAATTACATTGTTCTGCAAGTGAGCTGGAGGAATCCAAGACAATAGAAATCTGCCATTATTATCAGGACTCCAAACCACCTTGCTATCAGGACCATCTTTCCAATAGAACTTACCCCTTGTGACGAAATGCTCTTTTATTACCGAATCATTATAGTCTATCTGCTGATATATCTTGGTAAGATTAAATATGGATGACTTACTCTCATCNCTAAANGCGTGCGACTCTGTTCTTGGNAACTGACGNTAAAACTCATTNAANGCATTNCCATCAGACTTCAGAGACTTCACTTCGTTATCCCAATATGTGATAGCCCCTGTAGATATCATCTCGCCATCTACTCCCTCTAGTTCAACGACAGGNTCATCAAACACGGGCCACCCAAACTTATTTATATAACCCTCGAAGTTCCATTCCATAGGAATGAATAAAGAATATAAGCCACTCTTCGTTTGTCCGTTGGGGTTTCTTGTGGATGGGTCGGAATCCATATATAGCTTCTTAAAATTGTCGCCTCCTTTATTTAGTGCGTTACAGGTTGACCCCATCATACACTTGCCAACGACACGGCTACCTAGTCTCAAACAAGTTTTAGTTACACGCCAATTGTTTAAAATGTTCTCAGGCTTTTCCCACTTACCACTCTCGTCGTGTACTAGTAGTTTCAGTTTCTCACCATCGTAGCTGTTGTCTGCTGTGTTCTTCCAATCAATAGTGGTGTCAAGGCCATCCATATCGTCATCCATAACCTCGTGCATATTCTTCTTTGTAATCTTTGAAGCCGGAACACGGAACGCCAACTCAGTCTTTGGCTTATCCATCCCGTCCTGTATCGGCTTGAAAAAAAATGGATAGTTGTTGGCTATCGGTACAATCTTGTCTACAAATAGTTTTTTAGCATCACCTCCTGTCTTTGACAACACCCCAAGCCTAGAGTCCTTNGCNAACGTTCCAACATTTACAGACTCCGAAGCACCCATAAANGANAANCCTGAACGCCTAATCTTTANNTAGCACATNCCAAANCANCTCTTNTCCGCCTTGCAGGCCTCCCAGTATATGTAGAATATTCTATTGGCTTCCCTGAAGTCAGGATACCCAACATCAATCTTAGTCCACTGCAAGTACATGTAATGAGAACCCGTAAGGTAGGTTGGCTCACCATGGTTCATATACCAAAAACCATTTTCCCTGTTGTCGAACTCCTGCTCGATATAGTCAACCCACATCGACTTGAAGTCAGACAACATCTCATTCCATTGGAAGATTGACTTTATTCTATGAAGCTGTCTAGGGTATTCTTTGCGCTCCCAATACTGCTCGTCTTTCTTTTTGCTCCTAGAGTATACATTCTTGGGTTGTTCGGGTAGACCTATAATAAGTCCATTAATATTGTAAACCTCCCCTAGCGTACCATCTTTTGAGATGATTATAATATCATACTTCTCATCGTAGCCATACTTCCAGCTTTTCCCCTTGTTCTTCTGTCTTATGACTTGCTTGGGGATGCCTGAGTCTACAACTCGATATAAACTATTTTGACCTTCGTTCAGCAAAACCTCTAGTTGAACTTTTAACTTCGTTAAGTGCCTCTTTCTCTGCCTCGATTCTTGATAGTATCTCGAACGCATCGAATATGGCTAGTTTCTTTGTTGCGGCAGCATTCTTCAGCCTGTCAGCAGCAAGTTCATCATCAGGATCTGGCTTGATGATATTTTCCTCAGCCACCTTGATGAGTTGTTGCACGGCCTTATAACCTGCATCAATAATTTTTTTCTTTATCTCTGAAGTGTTCGCTGTACTTTTTGTCCCAGCTCCAGTCTCCTGTTTTTTCGAATTGCTCATAAATCCATATTGCATCAGGACATCTCTGCCATCTGTACTTTCCTTTTATTCTTTTCAATTTGCATCCGCATTGAAGCCACCTTTCTACTTTTTCCACTGAATCGTAATGTTCTCGGTAAACATCCTGTACAGGTCCTCACCATCTATCTTAAACTCATATTCGCTATCAGGCTCAAAAGATATCCTGTCCCCAACGCTAAGACCTAAGTCAACGAGCTCCTTATTAATATACTTAATCTTACCAATAAGTGGCTGATGTGAGAGCGGATTAAATAGCCAAGATTGCTCAGGTCCTACCGGCTCTATGAAGCAATACTTGCCTGGACACTTCCAATCAACGCCATCATTGTATAAGAAAAACTGATCGTGGTCAACCAAGAATAGGTCGTCCTTGAAGAAACTCTTACCACTCCTGTGGTTACCCTTCATGTCGTAGTATGTTCTGAAAACATTGTGGTGCACCAAGATAGTATCACCGACCTTTACGTCGCCATCATAATTTATTGGAACGGAGAGAACCTCTGCCTCCCTGTTTGTAACCATATGGTCTTCAGGAGATATACTTAAAATAAAATCAACGTCACCTATCTTCTTTGTGTTGTTGTATCTCCGTCCGCCTTTAGGTTTAACTAAAAACGAATGAATTGATTGCATTTAAAAATTTATATTATATTCTACCGACACCGGCATTGTTGGCCCAAAAGACTTCCAAAGCAGAACCTCGTCACCCTTTTGAATCCATATCTTATACTCAGCACCCTCCAAGTCTATAAGATGTATTTTATATCCACCACCTAACACATCCTGTCCAAGGATATAGTGCATCGCACTACTCTTGTAGTCCGCCCCTATTGAAATTTTTCTGATTTGCATTAGAAGCCAGTGCTTATGGCTACTCTCTTCCAAGTGTCTGTAGCGACACAAACATAAAAGTGAGTAGAATCAAATGCTATTTGTCCAGCTGTTCCTGTGTCCGAAGCACTTGATGGTACGGAAGANCTGATAATTAAATTNGANCCAACNTTAGCGGCTACGTGACTAGTTATATTAGCCATCGTAAATGTTTTGGTNGCGTTNGAAGACCCNGCATCAGTTCCTATTACATAGTCAGCGGCAGCTGGCGTTACCGATGCGTACTTTGAAGTATCAGATATTTTCCCCATTTTTTACTTTTTCGTATGTTCTCATTCCGCTTAGACCAAGCATTGTTACAAGGACAGTTATTAAGTGATCCATCTGCACAGGCTCTCCCAAGCGTTCTGTGAAGATAACAATAATATCTCTAGCGATAAAGTTGTATAAAAGTGCCAAACCACACACCCAACCTATAGTTGGTCTCCAGCCAGCACGAAACATCTCCCAACCTTTACTCTCCAGAATTGAGCTCGTAAAGTCTTTCATCTAGTTTGTCGATTTTATTATTCATTACATCAAGCTGTCTTTGGATTCCGTCAAGAGAAACTTTAATCTCTTCAGCGGATATCTCCTGCGGAGGCATCTTCTTGGCCTCATCTATTTCAGCTTTCAATTCAAAGTATGCCACGAATACTGAGAATATAATTCCCACTATCCATACAAAGGTTGACATTGGCATGCCGACAACGGTATCTTTCGTTATCAGTTTCATGCCCTTAAAATTAATACTTTTTTACCATTGTAAAAACTTAGGAGAGTAATGGATACCCACACCTATGTAATGCCTTGTTTGGCCCGTTGTTGTGATGCCTATACCTGTCTGAAAACCAACGCCAAATGATTTTCGTACCTTAACGAGTTGCTTCGGGTCCACTAGTATAGCGTTGGCATTGTTGAACCTAACCCCTGGGTAGTCAGTCCTCATTCTAAAGAACACCTCACCCGTTTTATTGTTTCGTTCTATCGTGTTCTCAACCCATATGTCCTGCTCTAGGTTTATTATGGCATCTGCCACTACCACGCCATCAGTAGGTATAGTCACCTCTATGGACCTGTTGCTCTTGCCGAAAGTATCTGTCTGCTCTACGTATATCTGTTTATAGAACGTGTCAGTGTTGACTATAGTAATCGTGTCGTATATAAACGCAGGGACTTCAATAGTCTCTCGTATCTCTGTTGTCTGATTGGTTATGGTTACCGGTGGTTGAGACCTATCGACTGCTATGCTGTCGCCTAGTTCATCTAGCTTTAGGTTCAGTGCCCTGATATCAGCAGCGTACATTCCATCGTCATCCATGTAGTTTCGGATAGTGTCTAGTAGCGCAACGTTATTGTTATTGATTCGCTGTATCTCTTGCTGATACTCCTTCTCCTGCTCACACTTGTTTAGTAGCATNANCGCAAGNAATATGCANAACATATATGGGACTACCTCTCTTGCTTGNTTCTCTGTGTTAAAGATGCGGTATCCCATCAGTCGTTAATTAGATAGCCTTGTTCTATTGCTTGTGCTTCCGTTAATGCTGTTAAGCTNATCAAGCACATCACCATCGTTTAAACCCATATCTACCCACTCCATAACTACCGTGTCATTAGATTCGTGTGATATGAACCCATAAGCGTATAACGTAACACGCTGATTACGTGGTGGAGCATTAAGGTCATATATCGATGCACTTGCCTCTTGGCCTAATTCCAATGTATTGAATTTGTAGTATTTCATTAGTAAANTGAGAAGTATGTGTTAATGTTGCTTTCTATATCGGCAATGTCAGAGGTCTTGTCTGCCGTGTATATTAGTAACTCTTGCATAGGCCCACGCATATTGGAGGTGCTGTTATGTCCTCCAAAAAATGCATTCATAGAATAGCTGTTTCCGCTTGTGTCTCCTGTTGCAAGCTCTGAGCCATTTGCTCTAATATATGAACTTGCACCATTACACAAACCAACAGCAATCATATGTGCCTGAGAAATTGCACCATCTACTGTGCTAATATTAGAGCCTCCGTGCAAAAATAATCTATCATTGTGCCCTCCAAACCTGTAAGTGCCTGGACTAAGATTTTCACCCATAAAATGATAGTTACCGCTTGTTGCATCAGGCTTAATTAAAGCAACAGTAGTCTGTGGTGGTGTTACTGATATAGTCGTGTCAGGANNGTAATNNGTTCTTGTAGAAAAAGCATCAGGTGCAACTTTAGTGCCTATCTTTTCAACNGTTCCTGANGTGACTACTCGCATTTGACGNTNAGAGACAGTTTGCGTTGCATTGTTTCCGTTAGTTGTTTGGTCGTACCAAGTTGCAATTCGCCCATCGTTAGCACCTACAAAAGTAGTAAGTGCCGACTCGTCAAGATTGCCGTCAGTATCAAATCCGATGTCTTGCTCTGCATCATCTGAGTCTCTTCTAACTCTAAATGCTGAACCTGAGTAATCAGCACGTAGTTTTCTTACTGAGTATGCGGCAGCAATACCATCACCATACTGGTCAAGTAATAACGAAGGAGCTGATGACTGAATTACAGACCGACCTATTGATATGGAATTAGATACAGATATCATTCCTCCTCGTCTTCAACCCAATGCTCCCAAACTACAAAAGTGCCGTCTACAGTGTAAACATATTTGCCTATCACAAATTGGTCATTAGGAAGCTGAGTACCCTCAGGAACGTCAACTATTTCTAGCGTATCCGTTGAGTTAGCTCTCTGAACTTTGTGCGGAGTAGCGTCATTCCAGGCATAGTACACTCCATCATCCTCTAGTATAATATTATCTGCTATTAAGCAAATCTGTCTGTCTAATTCTGTTACTAAAAATTTCATTATGAAGTCGTTATTGTAAAGTTGTTTTGTCTTACGCCCCTAAAACTTGTATTACCCAATGTTCTTGCCGAGCCAACAACTGCGCCATTTTGAGTATCTGCTTGACCCACAAACAGGCAATTTATAGGTGCACCGCTGCTTGGATTAGATTCGTCTTCCAATATAATTTTACTGTCAGCAGTGTCAAATTTAGAAACGTCCCAAGTGTTTGTACTTAAATTATAATATGCAGGAAATACGTGAACGTCTCCGCTTTCGGAACCACTATTCCATAGCGCAGCACTTATAATGTATTGCGTTTTACTGTCGCCTGTGCCATCGTAGTATCTTTTAATTGCAGTAAACAAGCCTCTTTTCAGACTGCTTCCATAACTTGACGTAGCACCTATTGTCAAGGTAGTTCCGTTCCATATACAGGTAGTTATTTCAGTATCATAGTTTACTTGGTCTAAATACATTATAGGAGCTTTCCCATCTTCTATGCTCCAAGGTATGTCTACTTCAAGTCGATTACTGCCTGATTTGTATAAGGTATCTCCTACAGCCTCGACAAGGGTATTTGTGCTTGAATTGTATTCATAAACTGCGTAGTACAAAACCCCTGCACTTGAGGCTGACTTAGCATAAAATATAGCAAAACAATGTTTGCCACCTACAGTACCTAAGTTTACAAGTTGTTGTTGCCCATTTCCTGTGCCACTTGTACCCATAGGGTAAAGAATACCTCTGCTCGTAATTGTTTGTGCATCTGTATCTAAATCCCATACCCTTGCATAAGGAAACGCTCCCGCCTTTGTCAATCCTACAGATGCAATTGTGTAGACGTTTGCACTTGGTTTGTTTATGACAGCAAAATTTGGTTGCCTATCTATATAATTATTTGTATCTCCGTCATTTATGGTAAAATCTATACTTATATTATTTGTGCCTCCGTTATAGGTGCATATATTAAAAACGTTACCTGTGCCTACTATTGGCGCAACCATTAAACATTGATTGTCATTTAATCTACAAATACCACCTGCTTGCCCCCTTGCATAGGGGTCAAAATCTGCTGTTCCCGCAAAAATTGTAGTTGAAGATGCGCTATTAGATAACGTGCTTGTAGTCTGTGATATACCACGTGCAGTCATTGTTTGATTGTCTGCATTAGATGCTTGACCTAAAAAATAAACATATCTACCTAGCTGTAATTCAATCCCACGACCAAAAACCGCAGTACTACTGTCACCTGTAATTGTATCTGTTTTTGTGCCTACGGATGCAATGCTAGATAAACTAGCCACTAAGTCTGCAAGAACTTTCCTGCCAACTAATATGGCGTTGGCTATAATCATTACCTAAGTGCTAGTATTGTAGATGCTGTTGTGCCAGTTGCTTTAACTCTTGTAACCTGAACAGGTACAAATGTACCTGCTGGTATAGCTGTAAATAATACTTCATCACCACCCCGTGTAATAACTGAAACGTTACCTGCTGTTCCAACATAAAGAACACATGCAGAAGCCTTATCGGGAACTGAAAATATTGTGTAAGCCTCACTACTTGCCATAATGTTAGCGGATATACTTAAAACAGTATCGCTATCTATTGCTGTAACAGTTGCTATGGTATCGTCAGTAGTGTTATGAATAATATCTCCAACCTTGACATTTAAATTGTTAAAGTTTTGACTTGTATCTGTTAGTTTAGATGATGTGCCAGCTGTATCTGTACTGCTAGCCAATGCAAAACCTGGATCTGGAATATCTATAGTATCGCTAGGTACAACAAGGTTTGCTCTTTCTGTTTGTAATTTTTGGTATGCCATAGCGCAAAGTTAACTATTTTTCTTGTAAGGGAATAGCCTGTTTAGGGTGTCTCTTCGCTCACCGCACCCACACGGCTTACCTGTAACCTCAGATGCCTTATCGACAACCTTCTTAATACCCGTGGCCTTAGTGAACTTCTCTATGCTATCTCCTAATCCTTTTGACTTCATCAGTACTTTCCTTTTCTACTCTTTGGTGAAGACTTCGTTGAGCCGCCTTTACCAGCCCAAAGAGTTTTACATGCCCAATATCGAGCAGTCAGTTTGTCTTTTGCTGTAGAGCATTTATGTCTTGCTCTAAACGACTTCCTTGCCGCAGCAGAATAGTTGTGACCATATCCCTTAGCACCAAAATGGATTAGCTTCTCNTTNCCACCCGANCAAGCCTTNACCATCTTCTTCTTCCCAGCCCTATCCGAGGGTCTAGGTTTNTTACATGCCATTTTGGANTTNTCCGCCATCTACTCTATAAGTGACTTTACAGCTGACCAAAGTTTAACAGATGCGATGCCTAATCCAGCACCACCAATAACTGTTACGCCTTTAGCTAATAAAATTCCTGCAATAATTGCAGCATACAATGCTACCGCTAAGTCGCTAGTAGCCCANTTTAATATTTCGTTTAATTTTCTCATAACCTAAAGATAGTGATTATCACTTAGTATATTTCTTAGTCACTCTTCCTGCACGAGTGTTTGCAACCACAGTCTTCCCTCTTGCACCCGCACGTTTCTTTTTCCTTGCAGTAGCAGCACGTTCCGCCTTGCTCATGCTTCGAGCTTTCGCTAGAGGAAGACAACGGTCTGGGTTCTTCTTGTCCTTGCTCGTTCCGCACTTCCCTAGTATCGAGCCGTCCGTTCCTATTCTTACCCAATTCTGCTCTCTCCATTTTTTAAGCTCTCCCATTTTTCTTTTTCTTTCTGTTACTCTTACGTAGAGCCTTGAAATCTTCAGATGTAATCTTGTCGTATGGCTTTGCCATCCTAGCAATCTTTTGCTGTGCTGGTGTTAAGTTTTTCATATTAGTATCCCATTGATTTTTTCTCCATGCCGTAACCTGGATTATCCTTTTTTGTTCCTTTCATTAAGTCTGCTAGCGCACTAGCCTGAGCCTTGCCTGTAGCAGTGTATGGAAACTTAACCGTCATGTTTTTACCCGTATCAGGGCACTTGTATTTTACTGTTGGCATTATTTCTTCTTTTTAGCTTTAGATAATGANTTTAACATTCGGTCAATCTTTGCAGCCTGACCCTTATGCATCGCTGATGCTTTCTTTAGTTGAGATGATATCTCTCTTAATTTTTTAGCGTCCATTACTTCTTTCCTTTTGCACCCTTAGCATAGTTCGGGTCCTTACAATACTTAGAGGCCGCCATATTCGCATACGCTGANGGGTATGTGTCAAACGTTCTCTTNGCCCANGCTATGCCNNCNGGACAAATTTTGTTTCCTTTCTTTTTAGTTCTTCCTTTTGCCATAATTGTTAAGGTTCGTATCTATAAATTAATTTGTCAATATCAGCATTTCGCATTGGAGTGTTTGCCTTTACTTTATCAATCTCTTTTTTTGATGGCCTGCTTTTAAAGTGCATGTCATAAACAACAGAGGGTTGGTCTGATGAGCCCGCATTAATTTCAAGGTCCTTCTTAAAATCATAAGATGTTCCCTTTTGCTTTCTGTAATTAGGTAAGTTCGGTTTACTTTTCGGTTCTCCGTTTTTCATGCTCTTCCTCTGTTTCTTGCTCTGTTTTTACTCTGCGCCTCCAAGAATGTAGACCCATCTTTTCTGTGAGATACATCCTTCTTGTCGCCATTTCCATAAGTACCCCTCCTTCTATTCTCCTTGTTAAGCAAGCTGCGCTTCCTCCTCTGCTTCTTTCGCTTGTTGTACTCTTTTTGATACTCAAGCCTTTTCTTGCGAGCCTTAGGATTTTTCTTATAATATTCTGAGGTTCTACTCATATCTTAGCAAAGATATGGAAAATACACTTAAGTACTGGAAGCCCGTCCGAGAATGGATGAAAGCCAAACATGGCTTACTACAAGCCGATTTAGATATGCTTCTATTCCTTTATGACGAGGGAACATTCAAGCAGTCCGATATAAAGAACTTCAGCAAACTATTATCTTGGGATAAGTCAAGACAAGCCCGGCTAATGGATAGCGGTTGGATCAAGATGGTTATGAAGGGTAAGAAGATTAAGGACACTACCTACCGAATGACAGTAAAAGGTAAGTTGGCTATAAATGAAATGTACAAACGCCTTAACGGAGAGGTGTTCGACGANTCGAACGCCCTCTACCGCAATGACGCTGGTTACCAAGCCAAAAGATATCGCAGGTTTATTGAGAAGCTGAATCAGGAGCGCATACAATTACAGCGTCACGGTCACGTATAACGGTAATAACCATTCCGTCAAACATGGCATCGTGCCCTGCGCTCTTGTCGTAGTATATAACATCACCCTCCTTTACGCAGGTTACTTTATCTCCAGCTCCTAGCACAATACCTTTGTTATATCTGAAATGCAGTGCATCGTCCTCAGACAATAATAAACCGCTCTCGTTCTTGAGCTCTTCCTGAATCTTTTCGATTATTACGTAGTTATTCACCGCTTTCATATGTTCTTGCTAAAGTTATTATTGCATTTGTACTAAGTATTGTTGTGGCAACCGACACTGCGTTACGCAATGCGTTCTTCGTCACCTTTGCCGGATCAACAATCCCCATATCAATCATGTCTCCATACTGATTGTTCTTTACGTCGTACCCCTGCACACCTCCAAAGAACCCGCCATCAATAATGTCGTCTAGGTCGTACCCTGCATTCTCTAGTATCTGAGTGATAGGAGCCGTAAGCGAGTTGCACATAATCTTACATGCTACACTAGTCTCATCATCTCCATCAACCTCGCACACGTTATTGTACAGTGCAATCCCTCCACCAGGCAATATTCCCTCTTCTAGGGCTGACTTAACCGCACATACAGCATCATCTACCCTGTCATAGAGC
>FUFK010045177.1_pt1 | contig 10680 bp, 21 predicted proteins | sample 1021851 | NCBI WGS metagenome assembly FUFK01 (sample SAMEA51879418, study PRJEB19060) | metagenome
GCAATCTTTATTTTATTTTATTACCTTAGTTCTTCTCTATTTTGTCACCAGTCAGGCCTTGCTTTCAATAGGTATGGTTGGAGAGACATATGTTCGTAGGGTCAGAGAAAAACTATTTAGGCATATGTCTTCACTTGATATCAACTATTTTGAAAAAAATAAAACTGGAGTTTTAGTTGCTCGACTCACTTCAGACATGCAGAGTTTAAATGAATTTGCAAGAGAAGGTGCAAGCAGTGTTATTACAGCGCTCTTGACAATATTTGGCGCTGTTGTTGCAGTCTTTTTGGTAGATGTTCAATTATCTATACTTGCTTTTGTAATAATGCCGATATTGGCTATAGCAACAAAAATTTTCAGAAATTACGCTGATACAACTTATTGGGAGGTAAGAGAGTGGATAGGGCAAGTTCTATCATCTCTTCAGGAAGGTATCTCTGGTGTAAGAGTAATTCAAGCATATACCAATGAAGCTACCCAAATAAAAAGATTTAAAAAAGTCAACAAAGAACATTTTAAAGCAAACATGAGATCAGCAAGAAATATTGCAGTTTATTTTCCATTTTTGGAATTCACAAGAGTATCCTCCATAGCAACAGTCTTATGGTTTGGCTCTCAAAGAATATTTGAAGGAACTCTTTCTGTTGGAGAATTAGTTGCACTTTTATTTTATTTAAACTATTTTTTTGATCCACTCATCCAATTGTCATTTAATTACGACACTTTAAGATCGGCGGGTTCCTCAATGAAGAAAGTATTCTCAATTCTTGATGAAAAGCCTAATCTGAGCAAAAAAGGTGATGAGTTTCCTGACAATGATTTAGAGCAGACAGTTGAATTTGATAATGTATCTTTTTCATATGGAAGAGAAAATGTCTTGCATGGTGTTTCATTCTCAATAAATAAAGGCGACAAGATTGCTATTGTTGGCGAAACAGGAGCAGGTAAAAGCACTATTGCAAAATTAATTCTTAGATTTTATCTGCCTACAAATGGTAGTTTGAAATATTTTGGAGTCGATTCGAATGATGTTAATGAAGACTGGGTTAGAGAAAATGTAGCATTTGTTCCACAAGAAAGCTTCTTATTTAGAGGAACAATAAGGGAAAATCTCATGTATTCAAAACCTGATTTTGACTCATTAGAAGAGGAGCTATCCTCTATTGGTGTCCTTGATTGGTTCGATAGATATGAAAATAAACTTGATCAAGAGGTTGGAGAAAGAGGCGGCAATATTTCAGCAGGGGAAAGACAGTTTGTTGCTCTTTTAAGAGCTGTGTTAGCAAAACGAAAAATTATTGTTTTTGACGAGGCAACAGCTAACTTAGACATTGAATCTGAGTCATCAATTTTAGATGCAACCGAAAAACTTTTGGCTTTTCAAACCTCCATAGTTATTGCTCATAGACTTGAAACAGTTCTTAATGCTGAAAAAATAATGGTGATGGAAAATGGAAACTTAATTGGTTTTGATAGCCACAACAATTTGTTAAAAAATAATCAAACTTACAAAGATCTTTTTTCTGCCTGGAACCTAGTTAACGATCTTTAATTCTTTTGTTAGCCAAATCACAATATTCTTTATTTATTTCGTAACCGACATACTTTCTATTTGAATTTAAAGCAGCTAAAGCTGTTGTTCCGCTTCCCATAAATGGATCAAGTATTAATTCATATGGACAACTGACCTTAGAGCAAGCATTATGGTTTAGAGATGTTCCAAAATTTGGTGGTATAGATAATGATCCAGCAAATCACAACTATAGAGCTAGATATCCTGGTCCTCCATCTAATACTCCTGATGCTTATGGTAGATATCTATGTGTTATAGCAGCATCAAGAGAAGCAGGTGGAACCGAAACAAGACCTGGTGCACCCGATAATCCCACTCAACCTGGTGAGATGAGTTCTGATGATAATTTCTCTGCCATCATGTCTAAATTAAAGAAAAGTATAGAAGCATTCGGAGATTTTGCTGCAGATCCTCTTGGAGCGATAGCAGATTTCTTTGGAGACAATTTGACTCCTCCAGCAGCAGAATATGCAACAAATATTGCTAAATCAGTATTGTTTAACAAACCCATCACAGTTAAACAAGAAGATGTTCCAAAAGGAGATATAGATAAATTGATTAATGGATTTAATGACAATGCAACTTGGATTCCTATTTCAGTAAGTACTAATGGACAAAAAACACCTTATGCTGATGAAAATTTTTATGTAGATAAAAAGGGAAATGTTAATTCAAACATCGGGCCTAATGGTGAAAAGGCATATTACAAAAAGGACACCACAGGCCCTGTCGATGGTGATGTTGGTGTTGCGGGATATGGAAATCCACTAGCAGCAGCAGGACAAGCACAAGTGCAAGTTGTTACAGGTGGCGATGGTAAGGATTACATATTATATACAGATCATGCATATCATAATTTAGAATCAGATGATCCAGGAGAAGTTCCTGATTCAGTTAAAGCAGGATTATCATGGTTAATCCATAATGTTACTGGTAAAGGTGATTCAACAAAACCAAACACTGGTGGTATGTCTGGATACCCACCTAATATTAAAGGTGATGTAAAAACTGAAATAAGAATTGATCTTGATGATCCTAGAATATCTGACGAATTTAGAGATAGAGTAAAACGTGAGAAATACTACAAAGAATTGGGTATAACTGAATCCTTTAAATCAAAAGGTAGATTACTTAAGGAAAGTAAAAAAAGAATTCTTCGTGAGATTAAGAAACCTACCATACTCCCAGAGGCAAAGAAAAAATATAAAGTTAAACCAAAGGTATTAGGTCATCCATCAAACAAAACTCTTTCAAATCAAATGAAAGATACAACTCCGAATGTTGCATTTAAAAAAGAAATACCTGTTTGGTCTATGGATCAGAAGATGAGAAATGCAAGAGAGTCTCAGCGAAAGAAAAATGAAGTGTTGGAGTATCTAGGATCAAGTGGAGATCATTGGAACTATATGACTAAAACAATTAAAGAACACAATAAGAAAATTATTAATTTAAATTATGGTGGAAAGAAGAAAAAGGTGACTCGTAAGGAACAGGTAGATAAAGATATTTTAGTATTCATGGAAGATGATCTTGGAAACAAATCAAGTGTACTTCAATCAAAGATAAATGAAATGCAAGCAGAAGCAGGTGATAAAGAAATGTTTGCTAAGTATTATGAGATGAACCCTCAGAAGAAATCTTTATTTAAAGAAGTGGTTAAGAGAGGTGTCTTTGATTATAAAGGTAAACCATCTAAGAAAGGATACCCAGATAAAGAACCTGCACAGTTAGATCCTAAAACAGGAATGCATCCAGAGTATGGTAAAAAATATAAGCATGATAAGTTAGATCCGCAGAGTGCAGAGAGTATGCCTATGCAAGGTAATCCAGAGATAGATGCTAATATCGCAAAGAATCTTAATCCAGAATCTAAAAAAAGAAAGACTAAGGTATTAAATCAACCAAATGGTTGACGGGATTGTAAAGTTTTGTTATAATAAATAACGAAAGGGTGTTGCTTTCAACACCTAACTGCTCTCAAACCAAGACCTATAGGCAGTATAATACTTCGTCTTTCATATCCAGTAGTGAGGGATTACTGGAAATAAGTTTCGCATCTTCCCTGATGCCCTACTTAAAAACGTCTTACTAATGACAACTTCTAATTTAACACGCAGTAGAGGTGGTCTCCTTAAGGGTTGGCCAGAGTTCTGCGAGTGGGTAACATCTACAGACAACAGAATATATGTTGGTTGGTTCGGTGTACTCATGATTCCATGCTTGCTAACAGCAGCAGCATGTTTTGTAGTAGCATTTATTGCTGCTCCTCCAGTCGATATCGACGGAATCAGAGAGCCTGTAGCAGGTTCATTTATGTATGGTAACAACATCATCTCTGGTGCAGTTGTTCCATCATCAAACGCAATCGGATTACACTTCTACCCAATTTGGGAAGCAGCCACTATGGATGAGTGGTTATACAACGGTGGTCCTTATCAGTTGGTTATCTTCCACTTCCTTATCGGAATCTCTGCTTACATGGGCAGACAGTGGGAATTATCATACAGACTAGGTATGAGACCTTGGATTTGTGTAGCATATTCAGCTCCAGTATCTGCTGCCTTTGCAGTATTCTTAGTATACCCATTCGGTCAGGGATCATTCTCTGATGGTATGCCTCTAGGAATTTCTGGTACGTTCAACTTTATGTTCGTGTTCCAAGCAGAGCACAACATACTAATGCACCCCTTCCACATGGCAGGTGTTGCAGGTATGTTCGGTGGTAGTCTCTTCAGTGCAATGCACGGTTCTTTAGTTACTTCATCTCTAATCAGAGAAACTACAGAAACATGAGAGTCAAAACTACGGCTATAAGTTCGGACAAGAAGAAGAAACATACAACATTGTAGCTGCACACGGTTACTTTGGTAGATTAATCTTCCAGTATGCTTCATTCAACAACTCAAGAAGTTTACACTTCTTCCTAGCAGTTTTCCCTGTTGTATGTGTATGGTTAACNTCTATGGGTATNTGCACAATGGCATTNAACNTNAATGGNTTTAACTTNAACCANTCNGTNGTTGATGTTAACGGAAAGATCATTCCTACATGGGGTGATGTTCTAAACAGAGCAAACTTAGGTATGGAAGTTATGCATGAAAGAAATGCACACAACTTCCCACTTGATCTTGCTTCAGCAGATACAACAGAAGTTGCACTAACAGCACCTTCCATAGGTTGACAATCTAAATACATTTAGATATAATTCAGAGACCCTTATGGGTCTCTTTTTTATTGGTGTGTTATGTAATCAACACACATCAAAATAAATATTGTATAAATCTTTCTTAAATAATCATGAAAGACCAAGCTTCAGTAGGAGAGGAATCTTCTGCTATCAAATATGACAGAGCATTAGCTCTTTTTACTGAGTCGGTTTTGAAACCAGATCATGACCTTCGTGGTTGCGCTCACAATCAAGGTTGTTATGATGAACTGATGGAAATTCGAGAACATGTTTTAAAATATCTCTCGACATTAAAAGAAGTTCAGAACTACCATGAACCTGATGAGAGTGACCTTCTTGAACAAGAAAAATTAGTACAGACNAAAGATCAAGCGTATGAACGGCCGTCTTAAAAAGGTGGACATGGAATCCAGACTTCTCAGAATCAAAAAAGGTATTCATGAAAAAGTCTGGTATCCAGAGTGGAATGACAAAGAGCGGTGGGCAGCTCAACAAGCGTTGAATAACGCATTAGATATCCTACAAGAATTCGAGTATTAACCATGATTAAAACTCTAATAACAGAATTTCCTTTATCTGACTTTCCAAAAGAAAGAACGATTACAGAGGAGAAAATAAGAAAGTACACTTACACCAAAGAGGAAGTAGATGTACTGATCTCTAATGCTGTAAAGGAAGCAGTTGAAGAGGCNGTNAGAATTGATGAAGCATCAATGGCNAAACANAATCGTGAAGCAACTGTCATCAGTATGATACTTGGATTCACGACTCTTGCATTGTTTGTAGATGGATTACTTAGAATGTTAGGTATCGTTCCACCATTCATGGAGATTGATATTAACATCTTAGATAAGATAGAAACTGATATCATAGATAAGATAAAACAAGTTCCTGTACAAAAATTATTTCAACACGGTTTTAGATGAATGACCTTTCTGTATTATTATATTTCATCATGTTCGCCGTTGTCGTGGGGATGACATTTGCGTTTATGTATAGTATGATGAAGTCAACTCTAAGAGAGTTTGACAAACCAAGAACCACGAGAAACGTTCATCCAGAGATGGAGGATGTAAAATCTGGAGAAACATTACTNGTCTTNTCTACTGAAGAAGAAGATGATGATGACGATGGAGATGTTATTATTGTAAGAAAATGAGAGAACAACTGATCAAAGCACTTCTAGCCCATGCACAGGGCGACATTCAAAAACACGTTGCAAACGTAGAGGTCTATCTGACCAACCCTGCTGGTATTGGAGAACACTCCAATATTGTAGAAGCAATCGAACAAGAATTAAATATGATTGCAAAATATCAAGATCAAATAGATATAATCAACAAGTATTTTAAAAAGTAATGGCTAACGATCTCTACGAAGACATGAGGATCCTAAACTCATTGTATGAGGAATTAATGTGGGATACTAACGATGACTTGCAATTTAGTATAGAAGATGGTAAGATAGTTATTACTAATTTAAATTTGAAAAAAGAATGAAATCCGTGTCAAAATTTAAACATCAAGTGAAATCAGGTAAATATTATCTATTCTGGGGAGCTGCAACCATTGCCGTTATGGCAGGCCAAATATATGTTGGTCATGGATATCGCAACATGGCGAGATCAATTGATAGTCTTGTTAAAACTATCACATATAANCCAGAACCAAGAGGTCTTTATGAGCCCTTACTTCAACCACCAACAGGGATTAGTAAAAATCCATTAACAATACCTTTTGATGAAATAGATCCTGATGACTATATCATCTGGTTAGAAACAGAATGAACTTTACTGTATACTCAAAAGAAGGTTGTCCCTATTGTTCTGCAATAGTACAAGTCCTTGTAGGTAAAGATTTTCAATTTACCGAATATAAATTAGATGAGGACTTTAGTAAAGATGAGTTCTATGACGAATTTGGTGTTGGTTCTACATTCCCACAGATCATTATGGATGGGAACAAACTAGGTGGTTGCACNGACACAATAAGATANCTAAGAGAAAACAAAATTATCTGATGAAGAAAACACAAGTAGATTTATTTGACATCGTTGAACAAGTGCTTGATAATGTTTTTGTAAGTAAAGTATATACTTTTGATATGTATCGTTATCTACGATCAAATGAAGTCAAGAGGCCAGTCGTAGATGAGTTCGTTGATAGTATAACTGCAAAGAACATTCAGACCACTATTGATGAGTTGAATTTATATCTAGAGGGAGGAAATGATTCTGATCACAAACAGATCCGAGAAGCTTATGGNTATCTTGGAAAACCTACCGCAAGAAAGATAAGAGATTATCTAAACAAAATACTTACTGACGCATGGAAGTATCAAAATGATAAGAGACCAGGCAGAAGAAAAGGATCAAAGAATCGTAAAAAACTTACTAAATAAAACAGATCTAATTAGAACATGTTAGAAGTAACTATTGTTTATTCGGCATTGTTTGCCATTGGTGGTACACTATTAGGTATCATTGTCGGATGGTTCGCTTGCGAAAAGTGGAGCGAATACACTGTTCTTAAAAATGCTCAAATTGCATCTCANCCAGAGATGTATGATCAAGAAGGAAACTTGATCCAGACCGAACTNACAGCTGTTCGTGTCGTACTCGATGAAAATGATTACTACTTGGAGGAAGAAGATTAATTATGGCTGCGACTAAAACTAAATTGCCACCCAACCCATTGATCAGTGAAGTCCTTGATGCTGTATCAAAGGCAAGGTCTAAAGTTAAAAAGATCGAAATATTAAAGGAGTATGATTCCCCTGCGATTCGTGCTGTATTGATATGGANNTATGATGAGAGTGTAAAGAGTATGCTNCCAGAGGGAGACGTACCTTANANNCCNAATGAGGCACCAAAGGGCACAGATCACAATCAGTTNACNTCAGAGTANAAGAATCTATATCACTATGTAAAAGGTGGTAATGATCCTTTACCTANTCTAAGAAGAGAGAATATGTTTATTCAACTTCTAGAGAGACTTCATGCTGAGGAAGCAGAACTGATTTGTCTAACAAAAGATAAGAGATTGAAAGAGAAGTATAAGTTNACTAAGGATACTATAGCTGAGGCCTATCCAGATATTCACTGGGGTGGAAGATCATGACCACAAAGGTTCTAACTGAGAATCAAGTCAATGGCATGAAAGAAAATGGTGTCACTGTAATTTGTAATGGATGTGGGGTAGAAGCCGCAAAGGATAAAACTTTGCCTACCACATCATGGTTGATTTCATGCAAGAATGAAGAGAAACAATGGAGTGACATTGTAATGGGAAGTAGAGTTGCAGTGTTTGATTCTTACTATGATGCATTTGGAAAGAATGTTATTCAGAGAATGGATTGGACATCTGGAACTGTCAACCCTACTTTATGGAACGTGGCTGTTAAATCACCAACAAAGAAAAAGAGAAGAGTGAGAGGAGGAGATACTAGTGCCTGACATNAATGATCCTCAACANGACTTGAAAAACTATACNGTTGACATGAGTGANATGAAGAAAGTCGTNAAGAAATATAAAAAAATGAAAAAATATATGAAGTCTNCCATGTATGAAATAAACAAANTAAGTGGAAAAAAGACTTTTATTGATAAGTTAGTTGACAAATATGGGGAAAACCCTAATTCTGTAACAGAAAATACATAACTGCTTGCCTATATAATGTGAATGTGTTAATATAAACACATGTCGTTCATCCAATGATAGAACTCACACTACTGGCATCACTCCTTACTGAACACAATAGCTTCCCACTGGGAAATGTCTTGTTNAGATTGGAANCGNAACAGAATTGAGATACTTAGNGATAAGAATCTTAACTCTGATGCTCACGAGTATCTTATAGATTACTTGAGAACTAAGGTGTCAGGTGATTGTGATACTTTTATCATCGGACGCAAGTAAGCCGACTCGGAACGGGTTCGTTCATCTCCTACGGGAGACGCAAAAGCCGACTGAAGGAACGGAACACGGATCACTCGAAAGAGTTAAAGGTGCAAAGTCCAATTACTTTAGGAGAAACCAAATGGCACAAGTCACATACCGAGGTGTCCAGTATGACACCAAAGAGTACAATGCAAAGGTACTCGCAGAAGCTGCTAAGAGGCAGCGTCACGATCTAATGTATCGTGGTCTTAAAGTTACCAAGAAGGTAGCTGGAGGTGTGTAATGCTGGTCACAATAGAAATTCTCGCCGCAAGCGTAGTATTTCTAACGATCATCTACGCTGAAACACGACTCTTGTATGGCAAGAGTTAAAATAAAAGGGGAGGGGTTTACACCCCTCTTTTTTTGTATTATAATTAGCTCAAAAAGTAATCAACATGAACAAAGGAAAACTAAAAGTTTTACTCATGGCTCTTAAAGAGGTAGTTGATGAATTAGAATCTGAAGTTTATTCAGATGTCGATGCTTACAAAAACGAGCAGGCATTTTCTGCTGCCCCACTTGACTATGANGAAATGTACGATGATGGATCGGACTGAATTCAACTTTAGAATAGAAGTTCTATCCGTTCTTCTCAAGAATGTTGCCACAAATTCAAACAATGGTGCCCTCTATGAGTGTGCTGATGAATGGATAACCAGAGGTAATCTAAATACGGAAGGCCTTATCGACTTCTTTAAACTCTATTATCACTAGTAATAAATACTAGCGTATNGTNAAAGNAAAATGACATTGAACGATAAGAAAGCCGCTAAAAAACTAATAAAGATTGCCAAATTAAGACCTGANTACTACACTCAAGCAGAGGTTACTTATGCAAGAATTATTAAAAAACGTTTAAAACAGAATGATAGTAAAACTAGTACAAGTAACTCCTGACGCTGAAAAGAACATGGCGTATATCGCCAGAGTTTCTAACCCAAGTAATCAGGACAATCAAGATTATTCTGGATTGTTGAAGTATTGCATCAAACATCAACACTGGTCTGTATTTGAACAGGCCTTTATGACTCTAGAGATAGAGACAACTCGTGCCATTGCAGCACAGATACTAAGACATAGATCATTTACATTTCAAGAGTTCTCTCAGAGATATGCAAATAGTAATGCCTTAGGTAAGATTGAGATGCCAGATTTGAGGAGACAAGACGATAAGAATCGTCAAAACAGCATTGATGATCTGGATGAATTTACAGTCCAGAAACTACAAATGCAGATGAACACTCTTTTTACTTCTGCACAGTCATTATATAATCAGATGATTGAGTATGGAGTTGCAAAGGAATGTGCTAGAATGGTTCTACCATTGTGTACACCAACAAGACTTTATATGACAGGTTCATGTCGTTCTTGGGTACACTACATCAATCTAAGATCTGCACANGGAACACAGAAAGAACACATGGACATTGCAGAAGCATGTCGTAAGGTGTTTACCGAACAGTTCCCTACTGTATCTGAAGCCCTAGAATGGGTCTAAATAACTTTACAAAACTTAAACACATATGCCTACATATCCTGTTATTAATTTGAAAACTGGTGAAACAAAAGAATTATCCATGAGTATGGTAAAATATGATGAGTGGAGAAAAGAAAATCCAGATTGGGACAAAGATTGGCAAGCTGGTTGTGCAATACCAACAGAAGTCGGAGATTGGAGAAACAAACTAGATGGTGGGTGGAATGAGGTTCTAGACCGAGCTTCCAAACAACCAGGCTCTACTGTTCGTAAATTCAATAACTACTAAACATGCCAAGAAAAAAGAAAACGATTGAACCGATAGGCGTAGGATATACTTCAAAACAAATGAAAAGAAAGAAACCAATCAATAATGATTTCTTGATTGACATTGATGCATTGACAGATAACCAAGAGAAGTTATTTGAAAGTTACAAGAAAGGCCAAAACATCTTTGCATATGGTGCTGCTGGTACTGGTAAGACCTTTATTAGTCTGTATCT
>FUFK010062826.1_pt1 | contig 10680 bp, 18 predicted proteins | sample 1021851 | NCBI WGS metagenome assembly FUFK01 (sample SAMEA51879418, study PRJEB19060) | metagenome
ACGATGGAAGACACCGTCATCAAAGACGGCCCGCCCTGNTTACAGACTTTATGCACNAATAAGATCGGAGAGGGCGGCAGAAACAACGGCTTNTTNAACGTAGGGGTGTACTTACGCAAGGCATATCCTGACACGTGGCAAGACGAGATCCTCCACCACAACATGTCTTACATTGATCCGCCGTTACCTTTGAGTGAGGTGAATCTGGTCGTCAAACAGCTTGAGCGCAAAGATTACGCCTACAAATGTTCTGACATGCCTATCCAGCCTTACTGTAATAAAGACGTGTGTATTACNNGGAAGTTTGGTGTNGGCGCGGCAGTATCCGACATGGCGATTGCCAATNTACGAAAATACGACTCCGTGCCACCCATCTGGTTTTTGGATGTCAACGGTGTCCCGTTGGAGCTAGATACTGATGCCTTACTGAGTCAAGTGGCCTTTNAAAAATCTTGCATCGAGCAATTGAACTTCATGCCACAAACCTTACCNAAGCGNGGTTGGGAAGGGCGTATCAACCAATTGATGAAAGAAATGTCAGAGACTGACGGNGCGATTATCGAAGTGTCGCAAGATGCGTCAATCACAGGTCAGTTCTACGAGTTTCTNGAAGAGTTCTGCTCCAACAGCCAACGTGCAGAGGATCGAGAAGAAATATTGTTGCGTCGTCCATGGGTGGACGATGACAGTAATAGTATCTACTTCCGCCTCAAGGACTTTGANGCCTTTTTGAAGAAAAACAAATTTAGTGAATTCAAGTCCCACAAAATTGCCCAGCGNCTTCGAGACATCAACGGNGAGTCTGTGGTTCTTAACATCAAGAATAAGTCTGTGCGTGTTTGGCAGTTGCCCATGACTGAACTAAACCACATTGAAAGTTTGGTTGAAGGTGCAAAATTCAATGTAGGTGAGGCACCGTTCTGATGTATCGAATTTTCGGGCCACCCGGCACAGGTAAGACCACGACGTTACTTGACATGGTAGATANAGCCTTGTCCGACGGTGTTTCCTCAAGCTCGATAGGCTTCTTTGCGTTTACAAAAAAAGCCGCAACAGAGGCCAAGGATCGCGCCTCACGGCGCTTTGAGTTAGACCCCGATAACGACCTGCCCTACTTTAGAACAATCCACTCGCTGGCTTACAGGCTCCTCTCTATCAAAGAGCATCAAATGATGGGGGCCGCTCAATATAGAGAGCTATCCGAGGTTATCGGTTTNGANCTCAACGGCACTAGTTACACTGATGAGTGGGACACCATTATCAAAACAAGCGATCACCCGATANTGTCTCTTATCAATCTTGCTCGCACGAAGAAAAACGATCTGCGGCATGAGTACAACAGAAGTAAAATCAATCACACTTGGCTAGAAGTTGATTATGTAGCGAGTAGTTACCACAACTACAAGACCGCTAACAACCTAATTGACTTTACCGACTTGCTTCAAAAATTTATTGAAGAAGCCGACTTGCTTTTGCCGTCGTTCGAACTTTGCTTCCTCGATGAGGCACAGGATCTCTCACCGCTACAGTGGGATATCGCGCACAAGCTAGATGCCAAATCAAAAAAGATGTACTGCGCAGGTGATGATGATCAAGCGATTTATGTTTGGGGTGGTGCCGACGTAGATCAATTCATCAATCTGCCCGGTGGCTCTGAAACACTGGAGCAATCACATCGTATCCCACGCACGGTACACACGCTTGCGGAAAAAGTCGTAAACCGNATAAACCACCGCTTTCCCAAGACCTATCGTCCCCGCGACGAGATGGGTTCAGTGCAACGGATTGTTGATGTCAATCAACTGAGCATGGCTCACGGTTCTTGGCTCATCATGGCTCACGCTAATTACATGCTTCACCCGATTGCCAACACGTTGAAAGAGCAAGGGTATTTGTTTTTGCGGGGCCACGACCAACGGTCAATCCCTGAAAAAATGTCAGTGGCGATCAATGCGTGGGAGCAACTACGAAAAGGTAAACCCGTACATGCGGGGGCTGTCAAAGCCATCTACTCGTTTATGTCAGGCAACAATATCCGCATCAAACGTGGTTTTAAAAAAATAGAAGCTGACGACGACGTGCTTTTGGATCTGAAAACGTTGCAAACACATCACGGCCTGTTGGTTGGCGATGAGATGATCTGGCATGAGGCCATGGATAAGATTCCCGACAAAGACCGTGCCTACATCGTAGCTATGCTTCGACGTGGCGAAAAATTTAACGCTAAACCTCGCATTCGATTGTCAACAATCCATGGGACAAAAGGCGGCGAGGCGGAAAACGTTGTTCTTATGCTTGATCTTACGAATGCGGCGCTTGAGGAATCGGGAGACGAGCTACATAGAACATTTTATGTGGGTATCACCCGCACACTTAAAAACCTCTACATCCTAGAACCCGACGATTATTTAAAGGCTTACGAACTATGACTTCAAACAACCAACCCTTAAAAATTGATAAAGATGTGCCTTTGCCAAAAGAAGGAAAAAAGGTTGGGAAGACACAACATTTTCATGATGCCTTGGACGTTATGGAGGTTGGAGATAGTGTTGAGTTTCCCATTACCGGAGTGCAAGGGCGTCACAAGCATCCATACTCTAAGGACGGCGAAAGTTTATATTACATAGCTATTAGGCAACGTGGATTCAAAATGACTCGAAGGTTGAGCCGCGACAGGAAAACCATTCGCTTTTGGAGAGTTGAGTAAAATTATGGCTGATTTACGAACCATCACCTGTCCAAAGTGCGGTGAAAAGGCAAAAGAAGTAATACACGCTGAAAAAAATATTCGACGAGGCTGGTACTGCGAAANCTGTCAGCACTTTGAAAAAGCTATTTTGCGAGAAATAAAGGTGGCTTAACTATGTTCAAAGACATTCTTTTATTGGGCATCACTGTTTTCTTTTTGATGGATATGGTGGCTGGTGCCATGGCAGGAGAGATGCTTAGAGCNATNGCCTCGNTGTCCGGTGGCTTATNCGGCCTCTTTGCTTTTACTGACGACGAGTTCTAACCATGCCCGGCAAACTACAAATGGCGATGTTCCCACCCAAAACCGACTGGGTGCCAATCGCAGAGTTTCCTGACATTACCGATGCCGAAGAAATCGCTATTGACGTGGAGACCCGTGACCCTAGCCTCAAAGAACAAGGACCGGGTTGGCCTACCTGTAACGGAGAAGTTGTCGGCTACGCCATCGCTGTCGCTGGCTGGTCTACTTACATCCCTGTAGGACACGCAGGGGGCGGAAATCTCGATGCACGGATCACGGCCCGCTGGTTAAAAAAAGTATTCGAATGCCCTGCCGACAAAGTCATGCACAACGCTCAGTACGACCTTGGCTGGCTCCGCGCTATGGGCTTTACCGTCAATGGCAAGATTATCGATACCATGATGACCGCCAGCCTAATCGACGAGAATCGCTTCAGCTACAGCCTGAACGCACTGGCTTATGATTATCTAGGCAAAACCAAATCTGAAAAAACCCTGACCGACGCCGCACGGAGCTTTGGTGTCGATCCAAAAGCAGAGATGTGGCGTTTACCCGCCATGTATGTCGGCCCCTACGCAGAGGTCGATGCAGAGCTTACCCTCGAACTTTGGAATCACTTCAAAACAATCCTCAATCGTGAGGACCTATGGACGATCTGGGAACTCGAAACCGGACTCCTACCTTGTTTGGTGGACATGACCATGAAAGGTATCCGTGTCGATTCCGACAAAGCAGAGCGTGTAAAACAAAAGCTGATGCGCGAAGAACATGAGCTACATAAACGCATCAAAAAATTAGCGGGTAAAGACGTAGAGATATGGGCCGCACAATCCATCGCCCAAGCTTTCGACAAGCTGTCTATTCCTTACCCCAAAACAGAAAAGGGTACGCCCAGCTTCACAAAGACCTTTTTGTCTGAACATTCCAGCGAACTCGCAAACTTGATCGTTCAATGCCGCAACATCAACAAAACCCACGGTAGCTTCATCGACGGCGTCATGAAGTACGTTCACAAAGGCCGCGTACACAGTCACGTGAACCAACTACGTTCTGACGATGGAGGCACCATTAGTGGGCGTATGAGTTATAACTCGCCCAACTTACAGCAGATCCCAGCCCGTGACCCACAACTTGGTCCGCTAATCCGATCCCTGTTTATACCTGAAGAGGGTACACAGTGGGCGGCNATCGACTTCTCGCAACAAGAGCCACGGATCTTGGTTCACTACGCCAAAGCCTTTGGAGAATCCCGTAATGCACCATTAGCGGGCGTCGAAGAAATCGTCGATGCGTATCGCACCAAAATGGACACCGACTTCCACACCATGGTCGCGGAGATGGCAAACATCCCTCGCAAACAAGCCAAAACCATTAATCTAGGCATGATGTACGGTATGGGCGTCAATAAACTAGCCGACCAGTTGGACCTCACTATCGACGAGGCAAAGGCCCTTACTAAGCAATATCATGAGCGGGTGCCCTTTGTGAAAGCACTAATGCGGGGCGTCCAACAACGGCTCGAAGACCCACGGTCCTCCGGCTCCATACGATCTCTCAAAGGNCGCAAATGCCGATTTGACCTCTGGGAACCCGATACCTTCGCAATGCACAAAGCCATGCCCCGCGAAGAGGCCATCGCGACTCACGGGCCAACCACACGGTTAAAACGTGCTTACACCTACAAGGCACTCAATCGCCTTATCCAAGCGTCCGCCGCCGACATGACCAAGCAAGCCATGCTTGACTGCTACAACGCGGGCCACGTGCCTATGCTCCAAGTACACGACGAGCTTGCCTTCAGCGTTGAAAGCACAGAACAAGCGCGTAAACTATCTTCAATCATGGAAAATGCGGTGCCAATCGAGGTGCCAAACAAATGTGACGTTGAAATCGGCCCATCGTGGGGTGAATGCGAGGACATGATATGAAGTGCTGGAACTGTGAAGACATAGATCTCATTTGGGGTGGTGATGATGAACACATCAACGAAGATGGTGAGTCAAACACCGTTTCTAACTTTTCTTGCCCCAACTGTGATGCTCTGGTTTTCTTTTATCACGGCACACGGGACACGTTTACTCCTGAGTGGGCTAGAGAAATAGTTGCAAATGAGCCAGAGCTACATTAAATCTTGTATTATCTAACATAATCGTATATATTTACTCATAGGACAAATCTAACATCGCTGGCATAAGACACCAGTGTCCGAGAACGTCTAGGACAGGGGCCTACTTCCACCCAAAATGCTGGCGTAAAGCACCAGTGTCCGAAACGCTCAGGACAGGGAGGTGGCTCCTCGTAACTTGGTCTGAGGCACCAAGGTCTGAAACGCCTCTCTTTTTTATTGGAGATATTGTATGGACACCACTAAGTGGAAATCAGTGCTGATGCCTCGCGACGTATACGAAGAGATCGTTGTTATTTCGCGTGTAGAAGGCCGGACTATTAGCGGACAGTTGCGCTACATAACTGAAGCATGGAAACAAGCCAACCTCTCTAAGAACGATCAAAGTTACATCAAAGACGAGGTGCAAAAGTTTAAAGAAGCAAATGGTGACAGTAGGGCGCTAACCGCAAAAAGCTTTTCTATTTGATGGATATAGAGTCTAAACTAAAAGTACTCTTAGAAAATTTTGATGAGTCCTACGAAAGAAAAGGGGTTGTCAATCGATCAGACCTTGGTGAAATCCTTATATGGTATGAACTATTACATGCAAAACGAAAAGCCGAACGAGAAAGGAGTGCCAAGCCCGTCAATCCCCAAGATGATGATTGACGATGCTCTAGTCGCGCTTGAAGCCGCTCACTCTTGGGCAGACCAAACAGGGCGGGTTGTCGTCATAATGGAAGATCTATCAGTCGTGTTCCAAGATGAACTGCCTGCGGATCAAATGAAACTTGTGCTTGAAACGATACNTGGAGCTTGAATTATCGGCTTTTTTATGATTTAACGGGTCTGTGTCATTTGGCACACTTCCATAGTTTTTAGGGTTCATTAAATATATTCCCAAAGTGTATTTATCTCTCAGCTGTATTGAACCCGACCCCTGCAATTGCAGGGGTTTTTTTTGTTTGTTCCACGTGGAACATCAAAGTGTCAAGTTTGGTTTACACAAAAAGTGTCAAATAAAAAGTTTTGTCACAATTGTCACACGTTTTAAAGTTTTTCTTGACTTGTATGCATATGTATGCGATAGTGGGAGGGTCAAAGGAAAAACCTTTGGCCGCTGACCCCTTAGCGGGTGGCGATCTTTAACAACACACTTTGGGAGGTGACCTATGTCACTTGAAGACAAGACCTTCGCTCAGAAGGCCGTCGAAAAAACCTTAATGCTCGAACGCCACGACTCTTTCGGGCTGATCCTAGCTAAAAACCCCAATGGGTCTGATGCAGTAGTTATCGGGATCGTTCAAGAGGGAGGAACCTTTACGCCATTGGCTAAGGTGCTATCCAAATTAGAAATAGATAGCATGGACCCTCTGTTTGATAGCAGAGAGTGGTGCGACGAGGTGATGAGCAAAGCCCGATCGGACATTCCTTGGATTGACCCCGACGACTTTCTCAAAACCGGTCCATTGAAGTACTTATCAGCGGACCAAATCCCATTCGACGTTTAAACCAACCGCCCCCGAAAGGGGGCTTTCTTGGAGAGATAAACCTATGGCAGTTAAAAACCACAAAATTAACTCACGCATGACAGTGCAGTTAAACCGAACTTGTCACAATACTACTGAGTCGTGGAATATCCGAATCCTCGATGAGGATACTGGACTTTCAATCATGGTAGGCGACCCCTACTACTGGACCGAAAAGAAAGCAGAAAACGCTTTCGAATCCACAAGCAGTCTGCTGAAAACTATGATTGCAGACGAAAAGTAAAATCCTGGCCCCCGAAAGGGGGCTTTCTTGGAGGTGCCTATGTACACAGTTAAACCTAGAACCACTCACTTGACTACAAGTGAGTCTTTTGACAAAGCTGACCTGCTCGATAGTGAGTTCGTCTTAAACAACTATCGTGCCTCTGGTTATAACCTACAGTGGGACTCTAAAGAAGAAGCCTTGCGAATTGCCTTCGGCCATCATCGAGGTGCCTTGCAACTTAGCCCCGACTACTTTCAAGTCGTCAAAGAGGAGAACGAATGAACAAGACCGATTTTCGTAAGGCTTACGAAGAGACCCATGACTTGCTTAACAACTCGCTTGAGATTCTTGATAAATTGTATGACGAGAAGCATTTCGAAACTCGCCGCGATTTACTGAGCGACCTAGTAAAAACCATGGGCCTTGTGAAGAAACACTGCAACACCCTAGCCGCTGGTGAAGCGTGGACCCACGCAATNGAGGAGAAGGAAGACGCGGCCTGAAAATCCACGNGAGGTATNGCGAGTAGCTCCNCAACACCTCACGACACCACACCGTTGGCAACATCCGGTGGGATAAAATTGTTGCACCACTGAATGCTTTTAAAACTTCTTTCTTGTTAGGAGATATCACAATGAGCGAACCACGACACGCGGCTATCTACCTTGACTGTGAACTTAACCAGTGGTTCCTTGAAATCGTTCCACATGACCTTGACCGCAAACACGATGCCTACAGTCACAACGCCGAACAATACGGCTTTTTCGAAACACCCGAAGAAGCACAAGCCTACGCAGATGCCCGCTTTCAAAACACCGGTTTCGGTATCCCCGTCTTACACCAACTGGAATTCGTAATCGCTAAACCCAACATCCACGTCGTTAAAGGATTTAACTATGGATAACTCAATAGCCGGTCTGCAAATGAAACTCGTACTGCTCAAAGACGCAGTGCCCATGGCTCTCGAAGAACTTAACAACGCCAACATGGACACCTTCCTCGAATCCATCGCTGAAGCTCTACTCAATCCACCCATCGTTATCGACGAGTGGATTCACAAACTCGTTACCATGGACGCCTCTCAACTCGACAACCTCCGCGCTGAAGCCTGCGTCGAAGCAGGAACCACGGTCCACGAGTCACTGACCACGGCCCTTGGGGCACTGAACGAGATTCAAACGAGTATGAATGGACGCAAAGCGGCGGCAGAAAAAGAACTAGATGAGGCGTGTACGCACCTTGGTTTGATGTTAATAGCTATTTATCTAGAGAATGTGGCGTCAGAGGTCGAGATACATTAGTAAACGCCCTATATAGTGTTTTTTCTGAGAGATTATTTTTTTTATAAAAAATTTCAAAATAGGTGTAATCGGTGTAATGGTGTAATCACCCCTCTGGAGGCCGCATAAACACTGGGTTTTGGCACGTTACACCAGATTACACAGTTACATAAGTGTCCAGAGCTTTTTGTTAATTCGCGATTTAGCATATAGGGCTGAGAGATTGTTTTTGTTTTGAAAAAAAAGTCTGAGAAAAAACTCTATATAGGGGGTTTTCATAAAGGCTATGTTATGGCAAATTACTCGCATACCGATAAGGATTGAAGATGGCTGTTAAGAAAGAACGGTATGCCAAGGTCTTGTCCCCCAAAGGGTCGGCAGTTATCCCCGAAGACCAGCGACCACCTAGAAAGAGAAGAGCGCCTAGTGCTGATAAAAGACTGACTCGAAAGCAGGAGCTTTTTGTCAGAGAGCTAGTGGCAAAGGATGGTCAGATCACCATGCGGGAAGCGGCAATCAATGCAGGGTATCCACCCAAGTCTGCTTCACAACGCGCCAGCGAATTAACCAACCCTCGTTTGAACCCGCACGTGTGCAAGGCCATACGAGAGTACCGTCAAGAACTTGACCAAAAATATGGTGTGGAATATCAAAGACACCTCAGAGACCTTCAACGAATTAGAGACGCCGCTTTAGATAGTGGGGCATTCTCTGCCGCTGTGATGGCGGAGTACCGCAGGGGTCAGGCTCAAGGAGACATTTATGTCTCGAAAAGCGAAATAAGGACAGGGTCGATTGACCAGATGTCCAAGGAAGAAGTTTTAAAAGCATTAGAAGAGATTCGAGGCACCTACCAACCCTTGACACATGAAGGCGACCTTTCTGACGGATCGGGTCGTAGAGACAAGGCGCGTGAACGAATCATGTCAGTCATTGATGAATCTGAGTCAGATGGATGACATTTTTGGAGATGCTCCAAAGAAGCGTCGGAAGCCACGGGAAGCCAGCTTCTGGCAACAATTTAAGCAAGCCTTAAAAACTTACCGACCAAAATGGTCAGCCACTCGATTAGAATCAAGAGTCACCCATGGGGTGCCGGATGTTATTCTTTTAGATTCAGAAGGTCAGTGGCACCTTGTGGAATTAAAAACCACCGATCGCAATAAAGTAGACATCTCTCCACATCAGGTAGCCTTTGCAAGTAAACACGCCCACGGTAGTTGCTGGACTGCGGTCAAATCTAAAACGGTGCAGGGCACTGAGCTTTACCTGTACAGCGGATATAAATCGATGGACCTCCGCATGGACGGCTTAAAAACTAAAGCTGACTTTTACTGCACAAACCCTTTTGACTGGGAAGCCTTCTTCCATACGCTTGAAACGTTCCGCTGAAAGAGCTATATTCCATATGCGAATAACCGCATATGGAGGCACTATGGAAATTTGGAAAGTACATTCGGGCGTGGGGTATAACCGCTTCTGGTTTTCTACTGAAAGGGAAGCCAGATCCTACGCGAACCATTTGTTTGAAACAGATATGAACGCACCTATCCCTTTTATCGATAAGGTAGTCATTAATGATGCCGATCAGTTGGTTGAATTATTGGGGGACTTGTAGTGCTGTTTGCATTGTCATGGTTGCAAAAAAAACTAAACGTTAACGATTTACCGGCCGAACCCAGACCGCTGATTCATGATCCGTCGGACGATATTTTTTACGGGTTCTTCAAAAACAAAAATCCACGGAGGTTGCAAAAAGTGAAATGGCGCGTCGAAATTGTTCAGACCAATGTTTTTTACATTGAAGCTGAAACGGAAACTGAGGCACTGGACATAGCCGCACGGGAACGTATTTGGGATGAGGCTCAAACCGCACCCGATACCTATACTTATCATCACAACATTGAAGAGGTCGGTAATGAAGACTAAACAGGATCTGGTACTGGAACGGTACGGCAATCAAACGGTGGATTATGCATTGCCACTGCAGTGGGTACAGGAATGTAATGAGCGGGGATTTGATGTAGTACCCCACTTTGTATGGCTGTATGACACGACGTTCGGCAGGCCAGCTTCACTTACACCTGAGGGAGACGCCATGCTGTCTCGTATGGCTCACTGAGGTTACTAGTAATAAAGACCCGCTCCGGCGGGTTTTTTTATGCCTATTGAAATTTTAAAAAGCAGTTGCACTGCAACCCGCTATATGCGACTATCTGGGATGTCGCGATGTGCGGCGCAACTTTGGGAGATAAATATGGCACACATTAATTATGTGGAATTCCACAACTTTGAAGTGGATTGCAGTGAGATTTCAGGTGACGCAACCGATATCAGTGTGATCATGCAAAATAGCGATGTATCTATTTTGGATTTGTGTGAATCTGAATTTGGTCACGACCAAAACACTGCGGAACGGGATGAGCTTATTGCCTACCTTGTTGAATTGGCGGGTAATCATGCTGTTTATGACTTTGAAAAAATTAGACACTGGATCGGAGACTGTGAGGATTTTGAAACCTTAATAGATCTTATGGCCACTGTTA
>FUFK010061537.1_pt1 | contig 10678 bp, 5 predicted proteins | sample 1021851 | NCBI WGS metagenome assembly FUFK01 (sample SAMEA51879418, study PRJEB19060) | metagenome
AAAATTAGTGTTGCTCCAATTATACCTGATCCAATAGATATATCTGATCTTGCTACTAGACAAGATATTGCTAACATACCTAGAGGTGGTGGTGGGTCATCTGTAACTAATATTACAGGACCAACTCAAGAAGAGATGATAGAGGCATTTAAAAAAGCTCAAGATACTTCTGGTATCATGGGTGCTATTGGCACTCCTACTGCTGGTGTAGATACTCCTGCTACTGGACTGTATCAACCTCTAGAAGGATTACAGGCACAAGTAGGACAACAGGCTACAGACACTCAAGCAGCTACAGGACTATTTAGACCTCTCACTAATATACAAACTCAGATAGGTACAGCAGGTCAACCTGGTACTACAGATGATGAAGCAGTTGCACCTACAGGATTGTTTGCAGGACAGGCTGGTATAATGAGTAGGGTTGGTCAAGCAGGTACTGCATCTGCTCCTGCTACTGGTTTATTTGCAGGACAAGCAGGATTAGCTGGAACACAACAACAACTACAAGAACAACAGCAACAAATAGGAACTGGTGTAACAGGACTGCAAGAAACTATAGGACAAGCAGCAGGTGTAGCAGATGATGGTGTAACACCTACAGCACCTACAGGATTGTTTGCTGGACAGGCTGGTATAATGACAGGTCAAGAAAGACTAGGCAGAGATATTGGCAGAGATTTAAGTGGCTTGGGTGGTGATATAGCTGCATTCCGTACTGCACAACAGGCATATCAAAGACAAGCAGAGACTGCTAGAGGTGATATACAAGGTACACAGAGAGCAGGTCAAAGAGAACTAGAGAGACAGATAGGCAGTGCTAACATAGCATCTAATCGTGCAGCAGAGATGCTAACACAACAAAGACAGGCTGAAGCTCAAGCAGCTAGAATGAGAACAGCTACACAACCTACAGGCATACAGCAACAGGCTCAGTCTTTTGCACAGACAGCAGGTAGAAACTTAGCACAACCTGCTCAACAACAACAGCAGAATCTTACTGCTTTAGGCCCAATGTCTCAAGACCCTAGAGATGTATTTATTAGAAACTTATTTAGAACTTCTCAGGGATTAATGAATAGAGTTCCTGTATAAGGTAAAATATCATGGCAAAAGTATATCAAAGAATACCAGGAGATCCAAGCGCTCCTCCAATAACAGTAGAAATATCAGATGAACAGTTTCAACAACAAGCTGATCTGGCTTCTAAAATATATTTGGATGCAAACCCTGACGTTAAAAATTATATAACAACTGAGTTAAATAGAAATAGAACACCTGTAACTGAAGAAAATTTATATAATGAGGCTAGAGTATACTTTGCTGAACACAATAAAAATTTTGATAGACCAGGTACAGAAGCATTTAAATTAAATTTAACTTATGCAGGGATAGGTGCAGCACCTGGTGGTGATGATAACCCATCTCCGTTTAAAGGAGAAACAGCAGAGACATACGTAAATAAAATATCTGATTTAGGATACAGAGATGGTGTGATAGATATGTCTCCTACAACTGAAAGTGCGTATCCAGATCCTGCAAATAGAGAATCTCAAATGAGTTTTATAACTCCTGAAGGAGGGCAATCGCCTGTAGATCCTTTTTTAAATCAAATAAGAGCTTCTGGTCCTATACCACAAGATTTTGATTTTGAAAAATACCTTGAAAACAATCCAAGTGTAAGAGAAGCTATAAATCAAGGTGAAACTTTTGGTATTAATCCTTTCTTTTTTCAGGCTAATTTACCTGGAAGAAATAGAAGAAGAGAAGCTGCTGAAAGACATTATCAATTATTTGGTAAGAACGAAGGACTAGGACCAACAGGATTACCTCTAACGGTGTCTACTCCTACACCACCACCTTCTACAGGATTAATGGGAGATCCTGATCCTGTTCAAACAACACAACCTACTACTCCTACTGGACCTACACCTACTACAGGTACACCAAGTACAAATGTAACACCAATGCCTACATTTCCTACACCTACTGGACCTACACCTACTACTACCACTACTCCTAGTCCAGATTTTTCTAAATTTTTAAATCAAGAAGGTACTGGTATACGTCAAGATTTACAGGTAGACTTTTCTAACTTTGAAAAAGATTATTTAGCAGCTAATCCAGATGTAGCACAAGCAGTTGGAACTACCCCTGGTGCTGGACTACAACATTACTTTGATTATGGTAAAGCAGAAGGTAGACCAGGTGCATCACCTGCATTACAAGGTTTATCTCAGTTAGACTATCAGGCATTAACTGCTAATCCAAATGATCCTAACTTATCTCCTGAAGTAAAAGATCGTATGTTAAAAGGACTACAGGCTAGAGATGTAGGTAGAGCTACAGGATTTAAAGGTATCTTTACTGGTGTAGAAGGTGGCGAAGCATATGATGCATTTAAACAAGCTGTAGGATCTCGTAAACAATTTGTAGATCCATATGGTAGACAGACTGCTTTAGGTAGAGAAGAAGAACAAAGAGATAGACCTACTTTAATTAAAGGTGAGTTTAATGAACAAGAGTATCTCAGACAGAATCCAGATGTTGCAGAAGCTGTAAGAGCAGGTACGATACCATCAGGTAAGGCTCACTTTGAGGCATTTGGTAAGCTAGAAGGTAGAGATGAACCTACAAAAGGTGGTACTGAATTACANNTACANAGANTAAAAACTAGACCAGATGAGTTTTTAGATGCNNCNACATATNAAGTAGATCCTACAAGGTTTGATGTTACAACNNCTAGAGCTAATATAGCACAAGCTAGAGATCCAGTAAAGACAGGTGAAGCAGAGTTTACTGCACAAGAAAGATTTAATTTAGTAGCTCAACAAGATATGACAGCAGCTAAACAAGAAGATCTTAGTGACACTATATCAGCACAAAAAGGTATTGTAAGTACAGATGCTACAGTACAAGGTCAACTAGCTAGACTGATGACTCAGTTTGAAGATGGTAAGATACCTGCATTTGCTGCTGGTGCTGTAAGAACTGCTGAACAAAGACTAGCTGCTAGAGGTATGGGTGCTTCTAGTATGGCAGGGGCNGCNATTGTACAGGCNGCTATGGAAGCTTCTACGCCTATAGCTGCTGCTGATGCAGAAACATATAGGAGAATGCAAGAACTAAACCTAAACAACAGACAACAGGCAGAAGTTCTTAATTCTCAAATGGCATTGCAATTAGATCTAGCTAACTTAAATAATGAACAACAAGCTAAAGTAACTAACTCTACNAATCGTGTTCAAAGTTTATTTACTGATCAGTCTGCTGTAAATACAGCCAGACAGTTTAATGCAACTAATGATCAACAGAATGATCAGTTCTTTGCATCACTGTTTAATGATGTTGCAAAGTTTAACACTGCACAAACTAACGGATTAAGACAGTTTAATGCAGGACAAGAGAATGCTATAGAACAGTTCAACTCTACGATGGCTAACAATAGAGATCAGTTTAATGTTAAAAACTCTATTGTGATAGATCAAGCCAATGCAGTTTATCGTAGACAAGTTAATACATCTAACACTGCTATAGCTAATGCAGAGGCTGAATACAATACTAGGAATCTATTTAATATAAGTCAGAATGCACAGAATAGATTACTACAAGAACAAAGAGATCAGATAAACTTTGCAAGAGTAAACGCAATAAATGAAACTGCATTTCAAAACAATTTAGCTTTATCATCATATGCTTTTGATAGAGATCTAGAATTAGCTGGAGATATATCTAAAGGTAATTTTATAGGTAGCGTATTAGCTGGTGTAGCAGATAAAGTTATTAGTAAAATTTAAAAGGATAGTATTATGTTTTCACAAATAGCAAGTTTAGCGGTACAGTTTGGTGCGAAAGCAATTCTTGGCGGTGGTAAAAAAGGTAGCGCAAGAAGACCAACATTTTCTAAAAGACAAGCACCTGTTGTTACGTCTGTTCGGGATACAGGAACAAGACGCCCAAGATTTGAAGAGTTTGCAGATTTGGGTACAGCAGGTCAGGTAGGAGCTTTAATTAGTAGGCATGATAAATTAATGTCTTCTATTATAGACTTAGATGATAAAGACTTAAAGGTGTAATATGGAAGATAATGATTTAGTAATGTTCGACGCTCCTATTCCTGGTTCATCTTTAACTACTGAGCTAGGTTCAGAGCCACATGAAAGACCAGCAGAGATAGCTGATCCTGCTGATGCGTATGAATTTATAGCTAGTGGTATAATAGATGAAGAGGCTTTTGAGCGTGTAGCAGTTGCTGCTGAAATAGGTGTGCCTGTAGAACTCATTGCTAGATCAATCGTATTCTCTGCTTGGGCTAATGGTAAGATAGGGTTTGATACAATGTATCTGATCTATGCACCTATCTTTGAACTAATGATGAAAATGTTAGATAAGTCTAATGTTAAATATATTCCTTTAGCAAAACGTAAAGCTGATAAAACACTAGAAGAAGCTATGGATTTATTAAAAGAACGAGAAGAAGAAATAAAAGAACTTACAGGTGACACAGATGAACCTGAAGAGGTACAAGAAGATGAACCTTCTGAGGATGAGGAAGATAAACCTTCTATACCCAGAGGTGGTTTAATGGGAGGTGAATGATGGGTTTTCTTTCTACAGGTATGGTTATAGGTCTTGAAGAAGGTTTTAGAACTAAACAAGAAGAGATTGCAGATCGACAAAATCAACTTACAAAAGATTATAGAAATGAAGTAAAGGCTTCTATAATTAAAGCTAATGATACTATCAGAACAGATAGAAAAAAAGATGATGAAGCTATTCGTGTTTCTCAAGGTATAATATCTGCAATAAGTGAGGATTTACCTGGGTTAGCAAATAAGTTAAAAGGTTTAGATCAAGATACTCTGATTGAGTTAGGTAACTCTTACTTACCAAACGTAAGGATTCAAGGTGACAATATTAGAACTTATAAAGATTTAGGAAACAGTTTAGAAAAAACTATTGGAACTGTATTATCTAGAGATAAACAGATTAGAGAAACAAAAGCTAAAGCTGCTGAAATGAAAACTGTAGAAGAACAGACACAAGAAAGTTTCTTAGATATGTTTTCACCTACAAAACAAGGACAATCAGATAGAGCCAGAATTGATAGAGGTGTTACCAAGGAACAGCGTGAAGCGATTGAAAGAGGCTTTGCACCAAAAGAACGTAGGATTATAGAAGGGGTTGCACCTCAAGCTAAAGAGCGTTTAAGTCCATCAGAACTATACAGATTTTCTAAAGACAGTGATTCTGCTGTTGAAAGAATTGATAAAGAAAAACTACCTACTAAGGAAATGAGAAATGCACAAGATGTTGCTAAAACATTAATAGATTTATCTGAAGGAGAAATTAGTAGAAGTGATGCTTCATCAATGGATGTATATATTGAAAAGTTAATAGATCAAAATATAAAGTTTACTCCAGAGAATACTAGAAAGATAAGAGAAGATATACGAGATCGTGGTACTAATACGGTGCTGTCTGAAATAAAAGAAGGTAATTATAAATTACCTGATACTAAACCTGAAGTAAAATCTAATAATACACCTAAAAAAGATGATACTGAGGATACTGATGATACTACAGTTAAAGGTTTAAATTTAAAAGAACTACTAGAAAAAGAAGGACTAACAAAAGGACGAACAGTAGAAAAGAAAGATGGATTTATTGTAACAGTTACAAATAAAGATAAGACTAAAATTTTTGATGTTCATGTTGATAAAGAATTTAATGTAACTAAAAAGGTTTCAAAGTAATGTCTTTAACCAGAGAAGATATATTAAAAGATAAAGAGTTAGTATCTACATTAGCTGATTACGGTTTTAAACGTAACAATGAATTGTATGATTCTAAAGAGGAGGCGATAGATAGTTTCTTAGAAGACTATCGCGCTCTCCAATCTAATACTGTATCTGCTGCTAAATTTATAAACTTTGTAAATAATCTTGATGATGACAAGCCTGACGATGCTGACTTTAAACAACGACTAAGTAAGTTATACAAAGTTGTTGATGAAGAAGTAGATGAAGTATTTGGAGATACATCATTAGGAACTAAAGCAAAAGCAGTAGCAGAATATGTAGGATACACTTTAGCAGATCCAATAAATCTTTTAGGTCTTGGTGCAGGTAAGTTAATAGCTGGAACTGCTGGTAGGGCTGCACTAAAACCAATACTAGCTAGAGCATTCTCAAGTAAAGCAGGTGCTGTTGCTACTCCTGCTGTAGCTGAAGCTGCTATAGGTGCAGGTCAAGAAGCATTAGTCCAAGAAGCAGAACAAGATTTAGGTGTTAGAGAAGACAAGAGTTTAGCTGAGATAGGTACTGCTGGTGTTATAGGTGGTGTAGCAGGTGGTGCAGCAGGTGCTTTGGGAGCTAGGTTTGCTGGTGGTAAAAGAATAGAAGAAATAGAAAAAATAGCAGCAGAAAATTTAGAAGATACAGTACAAGGTAGAGGAGCTAAATTAGATAGTCTTCAAAGTGCAGCAGAGAAAACAAAAGATGATTACAGTGGATCGTATGTTTTTCTAAAAGATCAAACAGATCTTAGTGATGAATATGATTCTATGGGTAAGATAACTGAGTTTGATAGAGAAAACAATACAGCAGTAGTAGAATTTATTGGTAAGAAGGATGAGACAGGTACAATAACTAAGTCTATTAATCTTTCGGACGCTAAGTTAGCAACAGAAAAACAAGTAAAAGATTCAACAGATGAATATATAAAGACTAGTAAGAAAAAATTCTTAGATAAATCTAGTCCAGAATTTAAAGAAATGAGAGATAATCTAGATGCTGATGGTATTAATATTGATAGTCCATCTGTCCAAAGAGTATTTAGCGTAGAGTTTACAGAAAAAATAACGACTGCTGTAAAATCTGCTGTTAGAGAAAATCCTAGAATAAAATCTAAAATTGATCTTAGAAAAACACCAACAGAAAATATAGCTGTTTTATTTAGAGATGAACAGTTTATAAAAGATAACCCTGATATAATGAGTATATTTATCAGAGAGGGTATAGAGCCAGAAGATGTAGCAACATATATTACTGCTGAATTTAGTTCTAGAGGAAAAAGATTATCACAACCAGCAGATGTTCAAAGAGAGTTTCAAGAGGTATTATTACCATCAATTAAAAAAGCTTCTCAAAATCTTACGCCAGAACAACGTGGTCTATTAGAAATAATAAAAGAAGAAAAATTAATAGAAGAACGCATGGCTAATAAGTTTAATGTGGGTGTGGATATATGGAGATCTTTTCTTATATCCCAACCTGCGACAACCATGCGTAACATTATAGGTTCTACCTTACGTGTTCCTGGTCAGATGGTTGAAACTAAGCTAGATAATTTTTTTACAGAGATGGATAATAAATTATTAGGGTACTCCACTGAAGTAGATAATGAATATTTAAATCGTAGTGTTCTTGATTTAAGTAAAAATTTATTTAATCCTGAAGACTCAATACCTATTGCAAGATTAATAGCTAAAGATTTTTCTAAAGTAGATAAACTTTTATTCCAAGTATTTGATGACTATATGCCTGTAGCAAGAGATGAATTAGGTATACTTGGTAAAGGATTTAGTACTGCATCTAATTACTTAAACGTACTCAACAGACATCAAGATAGAGCAATTAAATCTGCAAGTTTTCTAAGTGAATTAGATGCTCAAATAAAAACTGCTCGTAACAGAGGAATTATAACTGATAAAAGCGTATCAGGTGTAGATGATATTTTAAAACAAAATAAATTAAATTTATTAAATGATGAGATGGTAAGTAAGGCATTAGACTTTGCTTATAAGATGACATATCAAACTAAACGTGCAGGTGATGATTTAGCATTTGGTGGTAGATTAGTAAACAATGTTCAAAAGTCTCTAAACAATAATGCATTATTAAAGACAGTTATACCTTTCCCTAACTTCTTAATTAACTCATTAGTATATACAACTAACAGATCTGGTTTTAGTCTTTTAAAAATGGCTAAAGCTGGAAGAGAACTAATGCAGAGAAATGTAGATGATGCTGTAAAAAATAGAACAAAATTAAATGAAGCTCAAGCAGAGTTTGATTTACTCATGCAAAATCCTGCATCTGCTAATCCAGCTAGAAAAGCAGAACTAGAAGATACTATACAAACAATAAGTAAAGATTTTGCACAAGCTGAAAGAAGTTTAGTTAATCTTAAAAGAGGTATAGTAGAAACTACTGAAGGTGCAGCTTTACTTGCAGCAGCAATAGCATTGAGATCTGAGAGGGGTGGACCTGAATGGTATTTAGTTGAGGACTTTGAGGGTCAACAGCGAGATCTTAGACCTATCTTTCCTCTCACACCTTTCTTGTTCTTTGCTGATCTAATATTAAAATCATTTAGAGATGAACCTATTACACAAGAATATGTTATAGGTGGATCTGAAGCTGTACTAGGTGTGACTGTTAGGGCAGGTGCTATTGGTAACTTTGCTCGTAATGGATATCAACGATTAGCTAACATGGATAATGATCCACTGGCAGCAAAGGATTTAGGTAAGTCTATCGGTAGTGTGTTAGGATACTTTCTTGGTGGATACGCTACACCTACAAGACCTATACAAGATATTATTCAAAGTGCCACTGGATCTGAAACTGTTGAAAGAGGTATGCAGAAAAATGCATTTGGCATAGACTTTGAAATAGATTCACCTGTATTTCAGGGTATAGTAGATGAGGTAGCAAAGAATGTATTTAGAGGTACACCATTTGAAAAGGCAGTATTTGCGGATACACCTGAGTTTAGAACAGGCACTGCTGAAGAAACTCCTAGACCTATAGATGCACCTATACAAAAGCAGTTAACTGGTGCTGCTGTAGCTCCAAGAAAAACTAGAGTGGGTGAAGAACTAGCAAGATTAGGTATACCTGAGTATAAAACAAATGCAGGTACTAGAGTTCCTGAATACAACTACGCATTTAAAAAGGCTTTAGGAATAGCAAGTAAACAAGTTGTAGAGCCATTTTTAAATAGTTCAAGATATATTAATAGTTCTCCAGAAGAAAAACGTAGAATGCTAGATAATATATTTTTTGGTAAAAATGCTGCCAATGTTCCAGAAAGAGTTTTAGAAGCATTTAGATTAGGTGAACCAGGNAAAACTTATGTCAACGTAAGAAGGTTTGCTAATGCTATGGTGAAAGCAGCAAGACCTAATCTACACTTCTTAGCTAACTACAGAAAGAGTTTATCGTCTGATGATTTTTCTGATGCTGCTGAAATATATAAAAGACAAAACCCTGGAGTTAATATAGATAACATATTAACATATATAGATGAAGATAAAAATAGAGAAGCATCAGATAATCAAATAGAAATATTAAAACAAATAAAGTCTATAGCAGACAAACGTGGATCTATAGGAGAGGAAGACTTTATTGATTTACAGAGAAAGTCCAGAGAGTTAGGTTTAACTTTTCAAGAAGGTGGTGCAGTAAATAAAAATATTAATAATCAAATGGATGAATTAGGATTAGCATCAGAGGGTACATTAGTTCCTAGAGCTTCTACAGAAGTTCCTGTTACAACTAAAGATTCTAAGAGAGTCAGTCAAGAAGAAATTAAAGATGATATAGAAAAGATAAAAAATATTGGGCGTGATGTAGCGGTTGATTTAATCACCCCTACCTCTCCATATGAAATAAAAGAATCATATCAACAAACTGAAAAATTTTTAGAACAAGGAGATTTAAAAAATGCATTACTATCAGGTGCATCAACTTTACTATTAGGTGTAGGAACTATATTACCTGGAGGAGGAAAATTAACGAGGACAGCAGCAGATAAATTACAAAAAGTAAATCCAAATTTATTGCAAAAATCTGAGCAAGTAAAAGATGAATTAGGTGAAGCAATACAAAAAATAAATACCTCTGTAGAACCTAAAAAAAAGGTTACGGCATATAAACTATTTAAACAAGATAAAGATGGAAATTTATTTCCTTTATTTGTATCTATGAAAGAAGGAAAACCCATTCCTAAAAATACTTGGATAGAGGCACAAGTAGGAGAATTAGCAAAAGATGGTAAAAAAGTTAAATCATCTCTAGGACCATTAGCTTTTAGACCAGGATTTCATGCTGGTGATGCTCCTTCAGCTAAACATATTGGAGGAAAAGCTGATCCAAATACAGGATTACCTGATAAATCTATAAAGAAACCTAATTATAGACCTGACAATCAAGTTTGGGCTGAAGTAGAATTTGCAGATGATGTTGATTGGCAAACGGAAGCATTAAAAAGAGCAGTGAAAAAGAAAGATGGAAGTATTAATATTGGAACCGCACACATAACAGATCAATTACCTAAAGGAGGATATTATAGATATAAAACTAATCCAAACATGGAGGGAAATTGGTTGATAGGTGGTGAAATGAAAATAAAAAAAGTTTTAACAAATGAAGAAGTTAAAAAAATCAACAAAGAAAAAGGTACATCTGATTTACCACTATTATCTGAATTACAAAAAACACAACTTAAACAAGGTGGATATGTAAATCAGATGAATGCATTAGGATTTTAAGGAGATAATTATGGGTGGATTCCCAATGGAGATATTTACACTCTTAGCATCAACCGTATTAGGTGGTGTTATGAGTATATGGGGCCAGAACATCAAGGCCAAACAAGAAGACAACAAGAT
>FUFK010019473.1_pt1 | contig 10677 bp, 7 predicted proteins | sample 1021851 | NCBI WGS metagenome assembly FUFK01 (sample SAMEA51879418, study PRJEB19060) | metagenome
ATGCGCTGCACAGCCAACCCCGGAGGAGTGGGTGGTTGGTGGGTCAAGAAGATGTACATTGATCACCGCGAACCAAACAAGCCTTTTGGTGCCTACGATCTAGAATCTGGAAAAGAGTTTGTGTGGCCGGATGGTCACGAAAAAGCAGGTCAACCGCTGTTCTATCGCAAATTTGTTCCCGCACGGTTGACTGATAATCCCTACCTGATGGCAGACGGCCAGTACGAGGCCATGCTTAGGTCGCTCCCGGATGTCGAGCGTAGACGACTCCTAGAAGGGGATTGGGACGTGGCGGAGGGAGCGGCCTTCCCCGAGTTTTCGAGGCAACGACATGTGGTCGAACATTTTGAACTTCCAACCAACTGGCCCCGCATACGTGCGGCGGACTACGGGTACGCGAGTCCTTCATGCGTTTTGTGGGGGGCTATTGACTGGGATAATAACATCTGGATTTATCGTGAGCTATATGCTAGGCACTTGACAGCCGAGCAACTTGCTGATAAAATACTAGAAGCAGAAGAGTTAGACCCACTTCCACACTACAACGTCCTAGACTCTTCTTGCTGGAACAAGACCGGCTTTGGCCCGTCCATTGCAGAGACAATGATGCGGGCCGGTGTTAGGTGGACTCCTTCAGACCGCAACCGTCTCCAAGGTAAAATGGAAGTTCACAGGCGGCTTGCTGACGATCCCTACACCAAAGAACCGCGTCTTCGAATATTCTCTACGTGCAAGCACACCATAGCTCAACTATCGGGCATACCTCTCTCCAAAACCAACAGTGAAGATGTAGACACGAAGGCAGAGGATCATGCGTACGATGCGTTGCGGTATATGGTTATGACGCGCACGTCGGGGTATCAGGCTATACACAAAACACTTCAAGGCATCAAGGATCAGGCATTCAAGCCCTTTGATGCTACCTTTGGTTACTGATGGCTACTAAACCTATTCAGTTTAAAGAGGATTTCATTCCTCGAATTACCGCAGAAGGCGTTTCTCGTGGAGACGCCCTCAGTGCTACGTCTTTGCTAGATGTACAGTCTAATCGAACTGATATACCTGTGGCGGCTATTGAGAAACGTGTCAAGTTTCTTAATGATCTCGGCTTTGGGGACATCACATTAGGGGAGATCAAAGAAGGCGGGCCTAAACGAGACGAGTTTATCAAAGCACTTGTTAAGCACGGTAAGGATACTCGCAGCGACGAACTCGTAGGTGACTTTAAAAAGATATTAGGTGAAGTGGGTCTTGCCGGGGCGCGGGGTGCCAATCCATTCCGCGCAATGATGAAAGAGACTGTCGGTGAAGCTGATTATCTCAAAGCGGGCTTTTCGACAGTAATTGATCGTAAGATACCACTTGCGTATCCCCCTGAAGTTTACACTGAAGTAAAGAAAACAGTGGCAGGACTTCTCGGAAGTGAAGACCCTGCAAGAAAAGCAGCAGGCGTTCGTATGCTGATGATGATGCAGGGTGGGTATCGTCCTTCAGATTTTAAGGGACTTCGAGTTGAAAATATAAATTTTGAAACTGGTATCGTAAAAGGTCTCGATCTTAAAACAGATTCAAAAGATAATGTAGAAGGCAAGGGTAAAAAATCTGTGCCTATTGCTTACATGCCCTCTTCTCAACGAGATGTCATACGTCATCATATCGGGAGTAGAACAGACGGACTTGTATTTGAAAGCCCGGAAAAGTTAGACAAGATAATTAACGAAGAACTTGGAAAAGCAAACATTCCAGAGATTGAATATTATTCTGAAGGCACAGGCACGTATGTGAAAGAAAAATTTAGTGCTTATGATTTTCGGCGTTTGATGGAAACGCACCTTAGTGCCCAAGGCTACAATGAAACCAGTACTGTTCGCCGTGCCTTAACGTGGCGACCTCAAGAAGGTAACGTACAGAAGTATCAAGCTGTTCTAAACGAAGCTGGACGGATCGAACAAGCCAACGCTGCTTCTTTTCAAACATGGGTGCTGATGTCGGAAGGAAACGCTGTACTTGTTCCTGCAGCAGAGGGGCAGGCAGAAACTCGTGTTCGCACACACGGTCAGTTTCTTACAGAAGTTGGTATTACTGAAATTTCACCCTATACAGCCCGTTACGCTGTGACGGGAGAGGCTGTCAACAATCTTCCTCCGTTTATGCAGGAAAGGGCACGAGAACTTTCTCAGGGTGTAGTCTTTGCAAATGACAACATCAACCCTGTATCGGTGGACACGGACCCCGGTGCCGCTCGTACATATCAGGAAACCGCTAAAGTCCAAGCAGAAACTGGGCTTTTGCAAGCGGAAATAGACAAGCGCAAAAAGAGCCAAGAGTTAGCAGATACCCCGCAACCCATCAAACCCACCGCAACGGCAGAAGCCGTTTCGGGGGCAACGGCTGCAGAGATGTACCCAGACGCTCACGAAAAACTAGGTGGATCAGATAAGACTAATTTCCTCACGGCGCTGGGTAATAAGTTTGGCAAAACTGTAAAAACCGTGGCCGATAAAACCCCCGGCCCAGTCAAGAAAGCGCTGGGGCCGATTGGTGCCGGTTTAACTACGGCTGCTGCTATGGGAGTATATCAAGACGTATACGCCGCTACAGGCTCTAAGACCCTCGCTACCGCAGCAGGTGCATCTGAATTCGCTCCCATAGGCTACAGCGACGTAAAAGATATTGCTGCAGCGAGGAGTGCGCCCGATACTTTTGGCACGACTCCGGCTAGCCGCATAGCTGCCGAACAAGAGGCTGGCTTTATAGATTTAGAAACAAACAGGGAACCTGAAGCTGCCCCTGCCCCTGAAGCAGGCTTCATCACTCGTTAAGTAAAAGGAGTAACCCCAATGAGCAACTATAACTTTGGTGCTGCATACATTATGAATTCACCGAACACTTCGGTCGATGACGCAATGGGTTCAGACAAGTTGTACCGCGAGGGACTTGAGTTCGATACCAAGACCGCGCAGGGTGTTCTGACGGAAGATATGCCGAAGAAGCAGTCCAAGACTACTGTTGACGGTTCTATCATGCGTCTGGCCGAAGAACGCGACTACTAAGACATGTCAGAAGATAATTTTCTCCAGCCAGCGGATGATACCGCTGTAAGTCTGCTTGATCCAGAAGAGCAGATGCCCGGACTTGCGGCTTACATCAAGTCCAAGTTTGAAGATGCAGAGAACGGCAGATACTCTCACGAGCAACGCTGGCTCCAGTCATACAAAAACTTCAGAGGCGTCTATGATTCTACGACTCAATACCGCGAGTCGGAGAAGTCCCAAGTCTTCATTCGGATCACAAAGACGAAAGTCCTTGCAGCTTACGGCCAGATCATCGACATCTTGTTTGCGAACAAGAAGTTTCCGCTAGTCGTCGAGTCCACTCCCGTACCAGAAGGTATCGCGGAGTTTGCTCATATGGAGACCCCTCTTGATCAGATGCAGCCTCAAGACCCCTACGGGTTCGCAGGAGACGGCAGAGAGCTTGCTCCCGGGGCACTACAGGCGGAAGACGCCAAAGCCTTTCTAGGAGGCTTACAGGGCGAATACGGGCAACTGCCGCTGGCAGAGGGGCCAGCCAAGATAGGTGAGCCGCAGATCGAACCGGCCAAGATCGCAGCCCATCACATGGAGAAAACTATCCACGATCAACTACTCGACACGAACGCTGTAAACGTGTTGCGTAGTTCTATCTTCGAGTCGTGCTTGTTAGGAACTGGCGTCGTCAAGGGGCCGTTCAACTTCTACAAGCGTCTGCACCGCTGGGAGCGGGGTGACTCGGGAGAGCGGGAATACATGCCGGAAGAGAAGACCGTGCCACGCATCGAGATGGTGTCGGCTTGGGACTTCCATCCTGATCCTGCTGCAACCAGTATCGAAGACTGCGAGTACGTCGTCGAACGTCACCGCATGAACCGCCAGCAACTTCGTTCTCTTATCAAGCGTCCCTACTTCAATGCGGAAGCTATTCAAGAGTGTCTTGCAAAAGGTCCGAACTACGAAGACAAGTACTACGAAGATACCATCCGCGAAGACGAGACAGAGCCGTACTATCAGGGTAACCGCTTTGAGGTCTTGGAATACTGGGGCGTTCTAGATTCCAAGCTGGCTAAAGAAGCAGGTCTCGAAGGCGCAGAGGAGATGTCCGAGTTCGACGAAGTGCAGGTCAACGTCTGGGTTTGTGGCAGCATAGTTATTCGCTGCGTCCTCAATCCGTTTACCCCTGCCCGCATTCCGTATCAGGTGTTCCCGTACGAGATCAATCCCTACCAACTGTGGGGCGTTGGCGTAGCGGAGAACATGGAGGATGCACAGAAGCTGATGAACGGGCACGTTCGCATGGCTATCGACAATCTCGCTCTTGCTGGCAACCTCGTCTTTGATGTCGATGAGGCCAGCCTTGTACCGGGACAGAACATGGACATCTTCCCCGGTAAGATATTCCGTCGTCAGTCGGGCGTCACTGGCACAGCCATCAACGGTCTCAAGTTCCCGAACACGGCGGGCGAAAACCTGCAGATGTATCAGATTAGCCGTCAACTGGCTGACGAAGAAACAGGCATTCCGTCTATCATACACGGTCAGACAGGTGTGACTGGCACAGGTCGTACAGCAGCAGGCTTGTCAATGCTTATGGGTTCAGCGGGCCTGTCGATGAAGACGGTCATCAAGAACATCGATGACTACCTTCTGAAGCCGCTGGGCGAAGCATACTTCCAGTGGAATATGCAATTCAATGATGAAGCAGAAGACATCCAAGGAGACTTGGAAATCAAGCCACGCGGCGTAGCCGCAGTGATGCAGAAGGAGGTTCGCACACAGCGACTTACCTCTCTCTTGCAGACAGTAGCAAATCCGATGCTGGCACCCTTCATCAAGATTCCGAACCTCATGCGCGAGTTAGCTATCTCTCAGGACATCGATCCTGACAGCTTGGTCAACGATGCAAACGAGGCTCAACTCTACGCAAAGATGTTACAAGGATTGATGGCGAATGTACAGCAAGGAGCAAGCGAGGCTGGTAGGGCCGCTGGTCAGCAACCCGCAGGTATGGACGGGGCTGGAGGAGTACCTCCAAGTCCTGAAGGAACAGACGTTCAAGGGTCTGGTAACGGCACAATCGGAGTCGGAACTGCGCCAACTGCAGGGGAAAGCGGCTTTACTGGAAATGCTCCTCAAACTTAAAGAGAACCACGAGGCACTTGTGAAGAATGGTTGATCGCATACCTCTATTTCCTGACGACGGTACTTATCCGGGGTACACCGCTACTCAACCAGAGGTCTTGACTCAAGATCAGTATCGGACAGGTCCAGTTAATTACTTCACGCAGGTTCTCGGGCCACAGACGGCCAGTCTCAAAGAAGAGACGGGTGTCGGAGTTACGAAAGCTCCCGAGGTCAGACTAGAAGAAACACGAGAAGATGACCCGAGTTCGAAAGTTCCGTCAGCTATCTTGGCTGCTACGCGGCCTACTCTGGGCGGGGACATAAGCGCCAGCGGTGAAATATCCTTTGACATCCCTGCTACAAATCCGGGGAGATTTGAGAACTATTCTGACTATTTAAAGAGTTCAGCTAACCACGATAGGATTTCTCTCGTAGATAATATTTACGAGGGCGTATTCGATCCTAACAAGGAAGTTCAGTTAGGTAAGGGTTTTTCAGGAGCAATCAAAGAGGGTCAAGAAAGAGTCAGCGGATTTTCTGATAAATTAAAAGATAAAGATGTTCAAGCTCGTGCAGGAATGGTGGGGCTTGCCGCGACACAAGGAACTATGTCTGGGGGTCTGGCAGCTACGATGTTAGGCGGCTCGACGGTGAAAAATGCCTTCGGCAAAAATAGTTACAGACCAATCGGTGCGTTGGGTGCCATTGCCGATATGGTTCACGCGCGACAGTATGTTGATATGAATTACATTAGGGCCGCTCGGCGTGCCAACCCCTACGGCGACACAGGATTTGCCATGTCTCTAGGTAATTACGGAATCACTCGCCGTCCCGGTGAAAGCACATACACAGGCAATACGCGGGGCATGGACATCGAAACTATCGTAGCCTTGGAAGCTATAAGCAAAGGTTACGATCCTACTCAGGGCCGCTACAATATGCGAGACCCCAGCAAAAGTCAGACCGTGACACGCTCTGGGGGTATACAAGTATCCGACAACCCGATGGACGGCTTTATCCGCGCCAACGGCACTGTCTACGATCCGAGGTTCATAGGTGCAGGCCCCTCGGGAACTTACGCTCGTAAAGATATGGTTATGAAGGCTGCGAACACGCATCTTGGCTATATAAGCAATCCCGAGGACAGATACGATGCGATGAGCAACGCTATGGCGATGGCTCGTACAGGCGACATGACTATAGCTCAAGCTCTTGCACGCATTCCTTCTCCTACACTGCAGGGACCGGCGTATCGTGCGGGTGCTGTAGAGCAGCAAGTTACAAGAGATGATTCAGGGGATTCTTCTGAGAGAGGTACATCATACTCTGTAACGCGTGATGATCCTACCTACAGTAGTTCTGCTGTGGATGATCAAGTCACAGGCGGCGGGGTGAGTGGTTACGCCAGTGAAGGAAGAATTACAGACAGAGCGCCTGCCGATGGATACTCGGGCAGTAGCGGTGGATTTACAGGTGCCCGCGCGATGGGTGGTCCTATTGGTCTCGCTATGGGTGGCGCACCCGGCATGGCGTCGGGCTTCGTAGAACGTCCCCCGGACCAAGTCCCCGAAGACCAGACCGTAGCCGACGACAAAAAGGCCCAGCTTCCAGAAGGCGCGTTCGTAATCAACGCCGCAGCAGCCGAGTTCATGGGAACCGACGACGTTCGCACGATGCTGTTAGATGCACATAAAGAAGCACTTAGACAGGGATTAGTAGTTGACAAACAAGGAAACGGTGCTAAACTAATAGACGTGGCGATATCGCGCGGTGAAGTCGTAGTCGCCCCACACCTCGCCAAAATTATCGGCTACGACCGCTTGACCAAGATTAACAATCGTGGCAAGCCCGAGACCCGCGAACGCATTCAAGAGAACGGACAAGCAGCCGCACCAGCCACTGTGCAAGCAGTGTTTGGTCAAAAAATCATGGGCCGGACTTTCGGTATGGACCCGGTTAGTCCAGAGGTGACAGCACCCCAAGAAGGATTCGTAGCACCGCAGCGACAGCCTGCACCACCTACGCCCGAATCCTACGCAAACGAAATGCCCCCGAGACAGGGGTTCGTAGAGAAAGAGGCAGAGTTTCCTGACATTCCCGATGAAGTCCCACAGGAGTTCATGGATAAACTGACTGATTTATACTCGGAACCTGTCACCCGTACGCGACTGTTGAATTTTTACAAAACTCTTTCTGATGTTGAGCTTTTAACTTATCTGACCATGTCAGAAACAAAAGCCGCCACGGCAGAACCACAGCACATGTATGCTGTAGCGCAGACGACCGTCAATCGGAAAGATAACACTGATCCTAATCTTGGCTTCCGAAAGCAAGACACTCTGCCTAAAGTCATATTGAAGCGTCTGTCTAAAGGCGCGTTTGAATACGATGGACTAGATAAAACTCGTGGCGTAGGTATGCAAAACGAATTTAATTCTAACTTTAATAATTTTAAGAGGGGCGTGTCTCGTGCTTATGCAATCTCTTCGGATGTTTTAAGCGGAGAAATGGAATCGAGTCCCGCCATTCCTAAAGATGTTATGTGGTATGAGAATCCTACCACTACGGGAACATCATGGATGCAAGATAACCTACAGTATTTTGATACGTTTGGCAGTCACGCATTCTACACTGCACCCCCTAAATAAAGATTCGCTGGCTACCCGCGAGTTCGCGGCCCCAGCACAACCGGAGCGGCTACCCACAGCCAAGTGGCCCCGCGAGTGAGGTAAGTAAATGGCAAAAAAAGTAAGAGGCCACCGTGCCAACAAAGCGAATGATTCGTTTGGAACCATCAACAATGATTCGCTGTATCGTGGTAATTATCGCGAGGATGTCTACAAGGACGAGGACGAAGAAGAAACTGTAGAAGCTCAAGAAGCGGACCCCCAAGAGGCCACTCCGCAGGAAGAAGCAGACAGCTTTGTCGAAGCGAAAAAGGAAGAAACCCACGACTACAAGAAACGGTATGACGACTTGAAGCGTCATTATGACGAGAAGGTAGGCGAGTTCAAGGCTGAAATCGAAACCCTTCGCAAGACCATGACCCAGCACGCGCAGGAAATGCCACGCGGGGTCACACCGCCAAAGACTGCAGAAGAACTGGAAGAGTTCAAGGAACGATATCCAGACGTGTTCGAGGTGGTGCAAACGGTATCGAGTCTACAGACCGAATCTCAGGTTGCACAACTCCGCGAGGAACTAGGTTCTATCAAGGAGCGGGAACAGGAGCTAGAAAAGCAGAAAGCCTTCGAGGAACTGCTACGTCTCCAGCCCGATTTCAACGATATCAAGACGGACGAAAAATTCCTTACTTGGCTCGGAGAACAACCGACTTCTATCTCTGACGGCATCTACAAGAACAATAAAGATGCACGTTGGGCGGCACGAGTCGTGGACCTCTATAAGGCCGATGTTGGCCTAACAACCAAGAAGAAGACTAAGTCTCCGTCTGCTGCAGATGCTGTGACAAAAACTCCTGCAAGACAGGTAAGCACAGAAGAAACAGGAGATAAGAAGATTTGGAAGGCTTCTGAAATCGGCAAGATGAAACCGTGGGAATTCGAAAAGGCAGAAGCTGAACTCGATGCAGCACGGGCAGAAGGCCGAATCGATTACAACTCTTAAACCTCCAATAAAGGAAGGATGGACTAATGGCTTTCAATAGCGCGTCAGGTCATAATAACCTGCCATCCGGTAACTTTACACCGGAAATTTTTAGCCAGAAAGTTCTCAAATTCTTCCGTCGCGCTTCGGTTGCAGAAGATATTACGAATACCGACTACGCTGGCGAAATTGAGAACTACGGCGACACCGTCCGCATCATCAAGGAACCGACAATCACGGTTTCTTCGTATGCTCGTGGCGCGGTTGTAAACCCGCAAGACCTTGCTGACGATCAGACAACTATGGTTGTTGATCAGGCAAACGCTTTTGCATTCAAGATTGACGACATCGAAGAGCGTCACTCTCACGTCAACTTTGAGGCTCTTGCCACCTCTTCGGGTGCGTACTCCTTGAAGCGTAAGTACGACGGAAACATCATGCAAGCTATTGCTGATGGTGCTGGCATTGCTGGTGCTGATGACGCATCACTTTCAGGTGGTTTGACTTCAACCAACACTGCTCTTGGTACGGCTAGTACTCCAGTTGCCATCCACACAACTCAGGATAACGCTGTTAACCTGATGCTGGAAATGGCTAAAGAACTGGACGAACAGTCTGTTCCTGAAGAGAACCGTTGGTTCGTTGCTTCGCCTGCTTTCTACTCAAAGCTGTTCGCGGCTGGTAGCAAGTTTGCAGAAGTACAGGTAACTGGTGATGGCACTTCACCGCTTCGCAATGGCCTTGTAATGCAAGGTAACATTGCTGGCTTTGCTTGCTACAAGTCAACTGCACTTGTACCGGGTGGAACTGATGCCGTTAGCATCACTGGTGTTACCGATGCTGCTGGTGAGTCTATTGTATTGGCTGGTCACATGTCAGCCGTTGCAACTGCATCTCACATTGCAAAAACCGAAGTTGTTCGGTCAACTGAAACTTTCTCCGACATCGTTCGTGGCTTGCACGTATTTGGCCGTAAGGTCTTGCGTCCAGAAGCACTCGTTCGCGGTGTTGTAGATACTCTTGCTTAAAGGGAGGGCTAGATGGCTACTTACACCGTAACTGGCGCTGTCGCAGGCGTCCCTCTTGGCATCAAGCCGCAGATCATCGAGGTTGTTCTGGACTTCTCGTCTACTAACCTGACCACATCAGACTCTGTTGAGGTTTTCGAAATGAAAGCTAATACCTTTGTTCTGATGGCAGGTGCAGAAGTTTTGACTGCAACGTCTAACTCTGGCTGTGTCCTCGACATGGGTGACGACGCTGACGACGATCTGTATGTTTCTGGACTAGATGCTACAGGAACGAATCAGGAAATCAACGCTGCTGCAAAGTTTTACAGTGCAGCAGATACGATTGACCTGATTGTCAACTCGGCAACCTTCGACGGTAAAGTCCGTTGCTTTGCAGTAATTGCAGAGATGGGCACCGCCGAAACGGCAGCATCGTTTGCCTAACAAACCTTGTCTTGGGGGCCACGTGCCCCCTTGACATTATTTTAATTACATGATAAAAGCAGGAACCCCTTGCCGGGGTAAACCCCATAGGAGCGTTCCTGATGAATTACATAACAAGTAACATTCCGTATTTTAAAACTTGGGTACGAAGAGAATACACCACTAATCACGATAGATATCAGGGTGAATTTTTACATGCAATGGCAATAGGAGTCACGACTCTGCCGATGCGTACCCTGTCCTTTCAAGTTTTATTTACGGGTTGCGAGGAAGATGAGAATGTACACGGCGGAGCTATGTGGGCGCGTATGCCCCTCACAGCTTTAGTAGGAGACACACCCCTAGATGAGTGGCCCGAACCTATTCCTACTTATTTGGCACAGCCGTGGGACTGTCAGTCACATCACCACTCAGTATTTGTCCTCAACAGAGGTACGCCCTGTCCGTGGCTGGCAAAG
>FUFK010038399.1_pt1 | contig 10675 bp, 7 predicted proteins | sample 1021851 | NCBI WGS metagenome assembly FUFK01 (sample SAMEA51879418, study PRJEB19060) | metagenome
TCAATTCATGTTTCTAACGAACTTGAATCCTTCTCGAAAAACCTCTTCAGTGATTTTGAAAACTATGATCTCCCTGAGTTTTTGAAAAAGATTTCAAACAGTAAAAAGTTTAAAAATAAAGACTGGACCTACGTTAGAAAAGATGGTACAGAATTTCCTGTACAACTGGCAATTACGGCAATTTCAGAAAATGGCGAGAATACAGGATACCTTTTTATGGCTATAGATATTACCAATTTGAAACTAGTACAGGAAGAACTTTCCAGCGTGATGACCATCACTCAGGAACAAAATGCGAGACTAAAAAACTTTGCGCATATAGTTTCTCATAATCTACGATCACATTCCAGTAATATTGGCATGCTGCTGGATCTTTCGATGAGTGATTACCCAGAATTAAAAAAGAACGAAATCTTCTCTCATTTAAATAATGCATCGAACAATTTAGCGGAAACAATTAAACATCTAAACGAAGTCACACTTATCAATACTGCCGTTGAAGAAAATTTAGATGCTGTAAATCTTTACAAAAGTGCAGAAAATATCAAACATTCAATCTCAGCCATTGCACTGAGAGAAATGGTTGATATTCAAAACATCATTCCAGATGATATTTATGTATTAGGAGTNCCGGCATATATAGATAGCATNCTTCTNAACTTTATGACCAANGCTNTNAAATACAGCTCTNNAGAAAAAGATTCTTTTGTAAAATTAAGCGCGAGAATACTAGACGATGGATTTGTTCAAATTGATATTGAAGATAATGGCCTTGGTATAGACCTTAAAAAACACGGAAGAAAACTTTTTGGAATGTATAAAACCTTTCATAAAAATAAGGACTCCAGAGGAATTGGGTTATTCATTACGAAGAATCAAATTGAAGCCCTACACGGTAAAGTTCAGGTTGAAAGTGCACCTGGACATGGAACGACCTTCTCAATCTATTTAAANAATTATGAAAAAAGTTGATATAGCCTGTATTATAGATGACGATCCAATTTTTATCTATGGNACAAAAAGGATCATGGAAATGGTAAATTTCGCCGAGAGTATTATGGTATTTAAAAATGGTGAAGAAGCAATCACCAAATTACGTCCTATCATGGAATCCAATGAGTCAGTTCCCGATATCATATTATTGGACCTGAGTATGCCTATTATGGACGGATGGCAATTTCTGGATGAATTCATAACTATTCCAAGTTCAAAAAAGGTTATTATTTATATAGTAACTTCTTCAGTAGATCCAGATGATGTAGAAAGGGCAAAGAGTTATGGTGAAGTAGATAATTATCTTATTAAACCTATCAAAGCAGATCAACTCATGGATTTAATGAATAACTTTCAGAAGAATATATTCTCAACAGAAAATAGTTCAGAAAAGTAATTTTACAGAAGAACTAACAGCTTCCTGAACATTCGATCAGAAATTTCGTCCGGTAACTCGCAATTTTTATATTCAGATTAGNTCATAAGATGACTCACTTGCGAATTTGTCCTTAAATTAAGATGATAAATAATATTGTTATGTCCAATATGATTGACAAAATTTCATTTCTAACTATAATCTTTCTCTCCAATTTTGTGATATCTCAGAATGAAGTAAGGATAAAAGATCATTTAAAAGAATCAACTCATATAAATGGTAAAGAATCCTATCTAAATTCACCGTTTGTTACCTCAGGAAGAAGAACATATATGGTTGGCTATCAAGATGGCTCATTTCCTGAAATAGGATGGCATATTAACGGAGAGATGGGTGGAATCTGGAATCATCCTATCAAACTTTTTGACGGTGTCTCAGCAGAGATTATAATAGAACAGGACAGCCTGGAATTAAATAATGCAGCACTATTTACTAACTATCCATATGCCAGCCTGCATTCTTTCAATTTTGCGCAAAAACAAATTGAAATAGAACGATGGCAATTTGTATCTGACACAACACAATGTCTGGCCATTCAGTTCATTCTTAAAAATACAGGATCTGAATCGAGAAACTTAAAATTTAATTTCAGTGCTTATTCAGATCTGAGACCAACATGGCTGGGAAAAAGAACGAATATGGTGGATTCACCAGATCGTGCTGTATACCACGGTAATCATGACTACTGGATCATTAATGATAGTATAAACCCGTGGAGTGCGGTCTTTCAGGCTGATAGAAAATCAGACTATCAACAAAATGTCCCTAAGAAGTATCGTGGCATGGGGACAGGAACACTTCTTGGCTATGATCTGTCTATAGAGCCTGGGGAGTCTGAAATGATCACTTTTTTTCTTGCCGGATCATATACTTCTGTTTCAAACTCTCTCAAGGATCTTAACCATNTAAAAGATAACCTGAAGAGTGAGATCACCTATAAAAAGGAGAAATACAAGCAGATTGCACAAAATTCAAAGTTAATTATTCCAGATAAAAATATACAGCAAACATTTGAATGGTTAAAGTACAACTGTGAATGGCTTGTACAGACTGTTCCTGAAATTGGAACTGGTATAACCGCTGGTATACCAGACTACCCCTGGTGGTTTGGAGTAGATAGTGAATACGCATTGAGAGGATATATGGCGGTTGGCCAGACCGAAGCGGTCGATAAAACCATAAAATTACTAGATAGCGTATCTATGGCGATTAATTCAAACGGCCGTATCATCCACGAAATGTCCACAAATGGGGCTGTTTTTAATAATGGAAATATTAATGAAACCCCACAGTTCGCTTCGTTGATCTGGGAGATCTATAAATGGAACGGTAACCATAGCTTCCTCAATAAATATTTTCCCACCATTAAGAAAGGTCTAAACTGGTTGATGAACGAAAACGATGCCAATAAAAATCTTTTTCCGGATGGCTTTGGAATGATGGAAATTCATGGACTGGATAGTGNAATGATCGATGTTGCTTCTTATACCCAGAAAGGATTCGAGGATGCTTCTCTAATCGCTAAAGTATTGAATCAGGATNCTTTAAGTGAAGATTACAAACGTATTTCCGAAAGTNTAAAACGCANGATCAATTCCGATTTCTGGTCTGAAGAATTTCAATCTTTCGCAGATTTCATTGGTACTGATTCCCAGGCTTTGAGATTAATTGATGATGCAATCGTAAGAGCCGATACCTTAAATAAACCCTGGTCTGTATCAGAATTGAAGAAAACAAAGGCTTATATCCAGAATAATCCCTCTGCCGAGTCGCGCCCTTTCGTTTTACACCATAATTGGGTGGTAAATACTCCAATGGAAATGAAGATAGCAGATTCTTCCAAAGCTATTAAAGCCCTAAAGACAGCTGAAATTTACACGAATCCATTTGGGGTATTTGTAACAGGGATAGACCGCGATGAATCATCAGATACAGGAAATGAAAGTTTCAAAGGAAGTAAAAGTTTTTCCTATACAGGGGCTGTAATGACACTTCCAACCGGAGTTCAGGCAATTGCTGAAAACAATTATGGCCGGCCTGATAAAGCATTGAGTTATCTTAAGAAAATGACCCGTTCGTTCAGCTATGCCTTCCCTGGAAGTATGTACGAAGTAAGTCCGGATTATGGGATGATCACTCAGGCATGGACCATTTACAGCTATGCAATTCCAATTATTCAGCAATTCTTTGGGATTGATCCAATGGCTTCCGAAAAACTTGTAACGATCAAACCACAAATGCCAGGAGAGTGGGAAAATGCTTCTCTGGAAAATGTNAAAATAGCGCAAAACTCACTTTCGATCCATTATTCGAAATTGAATGATAAAGTNTCTTTTAAAATTAGTCAGCTTCAGCCAGAATGGAAGGTTAGAATCATCTTACCTGAAGGCAATTATCAAGTGAGTGGAGAAATTTTAGCTCAGGAAGATAAAGGCAGTTCATCTTTTCTATTAACCGGAAATGAAGCGGAAATAATATCCAATTAAGAATGGGGATAATATGAATAAAAAAAACCTCCTTAGCGAACTAAGGAGGTTTTTATATTTAATGTCTGAGAGAGTTAATTAGCTCTTCCCTTCCATCTTGTCCTTCAACGCTTGAAGATCAGCATTAACATCACCAATTGTAGTGGCGTTGTCCTTGTTTTGCGAAGCTGATTTCTTAGCAGCCTGCTTAACGATTTTTTGCTCTTCTTCTTTGTGAATTACCATATGAGAAGCTACCACTCTTTTGAATTCTTTATTGAATTCAATGATCTGGAATTCTGCTTCTTCACCTTTCTTAAGTTTAGAACCATCTTCTTTCTCCAGATGTCTCTGTGGAACGAATGCAGTAATATCCTCATTGAAGTCGATAGTTGCACCTTTGTCTACGATCTCAGTGATCTCAGCAGTATGTTTTGTTCCAACTCCAAAGTCGGCTTCATACTTATCCCAAGGGTTATCTTCGATCTGCTTGTGACCAAGACTAAGTTTTCTACCATCAACATCCAGTTCAAGAACTACAACTTCAAGCTTATCACCTACGTTTGTAAACTCAGATGGGTGCTTGATCTTCTTAGTCCATGAAAGGTCAGAGATATAAATAAGACCATCGATTCCTTCTTCTAACTCAACGAATACTCCGAAGTTAGTGAAGTTACGAACAATACCTTCATGTCTTGACCCAACAGGATATTTAGTAGTGATATCAGTCCATGGATCCTGGCTCAATTGCTTAATACCAAGAGACATTTTTCTGTCTTCTCTATCTAAAGTAAGGATTTGAGCATCAACCTCATCACCAACATTTACGAAATCCTGAGCTGATCGCAAGTGCGTGCTCCAAGACATTTCAGAAACGTGGATAAGACCTTCAACACCTTCAGCAACTTCGATAAATGCACCGTAATCTGCGATTACAACTACTTTACCTTTTACATTGTCACCAACCTTAAGATCTTCGCTAAGCGCATCCCATGGGTGCTGGCTAAGTTGTTTAAGACCTAACTGAATTCTAGACTTAGACTCATCAAAATCAAGAATTACAACGTTAAGTTTTTGATCTAGTTCAACGATCTCATTTGGATGGTTGATTCTAGACCAGCTAAGGTCTGTAATGTGAACAAGTCCATCAACACCTCCAAGGTCAACGAATACACCGTAAGAAGTAATATTCTTAACAGTACCTTCAAGTACCTGACCTTTTTCAAGCTGTCCAATGATCTCTTTCTTCTGCTCTTCGATATCTGCTTCGATAAGCGCTTTGTGAGAAACAACAACGTTTTTAAATTCGTGGTTGATCTTCACAACTTTGAATTCCATGTTCTTACCAACGTAAGCATCGTAATCACGAATTGGCTTCACATCGATTTGCGATCCTGGAAGGAAGGCTTCGATACCAAATACGTCTACGATCATACCACCTTTGGTACGACACTTAATGAATCCATTTACAACAAGACTTTCATCATGTGCTGTATTTACTCTTTCCCATGCCTTGATCACTCTCGCCTTACGGTGAGAAAGGATCAACTGACCTGTAGAATCTTCACGAACGTCAATAAGTACTTCAACTTCATCACCTTCTTTAAGGTCTGGGTTGTAACGAAATTCGTTTAGAGAAATAACACCTTCACTCTTTGCATTGATATCAATGATTGCATCACGATCTGTAATATTAATTACTTTTCCTGTTACAACCTCGTCATCTAAAGTGTCAACGAAATTTTCAGCTACTAGTTTTTCGAATTCTTCCAGCTTCTTATCGTCGATAGGATCAATTCCTTCTTCGTAATTGTGCCAGTTAAATTCTTCTAGAAATTTCTCAGGGTTTGCCTGTTGCGTTTCTGCGTCAGGTTGAGACTCATTTGCCATACCGGCAACATCTTGTACTTCGATTTCCTGAGATTCTTTGTTTGTGTTTTCTTCAGCCATTACTGACTCCTAAATTTGTATTCTGTGTTTCTTCGGAAATCTTTCAGCAAAACAGAAACTACAGAAGTTGTTTATAGTTTTGATTTTCAACCCTTTTTGGATTCCCGGTATTCTGCCAAAAAAGGAGTGCAAAAATACATAACTAAATAAAAATCCGCAACTAATACTTAGATTAATTGCGGAGGTTTTATTCTTTATAAATCAAGAGACTAGCTCACCTCATCAATTCGTTTATTAGCGATCTCTAAGATCTTATCAAATTGCTCTTCCAGGTCCATTTCAGAATTATCAAATTCCACGGCGTCTTCAGCCTGGATTAGNGGCGAATCTTCCCGCGTTGAATCCATAAAATCACGATCCTTCACATTTTTCAAAACCGCGTCAAATTCCACCTCATCACCTCTTTCAATAAGCTCATCGTATCTTCGTTGGGCTCTTTTTTCAGTAGAAGCTGTCATAAAGATCTTTAGCTCAGCATCTGGAAAAACTACGGTCCCTATGTCGCGCCCATCCATGACAACACCTTCCTCTTTTCCCATTTCCTGCTGCTGGTCTACGAGCATTTTTCGAACATCAGGTACAGCTGCAACTTTACTCACCTGTTCCGAAACTTCCATATATCGAATTTCCTTCTCAACATTTTCACCATTCAGATACATTTCAGCAAAACCTTTCTGTTCGTTGAAAACGAATTTCAAACTGACAAAAGGAAGATGCCTGATGATCGCTTCTTCACTAAAATTGTTATCAGAAACGAATAGTTTACGCATCATATACAACGTTACCGCGCGATACATGGCGCCGGTATCAACGTATACATAATTCAATTTTTTAGCCAGTCCTTTCGCAACAGTGCTTTTACCTGTTGAAGAAAAGCCGTCGATGGCGATCGTTATTTTCTTGCTCATATTCTTTAAACTTCTAATTGCAAAGGTAAATTTTTAAACTTTTTTACCGGGTATATATCCAAAAGAAAAGCCCCTTTCGGGGCTTCTTAGTTTATAATTTCTTAGCGTTCCTTACCGCCTGCTTGGTAATGGCAATATCTATGACATCGCTCATATCCCTTACATAATGAAAGGTTAGACCCTTTAAATACTCGTCCTTAATCTCCTCGATATCTCGCTTATTTTCTTCGCAAAGGATCAATTCCTTAATACGGGCTCTTTTGGCCGCCAGGATCTTTTCCTTAATTCCGCCAACAGGTAGAACCTTTCCTCGTAAAGTGATCTCGCCGGTCATGGCAATACTCTTTTTAACTTTCTTCTGAGTAAATAGGGATACAAGAGAAGTAAGCATGGTGATACCTGCACTAGGACCATCCTTAGGGGTTGCCCCTTCTGGGACGTGTATGTGTACATTATACTTCTCAAAAATTGAGGCATCGATTCCGAGATCATCTGCATTCGCTTTGATATATTCCATTGCGATAGTGGCCGATTCCTTCATCACTTTCCCAAGATTTCCGGTAATACTAAGATTCCCCTTACCTTTAGAAAGAATAGATTCGATAAACAAAATATCACCACCCACCTGAGTCCAGGCAAGTCCTGTAACTACACCAGCAACATCATTGTTCTCGTATTTATCACGCTCCATTTTAGGACTTCCAAGAATTTCAATAATATCTTCTTCGTTTAATTTGATATTATATTCATCTTCCATTGCAATGTTCTTGGCTGCATATCTAACCACTTTGGCTATTTGTTTCTCCAGAGATCTCACTCCAGATTCCCGGGTATAACCTTCAACAATTTTCTCAAGTTGCTTTTTACCTACTTTAAGATGTTCTGCAGTTAGACCGTGTTCTTCTAATTGCTTCGGAAGTAAATGCCTCTTTGCGATCTCCACTTTCTCCTCAATCGTATAACCTGTCACATTGATAATTTCCATTCGGTCTCTTAGAGCCGGCTGAATTGTATTCAATGAATTACAGGTAGCTATGAACATCACCTTGGATAGATCAAATCCCATTTCAAGAAAGTTGTCATGAAATTCTGAATTCTGCTCAGGATCCAGTACTTCGAGTAATGCTGAAGAAGGGTCTCCAGCATTTCCCATACTTAATTTGTCGATCTCATCCAGAACAAAAACAGGATTGCTGGTTCCGGCCTTTTTTAAACTCTGAATAATTCGACCTGGCATGGCACCAATGTAGGTTTTTCTATGTCCGCGTATCTCTGCTTCATCTCTCAATCCACCCAGGGAGATCCTCACATATTCTCTACCAAGTGCTTCTGCTACCGACTTTCCAAGAGAAGTTTTACCAACTCCGGGAGGCCCATATAGACAAAGAATTGGAGACTTCATATCGTTTCGCAGCTTTAAAACTGCAAGATATTCTATGATCCTTCTTTTCACATCATCAAGACCATAATGATCACGATCAAGAATTTTCTTAGCTCTTTTTAGATCGAATTTATCTTTACTGAACTCGTTCCATGGAAGATCCAGGAACAGGTCCAGGTAATTTCTTTGTATGGAATATTCTGCAACCTGCGGATTCATACGTTGCATCTTGGAAAGTTCTTTCTCAAAATGGTTTTGAACATCCTCATCCCATTGCTTGTCTTTTGCGCGATCACGCATTTCTACAATTTCACCTTCATGAGAAACTCCCCCAAGCTCTTCCTGGATGGTCTTCATTTGCTGGTGAAGGAAATATTCTCTCTGCTGCTGACTCATATCACTTTGAACCTTGCTCTGAATATCATTTTTAAGTTCCAGTTTCTGGTTCTCAGTATTCATATGCTTCAGCGTGGAAAGTGCTCTTTCTTTAAGATCGTTCATCTCCAGTAACTTCTGCTTTTCAGAAACAGATAGAGACATATTAGANGAAACAAAATTNATNAGNAAAGAATTACTTTCTATGTTCTTGATCGCAAANGAAGCTTCCGAAGGAATATTAGGACTCCCTTTGATAATTTGAAGCGCAAGGTCCTTGATAGATTCTATGATNGCTCCAAATTCAGCATTATCCTNNTCAGGACGATTATCAGGAACCTCAGCGACGGTAGCATTCATATAAGGTTCTTCNGTCACNACCTGNGTGATCTGGAAGCGCTTTTTACCNTGNATAATNACTGTTGTNTTACCNTCAGGCATTTTCAACACTCGAAGAATACGNGCAACTACTCCAACCTTATTAATATCCNTNGAAGTTGGATTCTCTACTTCCTCATCCTTNTGNGAAACAACNCCAATGATCTTACTTCCATTATTNGCTTCNTTAATAAGCTTAATAGAAGCATCTCTACCCGCCGTAATAGGAATCACAACCCCTGGAAATAAAACCGTGTTTTTAAGAGGTAGAATTGGTAAGGTTTCCGGGAGATCTTCTTTATTTATTTCTTCTTCATCTTCAGGTGTCATCAAAGGAATCAATTCTGCATCTTCATCTATTCCCTGAAATGACAAACTGTCAATATTCGTAAACTTTGTTTTAGCCATAATTGTATTTAAGTCAAACTGTCACCAGATTAAATTTCAGTAATTTGGTGACGTTCGTTAAAAGCCCTGAAATGCAATGCATTGGAGCTTTCTATAGTTTTGCAATATCAAATATTCAATTCCTATGCCACGCCTTAATTATAAATTTATTTTCAGAAAGTGTAACAATCTTTAATTATTCCCATCTTTAATATAGAAACCAGACATTAATTGACACCAACCATCACACATATTAATGATCTTGTTGCCCGTTGCCGTAAAGGAGAACAACGCGCGCAGATGGAAATCTATGACCGGTATTATAAAGTAATGTACAATACTGCCTATAGGATTACAGGACATTCTGCTGAAGCTGAAGATATTATGCAGGAATCGTTTTTAAAGGCCTTTACAAGAATAGAAAGTTTTAACGAGGATGCCACCTTTGGAGCCTGGCTGAAACGTATCGTGATCAATCAAAGTATCACTGCTTTGAACAAATCCAAAAAGTTGGCGGAGGTTTCTTATAATGATGAGCTAAGAAATGAACAGGACTCTTGTGGTTTGGTAATCGATGATTATACCAATGATAAAGTGAAATTAGTGCTTAACGCATTAAAGAATTTGAAGGAGAACTACAGAGTTTGTCTAACGCTACATCTTATTGAAGGTTATGATCAGGAAGAAATTGGTGAGATTATGGAAATCTCCTATGGAAATTGTAGAACGATGATTTCCAGAGCTAAAGAAAGTTTAAGAAAAAAATTGCAGCAATATGAAAGATAATGAATTTGAAGAATTCTTCGAGTCTGCAAATTTTGACATCGAAGAACCGCAAACAGATCATCGCGAAAAGTTTGCCCGTAAGCTGGAAAAAACTAAAAAGTCAGAAAAAGCTGGGAGCAACTCAGGAAATATCTGGACTGGATTATTAAGTATCGCTGCAGTATTGGCGTTAGTGCTGTTATTATCCAATAATTTTAACCAGGAAAACCAATCAGATCTGGCAAGTATTTCTCCTGAAATGAAGCAGACTCAGCAATTTTATTCAGGATTAATTGAAAAAGAACTCATCGCTCTAAATGCGGAAGCCACTCCTGAAACTCAGGCGATCATCAAGGATGCCCTTCAGCAATTAAAAAAACTGGAAAATCGATATAAAAGAATGGAGAATGACCTTCTAGAAAGTGGAAATGATAAGAGAGTTATACACGCTATGATTCAAAATTTCCAGCAGCGTATAGATCTACTTAGCCAAGTTTTAGAACAAGTTGAAAACATCAAATCATTAAACTATCAAAATTATGAAAGCAATACTATCTAGCATCCTATTCCTCATGGTGCTCGTTACCAACATGTACCCTGAAAGCAAATGTACAGAGCCTGAAGTTACGACTGAAGC
>FUFK010896278.1_pt1 | contig 10675 bp, 7 predicted proteins | sample 1021851 | NCBI WGS metagenome assembly FUFK01 (sample SAMEA51879418, study PRJEB19060) | metagenome
CATAGACACAACATACGGCTATAGTTTTTTAAGAGGGTACACAGCAAAACACTATAAGAAATATGTAATATATATATGTGGTAGCCCCCCGGTACACCCATTAGTAATATGCTAAATGTGGAAGATATAATTCTAATTAAATAAAAATAATTAATATGTGAAAGTACAGAGGGTACACAGTAATTACCTTCTACGAATAGGTATAATTAACTATAGAACAATAAAACAGTTCTATTCAAATAACGTTGTTAACCTAAAAACCTAGCAACGTTTTCAATCAACAATATGGAGAACTAAGATGACTAAATCTTATTACTATGGTCAGGTAGAAAAACCTAAACCAAAGAAAACTATTAAGAAAAAATCTAATAGTTGGGATTCTGAAGAGTGGTCTAACTACGAACATCAGAAACATTTAAATAAATTAGCAGATGAAAAGATTCAAAATCTGTACTACGAAACCATGGAAAAAATTAATAACACCCATGGGGAAATAGTAGACAAGATAGTTCAACTGCATAAAGAAAGTAAAACTAAATCAGCATTTGATGAATACGAGGAGTAAAACAAATGAAACAATATTCAATAACAACTGATAACGGAACACCTAATGCAAAAATTCATAACTATGTAGATGATGTAGAGCAAGGTGTGTTTGTTGTAGAACTTGCTAATGGTGTGTTCTACATAGATAAATCAAACTGGATAGCCAAGACATTAAGAACTTGGAATTTAGGTATTTATGAAAATGAATATCTGCATGATAATCAACCAATTAAATTTGTAGAAAAATACTTAACTGATACTTCAAGAACAAAAGTTGTTGGTGGTAGTCCAGAACTTAGGGTGGCTATGCAGAAAGCTCAAAACAATATGCATAACGCTATTTATTTTAACTATCTTGAAAAATATGGTCATACGAAAGTTAAATCATCTCATTGGTTAAAGTATGGTCAAAAGGGTTTTGAGAGTAAAACGGAGTATGTCGATAGTTTTATTCATCAAGCTAAATACGACAACATTCTTATAGGGGACAAGACNAATGGAAANCNAANAAAGAAATCNGCTTAANNANGANTATATCCTCAANAANACNNNNGATACTAACTATGTTTATTTTGGTTCTAGAAAAATGATTTTGGATTTAATGAAAGATTCAAAACCTAGAAACCTAAAACAGATTGAAGAAGAAACGGGCATANGCCAAACAACTGCTTCAAGTATCTTAAGACANTTTCGTTTAGAAAAATATGGTAGTCACACAGTTAACACTAAAGACCATATAGACGGAACACAGTATCAGTTGGTAATTAACAATGAACATAGCACCGACCAATAGAGGCGTTTATGTTCTACGTTGCGATAATAATAAATATTATTGTGGTAGCACGGAGTATTTAGCAAAAAGAATATACTCCCATTGTCATGGTTATTTGTTCCGNGGTATGAAAAGATTTACCGCTTGGACAAAACTACACCCNGTACAAGACATTGATTANATTTGGCATACTAATTTTGTTAATTCAAAAAGAAATAATAGACATGAAACTTTTAATGGGCGACCCGTTAGCTTGGAACGTTGCTTTACATTAATGGCTATGGAAAATTTTGGAGTTAATAATGTTAGGGGATATTGTTGGACTAAGACAGAAAGTGATTTGGAAAACTANCCNCAAATAAAAGAAATGTTAACGACTGATAAATTTACATCNATGGGTATGTTAGCNATGGATTTTATAGAGAAAGAACCTACGTTGCAGATACATGAAATAGCAATGAGTGATAATTCTATCTCAAGTTATTTTGATGAGTGTTTAAAAGTTTATCTCACTTATCGAAATGAACTAACGACTAATGTTAGCTTTGGCATGAATCGTTAGGTTTATGTGTGTGAGTACCCGCCCAACGGGTATGTGGGGGATTGGTTTCCCGGTTGCTAATCCCCTACGACATACACTTTATTAAGTTTGTTTAACAGTTGGTTCGGCCTAACTCTGGTATATTTTTTTAATTCACTCCAAGATTTATGTCCGGATATGGTAGACACTTCAGCAATAGACCAACCATTTAAAAATAAATTTGTAATGGCACATGCTCTTAAATCGTGAAATCTAAAATTTTCTACCCCGGCTTTTCTACACGCTTGATTAAAATACCATTTGAACCTATCCCGGTTTATGTTGAATAGTTTTTCGCCAAATCTATTACGTAAACATATTTCTATTGCTTGGTTAGATAGTGGAACATGTCTTGTTTCCCCGTTCTTGGTATCGTTTAATGTGGCTATTTTTGTTTCGAAGTTAATATCTTCNACATTTAATTTAACTATCTCGCCAAATCTCATGGCAGTTAAATAAGCAAACTGAATCATGTCGGTAAGTATCTTTAAGTTAGATTGCTTACTAGCATTAATTAAACTTGCGTATTCTTCCTTAGATAAAATTCTATCTATCTTATCCCGTACCTTTTCTTTTTTAACAAGTGTTGCCGGGTTTCTCGGTGGCAAACTCATTGACCATTCTACCTTTGCCGTTTCCCATATCGTATAAATGTAATGTAGATATTTGTTTATTGTGGCCGGTGCTTTTCCACTGTCTAACAATTCCGCTTTAAATTCGTAGATATGTTTGGTTTGTAGTTCTAATAGATTATGTTTTGAAATGTCATGTCTTATTAGAAAATTTAATTTATATGTTTCTTCTCGTTTGCCTTTTTTCTTTGGGGTTATTTCGTTGCGATACTTTTCCACCAAATCGCCAAACGTGAAACGGGTACTGTCGCTATAATCTTCAAATTGTTTTTTGTCGATTAAAGTTTCCACCTCTTTAGCCCAAGCCGTGGCCGTTGCTTTTGATATAAATGTTTTGTAAATGTTTTTTTGATTCAGTTTGCGTATCTGAACACTCCATTTACCTTGTCGGTTTTTTCTTATGTTTGCCATAATTTCCCTTTCACTGTGTTCTTATTGTGTTCCGTATTTTTCTTTTGGGAAATTTGCTTTATGTATCAACACCTTTTAGATGAAGATAAGGGGCGTTCTGTTGCCCGGCCGCCCCAAAGCCCTCGCATACATATTAGACACAGTATCGAATATGCATTCAAAAACTTAGCAAATTTCTTTAAACAGTATATCGAACATTATCTTAATCGTACATAAAACATTAATCCGGTGTGTTCTAATTGTGTTCCGGCAAAATACAAAATATCTATTTTAGAATCCATACAGAGCGTTTTAATTTAAATCTGATTCACGATTCAAAAAACTTTTACATGGATTCCTATCTGTAAAAAAACAATGTTAAACCCCGTAGAAAATACACTATATACCGGCTATGCACGTGCCACCCGGGGGTGTNTGCCTATATATATACAAACACCCGATAGAATTCTTTCTTAGTAATTTATACGTATAGATTATTATTTCTTCTTAGGATTGGGCATATCACTTACCCAAATAAGTTTCTGTGGCATATCCCTACGATAACTTTGGTTGCTAGTCCAATCTACCGGGTCATATTTAAGTTCAATATGTTTTCCACTATTTGAATCTATGTAAGTTGTTTTGGCTTGAGCTTCTTTAATTTCATTATCCATAAATCTTGAGTATTTGTTTTCTTCTAAATCGGGTTGAACATTAGGGTCTATGTTCTCAAGTGTTCTTTGTAATCTCTTAATATCATAAAATAAAATATCTCTCTTATCCCTTTTTCTTCTTAGGATTACATCTAATCCCGTTTTGTTATTTCTAGAAAAAACTGATTGCCCAATAAGGGTTTTTGATTGAACAATTTTTTCAATTTCTTTTACATGCTTATCTAATATTTCCCATTCCCGTTGCCATTTCTGAAGCATTCTTTGATTACTTCTTATCTGTCTAGTTCTTTTTCTTTGGGGGTCTTTCTTTAAATCAAAGAAGTATTTCTTACCAATTCTTTTCTTAGGGTCTACTTGTTTACGTGCTTCTGTTAACTGTCGAGATTTCTTATCAATTTCGAAACATTCTTTCCAACGCTTAGATACTGTTTGCTTTCTTAGAGATATGGATATTTCGTTGGTGGTTCTGGTGTATTTCTCATAGCCATAATGAATTAATTGGGCTATGGAAACTATGTTGGCTAGTTCTTGTCTACTAGGTAGCTTTGATTTTCTATCTTTGAAAATAGTTTTAAGTTTTACTAATGCATCTTTGTATTGTTCGTATGGGTCATTCTTTCTTGTATCAAACAGATAGACAGAACATGTGAAAATAAATCTTGGTTTAAAGGCTCTGTTCCAATTAAAGATTAAGCCCTTACCACTCTGGAAATATCTAAAATCATAGTCTTTTGTATTGGGTATACTCATCAAACCGGTTGGATATAAAGGCATGTTTGAAAGTGTATATGTAGAATTTCATAGACACAACATACGGCTATAGTTTTTTAAGAGGGTACACAGCAAAACACTATAAGAAATATGTAATATATATATGTGGTAGCCCCCCGGTACACCCATTAGTAATATGCTAAATGTGGAAGATATAATTCTAATTAAATAAAAATAATTAATATGTGAAAGTACAGAGGGTACACAGTAATTACCTTCTACGAATAGGTATAATTAACTATAGAACAATAAAACAGTTCTATTCAAATAACGTTGTTAACCTAAAAACCTAGCAACGTTTTCAATCAACAATATGGAGAACTAAGATGACTAAATCTTATTACTATGGTCAGGTAGAAAAACCTAAACCAAAGAAAACTATTAAGAAAAAATCTAATAGTTGGGATTCTGAAGAGTGGTCTAACTACGAACATCAGAAACATTTAAATAAATTAGCAGATGAAAAGATTCAAAATCTGTACTACGAAACCATGGAAAAAATTAATAACACCCATGGGGAAATAGTAGACAAGATAGTTCAACTGCATAAAGAAAGTAAAACTAAATCAGCATTTGATGAATACGAGGAGTAAAACAAATGAAACAATATTCAATAACAACTGATAACGGAACACCTAATGCAAAAATTCATAACTATGTAGATGATGTAGAGCAAGGTGTGTTTGTTGTAGAACTTGCTAATGGTGTGTTCTACATAGATAAATCAAACTGGATAGCCAAGACATTAAGAACTTGGAATTTAGGTATTTATGAAAATGAATATCTGCATGATAATCAACCAATTAAATTTGTAGAAAAATACTTAACTAATACTTCAAGAACAAAAGTTGTTGGTGGTAGTCCAGAACTTAGGGTGGCTATGCAGAAAGCTCAAAACAATATGCATAACGCTATTTATTTTAACTATCTTGAAAAATATGGTCATACGAAAGTTAAATCATCTCATTGGTTAAAGTATGGTCAAAAGGGTTTTGAGAGTAAAACGGAGTATGTCGATAGTTTTATTCATCAAGTTAAATACGACAATATTCTTATAGGGGACAAGACTAATGGAAAGCCAAGAAAGAAATCAGCTTAACGAAGAATATATCCTCAATAAGACTAGCGATACTAACTATGTTTATTTTGGTTCTAGAAAAATGATTTTGGATTTAATGAAAGATTCAAAACCTAGAAACCTAAAACAAATTGAAGAAGAAACGGGCATAGGCCAAACAACTGCTTCAAGTATCTTAAGACAATTTCGTTTAGAAAAATATGGTAGTCACACAGTTAACACTAAAGACCATATAGACGGAACACAGTATCAGTTGGTAATTAACAATGAACATAGCACCGACCAATAGAGGCGTTTATGTTCTACGTTGCGATAATAATAAATATTATTGTGGTAGCTCGGAGTATTTAGCAAAAAGAATATACTCCCATTGTCATGGTTATTTGTTCCGGGGTATGAAAAGATTTACCGCTTGGACAAAACTACACCCGGTACAGGACATTGATTATATTTGGCATACTAATTTTGTTAATTCAAAAAGAAATAATAGACATGAAACTTTTAATGGGCGACCCGTTAGCTTGGAACGTTGCTTTACATTAATGGCTATGGAAAATTTCGGAGTTAATAATGTTAGGGGTTATTGTTGGACAAAAACAGAAAGTGATTTGGAAAACTACCCGCAAATAAAAGAAATGTTAACGACTGATAAATTTACATCCATGGGTATGTTAGCTATGGATTTTATAGAGAAAGAACCTACGTTGCAGATACATGATATAGCAATGAGTGATAATTCTATCTCAAGTTATTTTGATGAGTGTTTAAAAGTTTATCTCACTTATCGAAATGAACTAACGACTAATGTTAGCTTTGGCATGAATCGTTAGGTTTATGTGTGTGAGTACCCGCCCAACGGGTATGTGGGGGATTGGTTTCCCGGTTGCTAATCCCCTACGACATACACTTTATTAAGTTTGTTTAACAGTTGGTTCGGCCTAACTCTGGTATATTTTTTTAATTCACTCCAAGATTTATGTCCGGATATGGTAGACACTTCAGCAATAGACCAACCATTTAAAAATAAATTTGTAATGGCACATGCTCTTAAATCGTGAAATCTAAAATTTTCTACCCCGGCTTTTCTACACGCTTGATTAAAATACCATTTGAACCTATCCCGGTTTATGTTGAATAGTTTTTCGCCAAATCTATTACGTAAACATATTTCTATTGCTTGGTTAGATAGTGGAACATGTCTTGTTTCCCCGTTCTTGGTATCGTTTAATGTGGCTATTTTTGTTTCGAAGTTAATATCTTCTACATTTAATTTAACTATCTCGCCAAATCTCATGGCAGTTAAATAAGCAAACTGAATCATGTCGGTAAGTATCTTTAAGTTAGATTGCTTACTNGCATTAATTAAACTTGCGTATTCTTCCTTAGATAAAATTCTATCTATCTTATCCCGTACCTTTTCTTTTTTAACAAGTGTTGCCGGGTTTCTCGGTGGCAAACTCATTGACCATTCTACNTTTGCCGTTTCCCATATCGTATAAATGTAATGTAGATATTTGTTTATTGTGGCCGGTGCTTTTCCACTGTCTAACAATTCCGCTTTAAATTCGTAGATATGTTTGGTTTGTAGTTCTAATAGATTATGTTTTGAAATGTCATGTCTTATTAGAAAATTTAATTTATATGTTTCTTCTCGTTTGCCTTTTTTCTTTGGGGTTATTTCGTTGCGATACTTTTCCACCAAATCGCCAAACGTGAAACGGGTACTGTCGCTATAATCTTCAAATTGTTTTTTGTCGATTAAAGTTTCCACCTCTTTAGCCCAAGCCGTGGCCGTTGCTTTTGATATAAATGTTTTGTAAATGTTTTTTTGATTCAGTTTGCGTATCTGAACACTCCATTTACCTTGTCGGTTTTTTCTTATGTTTGCCATAATTTCCCTTTCACTGTGTTCTTATTGTGTTCCGTATTTTTCTTTTGGGAAATTTGCTTTATGTATCAACACCTTTTAGATGAAGATAAGGGGCGTTCTGTTGCCCGGCCGCCCCAAAGCCCTCGCATACATATTAGACACAGTATCGAATATGCATTCAAAAACTTAGCAAATTTCTTTAAACAGTATATCGAACATTATCTTAATCGTACATAAAACATTAATCCGGTGTGTTCTAATTGTGTTCCGGCAAAATACAAAATATCTATTTTAGAATCCATACAGAGCGTTTTAATTTAAATCTGATTCACGATTCAAAAAACTTTTACATGGATTCCTATCTGTAAAAAAACAATGTTAAACCCCGTAGAAAATACACTATATACCGGCTATGCACGTGCCACCCGGGGGTGTATGCCTATATATATACAAACACCCGATAGAATTCTTTCTTAGTAATTTATACGTATAGATTATTATTTCTTCTTAGGATTGGGCATATCACTTACCCAAATAAGTTTCTGTGGCATATCCCTACGATAACTTTGGTTGCTAGTCCAATCTACCGGGTCATATTTAAGTTCAATATGTTTTCCACTATTTGAATCTATGTAAGTTGTTTTGGCTTGAGCTTCTTTAATTTCATTATCCATAAATCTTGAGTATTTGTTTTCTTCTAAATCGGGTTGAACATTAGGGTCTATGTTCTCAAGTGTTCTTTGTAATCTCTTAATATCATAAAATAAAATATCTCTCTTATCCCTTTTTCTTCTTAGGATTACATCTAATCCCGTTTTGTTATTTCTAGAAAAAACTGATTGCCCAATAAGGGTTTTTGATTGAACAATTTTTTCAATTTCTTTTACATGCTTATCTAATATTTCCCATTCCCGTTGCCATTTCTGAAGCATTCTTTGATTACTTCTTATCTGTCTAGTTCTTTTTCTTTGGGGGTCTTTCTTTAAATCAAAGAAGTATTTCTTACCAATTCTTTTCTTAGGGTCTACTTGTTTACGTGCTTCTGTTAACTGTCGAGATTTCTTATCAATTTCGAAACATTCTTTCCAACGCTTAGATACTGTTTGCTTTCTTAGAGATATGGATATTTCGTTGGTGGTTCTGGTGTATTTCTCATAGCCATAATGAATTAATTGGGCTATGGAAACTATGTTGGCTAGTTCTTGTCTACTAGGTAGCTTTGATTTTCTATCTTTGAAAATAGTTTTAAGTTTTACTAATGCATCTTTGTATTGTTCGTATGGGTCATTCTTTCTTGTATCAAACAGATAGACAGAACATGTGAAAATAAATCTTGGTTTAAAGGCTCTGTTCCAATTAAAGATTAAGCCCTTACCACTCTGGAAATATCTAAAATCATAGTCTTTTGTATTGGGTATACTCATCAAACCGGTTGGATATAAAGGCATGTTTGAAAGTGTATATGTAGAATTTCATAGACACAACATACGGCTATAGTTTTTTAAGAGGGTACACAGCAAAACACTATAAGAAATATGTAATATATATATGTGGTAGCCCCCCGGTACACCCATTAGTAATATGCTAAATGTGGAAGATATAATTCTAATTAAATAAAAATAATTAATATGTGAAAGTACAGAGGGTACACAGTAATTACCTTCTACGAATAGGTATAATTAACTATAGAACAATAAAACAGTTCTATTCAAATAACGTTGTTAACCTAAAAACCTAGCAACGTTTTCAATCAACAATATGGAGAACTAAGATGACTAAATCTTATTACTATGGTCAGGTAGAAAAACCTAAACCAAAGAAAACTATTAAGAAAAAATCTAATAGTTGGGATTCTGAAGAGTGGTCTAACTACGAACATCAGAAACATTTAAATAAATTAGCAGATGAAAAGATTCAAAATCTGTACTACGAAACCATGGAAAAAATTAATAACACCCATGGGGAAATAGTAGACAAGATAGTTCAACTGCATAAAGAAAGTAAAACTAAATCAGCATTTGATGAATACGAGGAGTAAAACAAATGAAACAATATTCAATAACAACTGATAACGGAACACCTAATGCAAAAATTCATAACTATGTAGATGATGTAGAGCAAGGTGTGTTTGTTGTAGAACTTGCTAATGGTGTGTTCTACATAGATAAATCAAACTGGATAGCCAAGACATTAAGAACTTGGAATTTAGGTATTTATGAAAATGAATATCTGCATGATAATCAACCAATTAAATTTGTAGAAAAATACTTAACTAATACTTCAAGAACAAAAGTTGTTGGTGGTAGTCCAGAACTTAGGGTGGCTATGCAGAAAGCTCAAAACAATATGCATAACGCTATTTATTTTAACTATCTTGAAAAATATGGTCATACGAAAGTTAAATCATCTCATTGGTTAAAGTATGGTCAAAAGGGTTTTGAGAGTAAAACGGAGTATGTCGATAGTTTTATTCATCAAGTTAAATACGACAATATTCTTATAGGGGACAAGACTAATGGAAAGCCAAGAAAGAAATCAGCTTAACGAAGAATATATCCTCAATAAGACTAGCGATACTAACTATGTTTATTTTGGTTCTAGAAAAATGATTTTGGATTTAATGAAAGATTCAAAACCTAGAAACCTAAAACANATTGAAGAAGAAACGGGCATAGGCCAAACAACTGCTTCAAGTATCTTAAGACAATTTCGTTTAGAAAAATATGGTAGTCACACAGTTAACACTAAAGACCATATAGACGGAACACAGTATCAGTTGGTAATTAACAATGAACATAGCACCGACCAATAGAGGCGTTTATGTTCTACGTTGCGATAATAATAAATATTATTGTGGTAGCTCGGAGTATTTAGCAAAAAGAATATACTCCCATTGTCATGGTTATTTGTTCCGGGGTATGAAAAGATTTACCGCTTGGACAAAACTACACCCGGTACAAGACATTGATTATATTTGGCATACTAATTTTGTTAATTCAAAAAGAAATAATAGACATGAAACTTTTAATGGGCGACCCGTTAGCTTGGAACGTTGCTTTACATTAATGGCTATGGAAAATTTCGGAGTTAATAATGTTAGGGGTTATTGTTGGACAAAAACAGAAAGTGATTTGGAAAACTACCCGCAAATAAAAGAAATGTTAACGACTGATAAATTTACATCCATGGGTATGTTAGCTATGGATTTTATAGAGAAAGAACCTACGTTGCAGATACATGATATAGCAATGAGTGATAATTCTATCTCAAGTTATTTTGATGAGTGTTTAAAAGTTTATCTCACTTATCGAAATGAACTAACGACTAATGTTAGCTTTGGCATGAATCGTTAGGTTTATGTG
>FUFK010044688.1_pt1 | contig 10674 bp, 13 predicted proteins | sample 1021851 | NCBI WGS metagenome assembly FUFK01 (sample SAMEA51879418, study PRJEB19060) | metagenome
GAAAGATTAAGAGGATCTATAAAAATAGAGTATTCGATGTGCAAACATCAATCTCAAAAATTGTGGAGATTGTTAAACTCCGAGCCTTACGTTAATACATTAGGTTCATTGTCTGGAAATCACGCAGTCCAGCATGCAAAAGCAGGCCTTAAAGCAATTTACCTGAGTGGATGGCAAGTCGCTGCAGATGCAAACAGCGCAGGTGAAATGTACCCAGATCAATCATTATATCCATACGATAGCGCACCAAAACTTGTAGAGTCAATGAATAATGCTTTAATGAGAGCAGATCAAATTCAACANATGGAAATTAAAGANGGTCAAATGAAATCTAAAGATAGAGTTGATTACATGTTNCCNATAATTGCTGATGGTGAAGCTGGATTTGGTGGACCACTTAATGTTTTTGAGTTAGCTAAAAAATTTATAAAAGCTGGCGCTGCTGGAGTTCATTTTGAGGANCAGCTAGCNAGTGAGAAAAAATGNGGACATATGGGAGGAAAAGTATTGGTTCCAACAAGTACAATGATAAAAAANTTAAAAGCCGCTAGGTTAGCTGCTGATATTGCCGATGTTCCTTTGATAATTTTAGCAAGAACAGATGCTAATGCAGCAAAATTAATTACAAANGATCATGATGAAAATGANAAACCNTTTTTAACTGGNGAAAGATCACCAGAAGGATTTTATTATGTNAAACANGGAATTGATCAAGCAATATCTAGAGGACTTGCNTATGCNCCTTACTCNGACTTAATTTGGTGTGAGACAGCAACTCCAAATNTAGAGGAAGCNAAAAAATTTGCTGANGCAATACANNATAAATTTCCAGGTAAATTATTAGCTTANAATTGNTCACCATCTTTTAATTGGAAAAAACATTTGTCAGACTCTGAAATTGCAACTTTTCAACAAAAAATTAGTGCGATGGGATATAAATTCCAATTCATTACACTAGCCGGCTTTCATACACAAAATATTGCAATTTTTGAATTAGCAGAGAAGTATAAAAAAGAAGGTATGACTGCATATTCAAGAATTCAACAGCAGGAATTTGCCAGAGAAAAAGACGGATACACTAGTGTCAAACATCAGAGAGAAGTTGGAACATCGTATTTTGATGCTGTTTCAAATACGATTAGTAGTGGAAAAAGTTCTACAACCGCTATGGAAGGCTCTACAGAAAAAGAGCAATTTTAAATTAATTATTTACAATCAAAAAATATTTATATAAATTTANNCNATGGGGTGCNGTTAAGGCTGAGAAATACCCATTGAACCTGTCCGGTAATTCAGAAAGGGATAAATGGAACAACAAAACATTTTAAATCCAACATCTGCTATCACACTAGTTTTATTAATTAGCTTTTCTTTTGTCCTAGTTGGTTTTTTTTACTCAAAAAAATTCAAAGGTTTAAATAATTACTTAGTAGCGAATAGATCAGTTGGAACATTCTCATTAACATGTAGTTTAGTAGCCTCTGCTTTGGGTACTTGGATTTTGTTTGGTCCTGCATCGGCCGCAACGTGGGGTGGGATAGGTGCGGTTATTGGTTACTCACTAGGAACTGCATTTCCCTTATTTGCAATTATTTTTATTGGAAAAATATTTAGAACTTCTTACCCAAAAGCAAAAACTTTAATTGAAGTTATTAGATTAAGGTTTGGAAAACATATATTTAAGTTGATCTTAATTTTATCTATATTTTANATGACNATTTTTTTNATTGCAGAGGTTACAGCTGTATCTATTTTAATAAATTATATTTCAGGAACNAAATTATGGATTACTGCTTTNATAGTTATTTCTAGTTCACTTATATATACANTNTATGGTGGTTTAAGAGCNTCAATATTNACTGANAATATTCANTTTANAGTTTTTACNNTATTNTTNTTNATAGCTTTTTCTTATTTATTTTCATTTAATACNANNGAATTTAGTTTTGAATTTATAAATAAAAATAANCCNAATTTATTAAGCAAAAATTATTTTCCAAACTTTACCGCAGGGTTAACATTNTTTATTGCTGTTGCAGCCACTAATCTTTTTCATCAAGGTAATTGGCAAAGAGTTTATGCTGCAAAAAATAATGATGTNTTAAGAAAGAGCTTGTTATTTTCCATTTTAATTATAATTCCAATTGTATATATGATGGGTTTTACAGGACTAGTATCTGTCTCTAAAAATTTAAATGTAACACCTGATCTTGCTTTTTTTTCTTTATTGTTAAACGAGGAGATTTTCACACTATCTGTAATAGTTATTGTACTCGCTATATCTTTAACTATAAGCAGTATAGATACACTTATAAATGCCATATCAAGCCTGATAATAGTAGATGGAAAAAAAATTTTAAGCTCTAATAAAGATTATGTAAAATTATCAAAAAATATAATTATAGCGCTTTCTCTTATAGCTTTATATGTTGCCTCAAAAGGATTTAGTATTTTATATCTNTTTTTGCTAGCGGACTTGTTTTGTTGTGCAGCAGTTTTAAGTATATTTTATAGTTTTTACTCAAAATCATTTAGTGAAAAAACAGCTTATATTTCAATTATTGTTGGGTTGTTAGGAGGTATATTACTATTTCCAAGTCCTGATTTTTCAAAAAGTATCTTAGTTGGCATTCTGTTTCCTGCTAGTTATTTTCCAGAATTTGTAACACAATCTCTTTTATTTCTGTCATTTATAGCGGCAACATTACTTCCAGTTTTAACTTGGAAAGTAAAGTAAATATATTATTATATAAGAATGTTTGAATTCGTTTTACCTTTTATAATATTAATCATCGTTGTNGTNTTTGTTCATGAATATGGACATTATTATTTTGCNCGAAGGTACGGCGTAGGTGTAACAGATTTTTCAATTGGTTTTGGCAAAGAATTATTTGGATGGAACGACAAATCAGGTACCCGTTGGAAAGTATGCTGGATTCCTTTAGGAGGTTATGTAAAATTTTTTGGAGACAGAAATGTATTTTCCCAAGCTGATCGTGATGAAATTTTAAAAAAGTATAATGAAAAGGATAGAGAAAAACTTTTTACCTTAAAACCATTATATCAAAGAGCATGGATTGTTTTTGGAGGTCCACTTGCTAACTTTATATTAGCTATATTTATATTTTTAATGATAAATATTTTTGTTGGAAAGGATTTTACTCCAGCAATGATAAGTGAGGTCACAAAAGATAGCCCCGCACAAGTAGCTGGATTAAAAAAGAACGACATAATATTGTCTATNGATNACAATAAAGTTAAGAGTATTTTAGATGTATCNAAATTTATAACNTTATCGACATCTGAATTTATTGATTTTAAAGTTTCACGGTATGACCANGAAGTAAATGTAAAAGTAAAACCTAATTTNGTNGANACCGAGGANAANTTAGGNAATAAAATTAAAAAAAGGATGGTTGGTATTCAACTTTCACCTTATAAAGATACTGTCAATCACCAAAAACTTGGACCTGTAAAAGCCCTTTATTATTCAGTTACTGAGGTATATTTTGTGACAACTTCCACACTTAAATATTTAGGNACNATTNTNACTGGAAAAGGTGACAGNTCACAGCTNGGTGGACCAATAAGAATTGCAAAAATTTCAGGACAAGTTGCAGAATTTGGAATAGTGCCGTTTTTAAGCATGATGGCTTACATATCTATAAGCTTAGGTTTAATTAATCTTTTTCCAATTCCNCTTTTAGATGGAGGTCATTTGATGTTTTATGGAATTGAAAAAATTCTTGGAAGACCTTTAACACAAAAAACTCAAGAAGGTTTTTTTCGAATCGGAATGTTTTTATTGTTATCCCTAATGTTTTTTGCGACTTTTAATGATCTTAAGGATTTAGGCCTATTTTAAAGGCTTTTTTAAACGTTAAAAAANTCAATAAAATCAACGTTTTTTCAACACNACATCTTGTGTTAAGAACCAAATTAAACACTAAAAAAAAGCTTGATTTATAAAGGATTTTGTTAACTATAGAATTAACCTAATACCGGAGCTAAAATGAACAAAAAACAACTAGTCGCTAAATTAGCTGGTTCTTTAAACCAAAGTAAAGCTGATGCTGAGCGAACATTTGATACCATAACTAACACTATTTTAGATGCATTAAAAAACGACGATTCTGTAAAAATAGCAGGTTTTGGTACATATAAAGTTGCTAAAAGAAAAGCTAGAATTGGCCGAAATCCAAGAACTGGAGAACAGATCCAAATCGCGGCTTCTCAAAAGGTAAAATTTTTACCTGCTAAAGCACTTAAAGAAATATTCAATAAATAGATATTTCCTCTAGACAGCCTTTATTAATTGAGAGTTAATAAAGGCTGTTTCTATATGCAATTCTTGCATACCTATTAAATCCACATAGCAATAGTTATTAAATCATAAAAATTTATAACAAACTTTTTCAACAGGGAGGATTAATGAAAAAACTTTTTAATAAACTGTTAGGACCAGTAGTAAGTATTANGTTCTTACTNAANATGACCAGNGTTGGTTATGCTGCAACTACAGTATCCGCTGAAGTCGGATTTATTTTTAATACTTTCCTNTTTTTAGTNTGTGGATTCTTNGTCATGTTTATGGCNGCNGGTTTTGCTATGCTAGAAGCAGGAAGTGTAACATCAAAAAGTGTATCAGTAATTTGTGCAAAAAATATNGGATTGTTTTCAATTGCCGGAATGATGTTTTGGNTGTTTGGATATAATNTNGCATATGGTATTCCAGAAGGTGGNTATATCGGAAAATTTTTGCCATGGTCGGATGCAAGTAAGATAGAGACTGGTTANTCAGATGCATCAGACTGGTATTTCCAGATGGTATTCTGTGCAACAACAGTATCTATTGTTTCTGGTACATTAGCTGAAAGAATTAAATTGTGGCCATTCTTATTATTTGCTGCAATTTTATCAGGTATTATTTATCCAATCGTAATGGGTTGGAAATGGGGTGGTGGATGGTTAGCTGCTGCTAATTTCCAAGATTTTGCTGGATCAACTCTAGTTCACTCAACTGGTGGTGCAGCTGCTCTTGCTGGTGCATTTCTACTTGGACCAAGACTTGGAAGATTCACTAAAAAAGGTGAACCGGCTCCGATGAAACCATTTGCAGCTTCTTCGATTCCATTAATTACAATTGGTGTATTTATTTTATGGCTAGGTTGGTTTGGATTTAACGGTGGTTCGCAACTTGCAATNGGAACAGGTGCAGATGCAATNGCTGTAGCAAAAATCTTCATGAANACNTTCTTAGCAGGTGCTGGTGGTGTNATGGCNGCTGCAACNNTNACAAGATTNCATTTTGGTAAAACAGATGTAATTCAAATGTTAAANGGATGTATTGGTGGATTAGTTGCTATNACNGCNGAACCATTANTNCCNTCNCCNTTNGCAGCAATTTTAATTGGTGCTNTTGGTGGTGTAATNGTNGTTTANGGNACNAAACTNCTATTNGCNTTAAAAATNGANGATGTTGTAGGTGCANTNCCTGCACACTTATTTGCTGGAATTTGGGGTACANTAGCNGTGCCGATNACAAATCCAGATGCAACNTTTGGAGCTCAGTTACTTGGNATNNTATCNATNAACGTTTTTGTTTTTGTAGTTGCNTANATTNTTTGGGCANTTATGAAGAGNACAATTGGTATTAGATTAAGTAAAGAAGCAGAGCTTAAAGGTACNGACGTCGTNGANACTGGCGTAATAGGTTACGCTATACGAGATTAAGCATCTCTCCCTCTTTGGTTTGACGTTTAATTAAGGCCTCCTAGAAATAGGAGGCCTTTTTTATTTATATCAAAGNTTATNNTTTTTAATAAANTTATAAATTTCNTCGGCNTGACCTTTAACNCTTACATTTCGCCANTCTTTAANAANANTATTTTTTTTNAATAAAAANGTACTTCNNATTAAACCCATAAATTCTTTACCCATAAATTNTTTTTTACCCCAAACTTTAAANTCTTTAATAGCAATNTTATTNTCATCAGATAANAGNTCAAATTTNACTTTNTATTTNTTNTTAAATTTTANATGACTTTCNATTGTATCTTTAGAAATTCCATATATTTCACAATTAAGTTTTTTAAATTTATTATAAAACGAGTTAAAATCTTTTGTCTCAAGTGTACATCCTGGAGTGTCATCTTTTGGATAAAAGTATAAAACTATAAATTTTGATTTAATTTTATTTAATTCAACTATCTTATTAGATGTTCCTAATAGCTTAAAATTTTTTGCTTTATTCATCTTGTAGAATTGCTAATCCATTTTAAAAAATCTTTATTTCCTGATGATATTTTATAAAATACAATACAAGGCACATCATAAGAGTGTATTTTTTTTATCTCTGAAATCATCTTTTTTTGTAGTTTTTTTGTTGTCTTTCCCATTATTATAACTTCTTTTGAAAAGTTAACTTTATTTTTCCACGAAAAAACAGACTGAATATTATTAAAAATATTTGCACAGGCTATCAATTTTTTCTTTACTAAAACTGATGAAATTTTTTTAGCCTCTTTAATATTAGCGCAAGTTATGTAAAAAAACATTTGCATCAACTAGTATTATTTTCATCCCAAAGTTTTTTGATATCTACAAAGGGAGATAAGCCATAACTTGAATTTACATTGGTCAGATGAACAGAGAGTGTATTTATTGGTGATATACCAATCTCATTTAACAAAATTTCGTTAATATGTTTTTCAAAAGGGTCATGTCTTTTTTCACAAGTTTTTATTAAATTATCCCAATATTTTTCCAACATATTTTTAGATATCATAAAGGTACATAAAATTTTTTGAATTGTTCTCCAGTGTTGATTACTACCTATTAAAATATTTGTTCTTTCATGAGACATATAATTAAAAGGGTAGTCGCAGGGACAAATTATAATATCTTTTTCAATTTGTGAGCTTACCCTTTCATAAGTATTGATCATATCAGCTAAAGAATTTTCAAAATGCAAATAATCGTCTTCTACAAAATAAATTAAATCGCTATTTTCCTTTTTTGCAGTTTCAAAACATTTTAATAAACTAGATAGGTTTGAAAAAGTTTGATCATTTGCATTCTCAAATATTTTTTCTTTATGCTCTTCTTTTTTATGATTTATGATTGAATATTTTGAATAGTTTTCATTTAGAACATTCTTAATTTTAATTAAATTATCTGATTTAGAATTGTCATCAATGATAAGTAAGTTAATATTAATTGATGAATTTTCTTTTTTAAGCCTGTTAATAGATTTTGTTAATGATAATAAACATCTTAATACGTACTCGATTTTGGGTTCTTCAAAAATTCTCTTTTTATTTTGGTCCCAAATGTCTATATTAGAATTTGTCCTAAATATAACTGACAAATTTTTAATTTTTTTAATTAATTTTACCTCACCTAAAGGAATAATTATTGACTTATCTTTAGTAGATAATTTTTCATCAAGGCTTTTTTCAAGAGTAGGTGAGTAAAATTCGTTTTGATCAATTAACTCATAACCTATTAACTTAGACATTTTTATAAATAATTTTTTAAAGATGTTTTTTTTCATTTTTTTTGATATTAACAGATTACACATATATGACTATTAAATCATCACAAGATCTCGTTAATAATGCATTAAAAGAAATTAAAACTATTACAAGCACCGAAGCTGCAAAATTATTTAAGGAAAATAAATGTAATTTAATTGATATTAGAGATATTAGAGAGCTTGAAAGAGATGGAAGAGTGAAAAATTCTCTACATATTCCAAGAGGGATGTTAGAATTTTGGATGGATCCATCTAGCCCTTATTACAAACAAGGAAAAATCGATCCATCAAAAGAAACAATATTGTTTTGTGCCGCTGGTTTAAGATCTGCTCTTGCCACTAAAAGTTTGCAAGACATGGGTTTTAAAAATGTGTCACATGTTGACGGTGGTTTTAGCACTATTAAAGAAAGCGATTTTGAAATTATTTAATTGCCTCATCAATTACATAATCTAACCTGTCTTGCCCCCAATAAATTTTATTATTATAAAAAAAAGTAGGAGCACCAAAAATTTTTTTGGAAAAAGCTTCATCGGTAAGTAACTTTAGCTTTTCTTTAATCTCCTTTTTCTCAATATCTTGAAAAAATTTATCAACATCAATACCTACCTCTTTTAATTTTTTTTCAAAAATATTTTTGTCTGATAAATCTAAATTTAACTGCCAGTAGGCGTCAAAAAAAGTATCTATATATTTTTCAAGTAAATTATCGTTTAAAACCAATGTTCCTCTCATTAAATATAAAGAATTAATAGGAAATTTTTCATTAAAATGAAAATTGATACCAAGTTTCTTAGAAATCATTTCACAATCTTGAATCATAAATTCATTTTTATGATCAATAAATGCATTCGCAGTTATACCAGCTAATTTGTGCAAACCACCTAGAAGCATGGGTTTGTATAAAAAATTAATATCTTTATTATTTATAATTTTCTTAATTTTTTTATGAGCAATATAGGTATATGGACTTGAAAAATCGTAAAAAAACTGAATTTCCTTAATCATACAATGATAATTTTTTTGCAAAAAATATTCTTATTAGCCAGTATGTAAACATTCCAATAGGACCTATAAAATATGTGATCAATAGTGGAAAAAAAACTAAAAATTTTGACATAGAATGTTTTAAACTATCACTTACAATCCAAGCACCACAAAATAAATTGATCGCTAAAAAATGGCACCAAAACAAGATTAAAAATCCTGTTTCAGAAAATAATTCAGATAATTGTTCCAAACCAAGATAAAGATTAAAGTTATTCTTAAAATCAAATTCTGTTAGAAAAAAGTAATATAATAAATAAGTATAAATAAATGAAAAAATCATAAATGGAAATATTGATCTAACCATATATTTACTTACGCCAGAGCTAGGAAAAAATAATAGGACTAACCAAAAGGGCAGAACACCTAAATTCAACCATAAGTAAATCATTGGAACCGTGAAGAAGTTATTAATTTGTTCAATCATTAAAGTTTATAATATATTAAAAATTAAAATGATTCCTATAAAAAATAAAAAAAAGAGTTTTGAAGATACAGTTCAAGAGATGAGAGATTTTTCAATGAAGTATGTTGAAAAGTACGCTCCATCAAAGCAGCAATTAAGGACTTATTTACTTAAAAAATATTTAAAATTTGGAGCCGCAGGGATAAAAAAAAATGAAGTTAAAGATTTGATTGATGTAGTTTTGAACGATCTCGAAAACTCTAAATATATAAACGATAAATTTTATTCTAATAGTAAAGCAAAAAATCTTATTCAAAGAGGTAGCTCTATTAATAAGATAAGAAATTATTTAATGTCAAAAGGTATAAATCAAAAATTTGTTAAAGAAACTTTAGATAAAATTAAAGATGAAAATGCAGATCAAGATTTTTTTTCTGCATTAAAAATATGTAAAAAAAGAAGAATAGGCCCATGTAGAATAGAGGACAATAGACGATTATTTTATAAAAAAGATATTGCAGTTTTAGCAAGAAATGGTTTCGATTTTGATACATCAAAACGAGTTATGGATCTTTCCAAAGAAGAGTATGAAAAAATTACTCGTCTTTTTTAGTTTTCTTATTTTTTTCTTCTAAATAATAATCAATTTTAGATTTAATAAAATTTTTAACTATCACAAAGACAATTAAGCCAAAAATCGATACGCTAACAATTATAATTAAAATAATTCTAATTTGTTCACACATTATAAAGCAGTCTTGCACTTTTTATTACTAAACTTGGATTTTTAAAATCCTTTTTTCCATATAATATTTCATTTCCATTCATATCTTTTACTGAACCTCCAGCATTCCTCAATATTGCATCACCCGCTGCTATATCCCATTCAGAAGCTCTAGGATCTGCAACGTATAAGTCATACTCCCCGGACGCAATAACGCAAAACTTATAAGAGCTTTTCATTTTTGTTATTTTTTTTATTTTATATCTGTTGTGAATATCTTTTATCTCACCCTTGATATTATCAGAGTAAACTAAAGCACTTAGTTCTTTATTTTTAGAATTGATTCCAGAGTCTAATTTTTTTTCTACATTGTCTTTTAACTCAAAACTATTATTGATACCAAAAGTATAAAATAATCTTTTTTTTGCTGGTGCATTAATAATCGCTATTTCGGGTTTTTTATTTACAATCAGACCAGCGTTTAAAGTAAATTCTTCTTTATTATTTAAATAGTCATATGTCCCATCTATTGGATCTATCAACCAAAAAGTTGATAGATTATTTGAGTCTTTATTGTCAGATACTTCCTCTGAAACAATTGGAATTTCAGGAGTTATTTCTTTTAGTTTATTAGTTATTATTTTATTGACCTCTAAATCTCCATTAGTAACAGGAGTATTATCATCCTTTATAATTTTCTTTAAACCCTTATCTCTTAACTCAAGAGCAATATCTCCAGCATCAATAAAAGTTTTAATTAATTCATTAATAATTTTCTTTTTTAAATTATCGTCCATTTGATTTTAATTTAGTCAACTCAACTATATTTGAATTTATTACTTTTTTACCTACATTTTCAAAATTAACAGTAACTTTCCCTTTGATAATGGATTGTACTTGCCCAATTCCCCAGTCTTTTTGTTTAGGATTAACTACTTTGTCACCTGGCTCAAAATCTAA
>FUFK010078679.1_pt1 | contig 10674 bp, 20 predicted proteins | sample 1021851 | NCBI WGS metagenome assembly FUFK01 (sample SAMEA51879418, study PRJEB19060) | metagenome
CTTGCAAAGAGTCAAAGAAGTCTAAAAGCATGGGGCAAGCAGAAATGGAGAACGAAATCTGGCAAGAAGTCTTCGGAGACTGGGGAAAGATATTTGCCAGAGAAAGCTATCAAAGCAATGTCAGCTTCGGAATATGCAAGGACAACGGCAGCAAAAAGAAAAGGTAAAGCAGCAGGTAAACAGCATGTTAAACAACCAAAATCAATTGCAAAGAAAACAAAACAATATAGGAGATATAGCTAATGATGAAGAATGGTATGAAGATGAAGAATGGTATGAAGAAAAAAGGTGTTACTAAAAAACATAAAGGTTTTTCTAAATTACCAGAAGCAGTTCAAAGAAAAATAAATAAAAAACTAGCTAAGAAAGTATAATGAGAAAAGGACTTTATGCTAACATTCATGCTAAAAGAAAGCGTGGTGGTAAAATGAGAAAGAAAGGTGCTAAAGGTGCACCTACAGCTGCACAATTTAAACGTGCGGCTATGACAGTTAAGGGTAAAAAATAATGGCAAAGACACCTGCATGGCAACGTAAAGAAGGTAAGAATCCGTCTGGAGGTTTAAATGCTAAAGGACGTGCTTCATACAATCGTGCAACAGGAGGCAACCTAAAAGCCCCTAGTAAAAAGGTAGGCAACAAGCGTAGAGCTAGCTTTTGTGCGAGGATGAAAGGTATGAAGAAAAAACTTACTTCTAAAAAAACTGCCAATGATCCAAACTCTAGAATTAATAAAGCACTTAGGGCTTGGAATTGTTAGTTTAATATTATTACTACATATAACTATGGACGAATACGGTAAAGCAAAAGATTTCCTAAAGACAATACAGAATGTAAAGTCACAGTATAGCCAAGATTCTTTTGAAGCTAGTGTACCTGACGAATTTATATTATCAATAGCTACAGCTGAAACTGGTAATTTTAAATTTGAAGGTGCTGATACTGCACGAAGAGCTAATAACTATTTTGGATTACAAGCCATAGGTAATCAACCATTTATATTATCACAAGATCCTACAAAAAAGGCAAAGGTAAGAGCATTCGATACTCCTGAAGATAGTGTAAAAGGTTTTCTTGATTTGATGAAGACTGGGGATAACTATCAAGGTGTAAGAGACGCTATTGATAGAGGTGACGATGTAATAAATTATTTTGATCATCTTGGTAAATACGCAGAGAAAGAAGATTATGGTGAGTATTTAAAAGATGTATATGTAACAAGAGTGTTAAGTTTTATGCAACCTAAAAAGGATGATGATAAACTTATATTTCCTAAACGTAAACCTATGAGCACTCAAATGAATAATCTAAAATAATGGNAGCACAATTATTACCNCCTGTTGTAACTGCAATAGGTAGATATGGTGTACCNTATTTATTTAAAGAATATATAAAAAAAGGTGCAAATGAATTTGGTAATNTATANGGGTCATCTGCATTACAATCTATAAATACTCTTGGTGCACAGAATCAAGATTTATTTAATCAAGAGTTTGCAAACTACGATGACGATAAAGATAGTGAAGAAGATAAGACACCTACTTTATTTGATAAAGATGAAACTAAACAGCCACAAAAACAACCGCCTGAAGGTCCAGACTTAGGAACTGAATTAGCAACAGAGGCAGCATTACAGGTATCTAAAAAATTATCAGAAAGTGATCAAACCAAAAAAGCATTAGAACCTAAAGTAGAATTTGGTCTATTAACAGAAACAGAAAAACAAACTGCAAGAGCACTTATGGGTGACAAACCAGAGTTTTTTTCTCGTGCTGTTAATGCTATTAAAAATGCTAAACAAAATAAATTTACTAAAGGTAAATGGAAAAGTATTGTACAAAGTAATTCTACTAAAGATGAGATGGACTTTTTGGGTTTATCAGAATATTTAACAGGTAATGAATCTATAACTAAGCAAGACTTACTAGATTTTGTAGAGCAAAAAAATATTGCAGATAAACTAAGTGTAGTAGAAGTACCTTTAGAAGATCAATATGATTTTAGTCAGTATTCTATAGGTGGTGCAGGCGGTAAAAGAGCTGTAAGTATTTCGCCAGATGATCCTAACCCAATTGCTTTTAATGATGATGTTACATCTAGAAAAAGTTTAGAAGGATATAAATCTACTGTAGAGCAATATGTTTTTCAAGTAGATGGACCTGAACAATGGTCAGCTAATCCTGCACACTTTTCTAATAAATATGCAGCTAATGCTATAGCACATGCTAGAGCACAGACAGGATACTTTGATGCTGATGCTGTAGAAAAAAGATTAAATGCAAAAGAAGCTGATGGTGTAAAGTTAAATAATGATGATAAAGTTTTAAAGAGTGCATCTAGACAATTAGAAGATACTTTTATCATAGATGAAATACAATCTGATATGATACAACAGATACAAGAAAGAGGAACTAAAGAAGACTTTATTATAATAAAAGGCAAGGATATTACATCAGATTTTTTACAAAAGTTTTATCCTGATTACACAGTTAAAAATGAACCAGTTGGTATATTTGAAGGGACTGAATCTGATATTGAAAAAAGTCCTAATGTTTTATATGTAACAGATAGAACTACAGGAAGATCAAGTCCAGAAGTAAGGTTAAGAACAGAAAAATTTTATGTTTTTGATAAGGGTAAATTAATTGGTAAACAATCCTATGATACCGAAGCTGACGCAGAAGTAAGAGTACAAGATATTGGTTTAAACCCCCTACCAATAACTGAATCTAAAAAGTATGTAGAGCTAGTATTAAATGCTATGATAAAGAAAGCAGTAGAAAAAGATTTAGATAGCATTGGTATAACTAATGGTCAGATACAATATGATAGATATGATGGCCAGCCAATAGAAGATAAAGAAGGTTTAAAAAAATTTTATGACGAGATTGTATTTAAGCAATTAGAAAAAATTGCTAACAAATATGGTGTAGAATTAGAAACTGTAGAGTTACCTGGTAAAACAGGACCAAAAGAAATTGATGATGTAGGTTTAAATGAACCTACAGAGGCATCAGATGCAAGAACTATAAGTCGTAGAACTAACAGAGCAATAAGAGATGGGTTTGTTTTGCGTAAAATTAAATATGGTGTATTAGCACAAACAATTGAAAATTTAATGCGTGGCAACATAGATGGTGATCCACTCCCCAATAATCCTAACATGGTATTTCCAGACTATGCAAGTATATTTACTGCAACAGGTAGAGGTGCAGGAGCAACTTTTTTAGATACTTTAATTGACGATAATATAAACCAAGATCTTAATCTTGATCAAGACTATTATATTTGGGTAAAACCAGATAGTGGAATAGACAAAGCTATAGAAAAATCTAATGCGGGTGAGCTAATGAGTGTAACAAGGGAATGGGACATTAGAGATATTAATTTACAAATGCCTATAGCTTCAGTTAGCACTGAAGGTGGTACAGATGTAAATAGGTATAATTCTTTTATATCGTGAATACTTTGATGAAAAAGGCCCTGATCTAAAGTACATGCATGAAATTATTAAAATGAGAATACCCAAAGAATTACAAAAAGATATATTAAGCAAACCTATTAAATTAAGTAAANCTAAAACACAAACAGATAGATTACTCGCATAAAAAAGGGGAGCCATAAAGACTCCCCTGCAGGCAACGATAAAGACACTCAGAGTTTTTACTCTGGGTGTCTTTTTTTTTGGTCAACCAAATTCTTAAACTTTTTGTATAATGGTTTTAATATCATCTTGAAGTTTTCTCCCAACAGAGTTAGCATGGTTTATTACAGCTGCACAGAGATTGCCATGATAAGGATAACCTTTTAATGCTTCTCTAATTTTACCAACAGGTTTACCACCATAGTCAATTACAATAGCATTGTCTCTATTTAATCCAATCTTTAATTCAAATAGTATACCTGTAAACTTATCTATATTATTTTTTTCTGGCATCGTCACCTCCGTTAAATCCTTGAGGATTTAAAGTAGACAAAGTATTCATAAGTTTAACAACTTCACCATATGGTCTAGTCATTAGGTATCTCATTATATCCATCAGCTGTTCTGAATTTATAGTGTATACTCTAGGTTGTGCTTTTTGTTGTTGTGGTTTTTCTTTCTCATCAGGCATTTGGTTCTCCAAAGTGTTTATTTATTGTTTTTATATTTTCTTCAGCAGTAGATACTACATTAACTAGTTTATCTAACTCCTCTGTAAATTGTGGATGTTCTCCTATTGCTACTGGGCTGTGCAAATAAATAAATATCTTTGAAGTAGCATCAGATATTTGTGCATTATATTTTTTTAGTAAAGCATCTATTAGTAAATCTCTAGCTGCCATTATTGTGCTCCTTTAAATTGGTAGTATTTATCTTCTATTAATTCCTCGTCATCAAGATAAGGATTAGATTTAGCAGACTCAGATTCTCTTGCATCTCTAATAGTTTGATTTAAGGTTCTACCTTTTCTCAAACACCCTGCAACAAAATCTTCTACTTCTATTATTGCTTGTTTAACTTGACCCATTACTAACCTCCTGTATTAGTCTGTTTAAGTACCATTGTGCTTTTTTTAAATCTTCTAGTGGTTCATTCTTAAATCTATATCTAGCAACATATTTTAATATATTACCTTTTAGATACCCATGAAACTCACTAGCTGTCATGACATCACTAATTACATCAATAGTTTCTTTCTTACCATGTAAGTAATGTGATGGTGCATTGACATTATCTTTTGCCATACTCTCTCCTAATAGTTTTAATATCAATAGTCTCAATATTATAATTACCATCTTTAACTTCTCTTTTAACTANTAATCCACTCCACCACATATGNTGAGTATCTCTTGCAAAATGNTCTGGATGACTTAGATAACANCCNGCAGATAACCCATGTANTTTTTTACCATTNGGTAGTGTAGANATNGCATAATCTAATAAATGACTATGACCTACNGTAGCAGAAACNTTNTGNTTTGTCAANAGAGTTCTACCAATATTTTCACCAGATATAGCTGATCCCATAATACCAGATGGAAAGTGATGTGCATAATGTACACCATCAATAACTTTCATTTGTTTGTATGGTATCTCTTGCCAACCATATTGTTTAAATTTAAGATCACTAATCTTAAGTGTACCATCAAGTTCTGGATTATCATCTACAAATCTATCGATTCTATCTTCATGATTACCATGTAACATAATCTTTCTGGCCTTATGTTTGCCCATACCTTTATTAAATAAAGATAATGCATGGTGTGAATGCTCCATATCTTTTTGATATCTTCTACCTTCAAATGATTTCTTTGCTCTATCATAAGAGGATAAAGAATCCATGCTACAAAAATCACCCATACATATCACATGAGAAACTTTATATATCTGCTGCTACTCTACCTGCCCACAGAAATCTATCATTGCTTGCTTTAGGTGTGCAATGGGGATCACCTATAACTAAATGTGTTGCCATTAGTTTAACTCCTTATCTCGTTTCATTTTTAAATATTCAAGAAAATCTATAACATTTGATTCATCATCAAACTCTGCTACAGAACTTATAGTCATAGTCTTATCAGTTTTTTTCTTGTCATCGGCAAATCCACGAAGTCCCCACAGAAACGTTGAATGGGGGTCAGATGTAGCCATTTTTATCATGCCTCTAGCTATTGTAGAACATAATTCGTATTGTTCTGTGGTCATTTTGGATTTAGTGTCCATAATAATACCACAGTGAAAACCTTTTTGCCAAGGACTTACTATCACCTTAACAGAATTTATATAATTTATTTTACTTTTTTTCATTAATACCAGTACCTATCATAATTTTTTTTGTTATACTCAACAACTTTATATTCATAATTTCTTTTCATACTTTTTTTAGCAAATTCTTGTGCTTCTTTTTCTTTACTAAAAATTGTGTTTGTAAACATTCTATACTCCTTATCTTTTTTATTTTTAAAAATTACAAAATATATCATCATAAGAGTAGGTGAGAAGTAGACCCCTTAAACTAATCCTCACCTTGCTCATTTCTCCCAACAAGGAAGCCTAGAATTATTTGTTTATATTTCGCCATATCTTTATCGCAGCTTGTTTTATATTACTGTCCCAGTAAAAAGGGCTAGGGTCAGTATTTAATGGTGTTATTTTTATAGCATCTTCTAGACTATTATTACACATGTCAATGTAATTTTCTAATGATTTAAAATCACTAACTAGTTCCGCATATCCTTCTTTTATATCTTCTTTTGTTAAATCATACCACATTGTTTTCTTTGGTGTAGCATACAATAAAGCTATAGGTTTATCATGTAATACAGAATACAATGCCTGTTGTCTTATATGGTCTATCTTAGGTTTAGTAGGCATTCTTAGGGTAGATTTAAGATCTACAATAATATTGTCATATTCAAAGTCTGTAAATAATCTTACAGGATATTTAAGACCATCAATAGTCTCTACTTTTTCCTTTTGATAACTAACTATATTTCTTAATTGTCTTTCATATAATTTCTCCTCAAACTTTTTGGCTATATCAATAGCATTAGATATCTCATTATCTGCATCAAAAAATTTATTCTTCTTAAACATATGTGTTATAAGTTTTTCAAAGTGTTTATCATCTTTCTGCTGCATACCTTTTTTAATTTTATAGTAAGCACCAAACTCTGCAAGAGTTCCTCTTACCATTGCTGGACTACTAGATACTCTTAATCCTAAACCGTAATGAACCAGCCATTCACTAGGGTTATGCTTAAACTTATTTATAGAACTAAAGCTATGTCTAAAATCTTTCTTTATTATGTTTTTTAATTCCATAAGTATCTAGTAGTATAGTCTATCATTTATTTAGAAAGAACTTGTTCTGGGAGTTCATCATCCACATCTTCTACGATCTGGGCATCTACCTTATCAGAACCATTTGCTCTTTTAGTTTTTGCAGAATTGTAAGCATCAACAACCTCTGCATTCTCAGTATCAATAGACTCTTGAAACACTTTTAATGTTTCAATATCATTATCAGATAATTGTAAATTAGCATCTGCATTTACACCTATCTCTGGAACATAGAAAACATTTCCACCTTTTTTCTGTCTCTTAGAATCAAGAGAGAAAGTACAATTAAACATTAATTTCTTTCTCTTTTTCAATTGATCTAACGCAGATGTTACTGGTGAAAAAGCTGTACCAGTTACTCTATAAAGAACTGGTAGATTTTCTACACTATGCGGATTACCTTGTGCAGTTTTACCATCTTTAAAAGATAATAAACCATACACTAGTTTATAACATCTTATAGTTCTTTGATGTTCCAACTGTTCGGGTGTTAAAGTAGACCTCTCTTTAAAAGGTATCTTTCCACATTTAGTTCCACCTAATATATCTATAGCCTCTTCTTTCCAGCTTTTAAATATAATAGATCTGTTTACATACTCACCTTTATCAGCATCATAGTGCATATATTGCATAGCACTGATGAATGGCCTAAGTGTCACTGGCTTACCAAAAACATTTTGACCTATATTAGAGTCGTATGTGAAGAAGTGACCAACTGGTAATTGATTACCATCGTCATCTTCTGGGGTACGATTGATTGCTAGTCTAGGTATATTATTACCCATACTAGAACCATCGTCCTGTCCTATGGCTTGCATTATCTGCTCATTGGACATGTTATTTATATTTACTATTTCATTGTCAGACATTTGTCCTCCTTATTTTTATTTTCTTATACCACATTTTTAATAAAATGTCAAGTGATATTTTAAAATAATTCTTCAATAAAATATCCTATTAATATCCATATCATTAAAACACCAAATATAGCTTCTAACATATAGTAGTCTCCCCATCTATTACTTTAACATCTAAGCCATCAGCATTAGCAAAGTAATCCCACTCCGATAGAAACTCATGATTTTTATTTATGTATAATGTAGTAGGCTCTATAACACATTGGTCCTTTAGTGCAGTATATTCTAAATAAGCAGAATATTCCTCATCAGAATACTCATCTAAAGTCTCAAGTGCTTCTATTTCTTTTGCCATTTTTTCTCCTTTGTGTTTATGCAGCTTGCATATCTTTGGTTAATACAAGAGTATCTTCATTAAGTTCTGTGATATAAAACGAATAGTTTTTATCATCATCATTTAATAAATTTAATGCAACTAACTTTTTATTTGCTAATGATATATCATCAGTTGTTGCNACAATTGTATAACTTGGTTTAACGTGTTTACTTTTTAAATCAAACTTTTTAATTATTAAGTAAGTCATTATTTTACCTCCTTCATATTTAACCAATCATATCCTATTTTAAGTTCTGTGTCAAGTGGAACATTAAAATCAATATTGTAATACTGTTTTAATGCAGGTATTACGTCTGCTGTGCCCTGTTTAAATATTTTACTCATCACATCTTCTTCTCCAGGATAAATATCAGCCACAATAGAATCGTGAACTGTATTTACAAGTAAACTCTTCACTCTCTTTTCTTGCATTAACTTATATATATTTATACATGCAAGTGGTACAATGTCTGCTGTTGCAAAACCTTGTACAGGATAATTTTTTATTTGTGTCCCATATGTAGATCCACCCCAAGGTGTTCTTTCTGCATATGGAAAAGCATATTGTCTACCAGTTGGTAAACTTACTTGTTTAAATCTTATTGCCTCTGATTGTAATTTCTCATGCCAAACTTTTATATCTTTATATTTTTCTAAAAATTTAGTATAATATCTTTTCTCATCCTCTGTGCCAGTCACACCACCATACAAAGGTTTAAATGTATGTGCCTTTGCGTCTTGTCTTGATACACCTATAATATCTGCAGTGTATTGGTGCACATCTATTTTATTTTTTATATCTTCCATACCTTGTTTATCTTGTGCAAGAAATACTGCAGTTCTAAATTCTAATTGTGAAAAGTCTACCTCAAGTATGCTACCTTTTTCAAATCTAGATGTAACAACTTTTCTTATGGGAAAAGTTTTACCTCTTGGTTGATTTTGAAAGTTTGGATCTCTACTAGATAATCTACCTGTTGCTGTTACTGCTTGCATAAATTTAGGATGTAGAAAACCTTTTTCGTTTGTAAAATTTTTTAATCCCTCTACAAATGTATTTAAATATGTATCTACTGCATTATGTCTTACAATTGAATCTATAAAATCTTTAAATTCACCCTCTGCTTCTGATGCTATTTTATTTAAAGTTAATTTATCTGTTCTAAATCCAGATTCTGATACATCATATACACTTCTTGGTCTTTGCCTAAATCCTGCAACCTTTGCCATTGGTGTGTATAAATACCCCTCACCATCACAGTCTGGACATTTTGTATAATTTTTATATGGGCTACCATCTTTTTTTACTTTTTTTATAACTCCTTTTCCCTTACATGTATGGCACTGCTGTGCAACAGTTCTATGTATAGTTTCTGTATTATCTGAAACTAAATTTCTAAATTGCTGTCTTGAATATTGTGGTCTTCTTTTATTTTTACCAGTGCTTTTATCTATACCAACATTAAATATTTTAGCCCAATGTTTCTTATCTTTTGGTTTTACAGAATATATTAGCCAAGATAATTGTTCTGGACTAGATAAATTTATTTTTGTATCACCCATTTGTTTATAAACTATCTTATCTATTTTTTGTTTTAAGTATGCAAACTCTGCTCTATATTCTTTTTCAACACTATTTAAATCTTTTAAATTTATATTGATTCCATTTCTCTCCATGTTAGATAAGACCACTAAAAACTCATTCATCATTTTTGCAGTCATTAATAATTTTTTATTTTTTGGCAATTTAAAATCTGCCATTTGTGAATCAAATAATCTTTTTGTTATCTGAACATCTATTCTACCATACTCCTCGACAACATCTGCAGGTATATCTTGAAAAGGTATTCCCCTATCTGTAAATTCTTTTATAGTGCTATCTTTTGATCCTATCTTTCTTCTACGGCAGGACATCTCAAGTGTTAAACTTTTTCTTATACCTCTATTAAGTATATACTCCCCCAACATGGTATCATAAACTCTACCTGTATACTTAAATCCAGATTCTAATAACCACATTAAATCAAATTTTATATTGTGACCTATTAGCAAAGTTGTTTTATCTAATATAGATTGTATTTTGTGATAACAACCCTCATCAACTCTTTCACTATGATTAGTAAAATAATATTCATCGTTTATACCTACACTAACTAATATATTATCTTCATGAAAAGGTGATGGATCATACCCACCTGTCTCTGTTTTTTGCCACGATGTTTCTACATCTACTGTTGTAATCATTTTGCCTTCTTTCTATCTGTAGGTTGGACACCTAACTCTAATAATATCTTCCAAGAAGATCTAGGTTGAAATCCACAACTATCAAATATTTGACATGCATGTTCTGCATTAGTTGCATTTACATAAAGAATTATATCTGTAATTATATTGTGAAACATATAAACTGATTTATCATTGTATCTTTGTTTTTTCTTATACTTCATATCTACTTATACTCCTTCTAATTGTACAAACAGGTTCACCATGATACCCATTTATTTTATTTTTACTTACACATAATGTTCTTATTTTATTTTCTAAATCACTGTTAGAGTTTCTACCTATACCAATAATTAAATCAGCTTCGGCAGCTTTACCAGTTTTAGAGTTTTC
>FUFK010076540.1_pt1 | contig 10672 bp, 9 predicted proteins | sample 1021851 | NCBI WGS metagenome assembly FUFK01 (sample SAMEA51879418, study PRJEB19060) | metagenome
ATATCCAACACCATAAAACTTTGCCATGTGTTCATGTACAGAACCTTTAGGAAAATCATAACCAATTCTTTCACCGATTAGTCTTAGATGATATGCATCATAATCCATTTCAATCATACAACCCTCATCACCATAACGACTAATATATTTTTTTCTTGTTCCGTCAGATTTGTTTAGTGCTGCAAAATTAACACCACCAAAACGATTACTTGGTCTACCGGTTGAAGTATAGATATTATATTCTGAATATTGATATTCGTTATCGGTTGTGAATAATCCGTTGTGTTCTATTTTGGTTAAATTATTGATAACATTTTGGTTATATTTTTGATTATTTTTATCATAATAATATAAATCTCTCATTTTGTTTACCAATTTTCTATTGTATTCTAAGTGTTTCATAATTGGTATGTATCTGTTGATATTTTTTAGTTTAGAGAAATTTATGTTGAAAAAATCGTGTGAATTCGTNGTTAAATTATCAATGTAAAGTGGATTACCAGCCTCCAAATAAAAGGTCAAATTGGTATCATTTAGTGAGTTTAACGATAGGATATGGTTGAAGGATTTCCTATTATAAATATACTTATTTTCTTTGTTAATGTCAAGAGCTTTTTCAACAAANTTTANATTTAAATCGTTATCTTGTCGTTGTTCTGAGTGGTTCAACACGATAATATTTTCTTGATTTGTCGATAACCATTTTACATACAACAACGATAATTCATTTTGTATTGGATGCAGATTTTTATCACATAGTGTTGGTATCAATACCATTTCACTATTGATGTGCTCATTTATAATTTGTTGTAGTTGCTTTTTATTCTGAACTATCATATAACCTTTATTTAGTAATAAATATAATCAAAGTTTTCTAAAATACAAACTTTTTAATAACCACCTCCACTACTACCACCGGAAGAACCACCACTTGTTGAACTTGGTGAACTTGTGGAAAATCTTGATTCTTGATAATAAGATAATGATGATATTACAATTGAAATTCCAGGAAAATAAGCATCAGTTGTTTCAATTATACTTTCGTTATAAGAAATTACATTATCAATAGTTCCTGTTATTTTTAATGTTAAATCTGTTTTTTCATAAAAAGGTGTTTTTAAATCATAATCTTCTTTTGTGATTTGAAACACTTTTGAATTTTTATCATTAGCTTGTCTTGCAAAATACAATGTAATAAATCCTCTTTCATAATCAGTTTCAGTTGGTATTGTTGGTGTTTCTTGTAAATAAATTTCTGATTTTTTATCAATCAAACTTTTGTATCTGTAAAAATCTGTTATACCACCTTTTTCTTTAAAAATTAAAATTGAATTTGTTTCGTGTTGTGCACTTGTCATATAAAATTCTTGTTTATCACGAGTTCTATGAATATGATAAGGAATTCCCTCTGGTATTTTAGTATCGTTGATATCAACAAATTCATTTCTTTTAGTAACACCGGCACTTTTTATTACTTGAAAAGAATTTTTTGTTATAATGTCTATAAATTTTTTATCCATTATTGTCCTTCCACATCACCACTAAAAGCATTATCGGATACACTAACTTCAATTTCATCTGATTCTTCTCCTCTAACTACTTCTCCTCTTTCCTTTAAACCAATATTACCATTTTTTCTTTTAAAGTTCCACAACACACGACCAGTTACTTCGGTAGTCCAAGTGGAAGCATCTATGGTTTGTGAAACATTTTGCATAAAGAAATAACAACCATTATTTGTAAATTTATCAGGTAAATAATTACTTGTGTATATATTGCCTGGGTGAATACCTGCTACTCCGTCCATACTCATTGTATTGGTTAAAAATAAAAGTCCTAATTCATCATAAGGTGAAGCTTCCCTAAATCTTGATTTTTTGTCTTCTTCTTCTTGGTTTTTTTTATTTTTTTCTTTTAACGAAATTTTTAATTGTCCATTTTCTGTGTAGTTTCCTGGAAACTCTACTGAAATTTTACCCAAAGTGTCTGTTGTTTTTTCGTCTTGTGCGGCTTCTTTGGTGGTTATGTTTTGTCGAATTTTTTTAACATTATTTTTATTTGTAATAACTCCAAAGTTTATTCCGTCTGTGAATGATAATGGTTTTCTAAAATCCCCATCTTTTTGTCCCCATTTACTAAATTTATCACCAAGTCTTGCAAACTGATAAGGTGGAACTCCTGCAAAATATTCCGCATTATCTAATTTAAGTATTCCGGTTGCTCCTTGTCTATCAAAATCAAGTTGTGCTGCAATGTTTCCTCCTGTTTTATTATCAATTATATTATCTGATTCTTCTGCGTATCTTTTTGATAATAAAATTTTAACACCTTCACTTGTGATGTCTGATGATAAATTTGTTGATTTTATAAAACTTTCAGTAATTTTTATTGGAAAAGTATAAATGTCTTCAGTATCGGGTAAATAATCTGGTAAAAATTTAGAACTAGTAAAGATAACTTGTCCGTCATTTTCCGCAACATTTAACATTGGAATTAAACTAAATATTGGAGCAGAACTATTAAATGACTCTAATAATTGATTAAGAGCTCCTCCTAGTGTTGTCATATCTTTAAATATCATTTTTAAATGTTCTACATTTATAAATACATTTCTTAAAATACCACGAAATTTATTTGATGGGTCATCAAAGGAAACAATAGGATTTTTATTAACTATACCTTCCAATTTGTCTAAAAATCTATATTTTTCTGCTTCTGACTTTAATTCTTCAATATCTACTGATTTCAAAGTTTCTGGAAATTCTACATCAAAAAATACATCACCAACTCCTTTAGCTGAAAGTATTCTTTCAATTTCAGATGGTTGAATATCACCTGATATTAAAATTTGTGCATCAATTATTTTAGCAGTTTCTTGGTCTCTTTTTATAAATAATTTTGCAGCTGATTTTTCTCTACTTTTTGTTTGTTGAAACAAACTTTTTTCTTCAAATCCTCTTTTTGACAATGATTTACTTTCATTTTCAAATCTGTTGTTTTGTTCTTCTACATCACCAAGTTTAAATTTACCAGGAAATATAAATTTGTAAATATCTTCTGTTAAAAAATCTGGGTGATTGTGTATTTTTTCTTGGTAAAATTTTTCATTTGATAAATAATATTGAGCCGCTTCTTGAGCCGCTTTTCTTGATACTGGGTCATCACTTGCTCCGAAATAAATTTTTTCTGCCATTTCATTCATTTCTTTATCACTTCGTTCTCTAATGCTTCTAAATTCTAATATTGGTGTTCCTTCTTTATTTACCAAACCAAAAAATCTATTCAATATATTGTCTTCAAACCAACCCCAACGAATCCAAGTTTCTTTTGCAAGTGTTTCAGTAGTGTCTTCTGGTCCTACATAGATTCCTGTTTGGACAAGGTAATCGGAGGCTTTTCTTTGATATTTTGTTTGTATAGATGTTTGAATTAAATTTTTATCGTATTTTATTTGTTTGGTTATTGTTTCGTTTCTTTCTCTTACTTCACCAAAACTTTCTTCTACTTTTCTTTTTGCTTCTCTTTTTGCTTCTCTTTTTTTTCTATCACCAAATCTTGTTCTCGACTCCATATTTATTGCTACAAACCTTGACCTTTTTCTTCCAGCAAAAACTCCTCCTGATGTATAAAGATTTTTTTCGTCCCAGTTTGAAAAATCACCCTCATCATATTCTTTTGTTACTTGAGCATTAATTTCATCATATTCTTCATTAGATTTATCTTTAGCAGCATCAAGTTCTTGGTTTAATTCTGTTTCATTAGCAAAAAGTGTTGTTTTACTAACTTCAACATCATCTTTGTCTTCTAATAATTCTTGAATTGTTAAATCTAAATTATTCAATACAAAATTAAAACTCTCGGTAAATTGAAGTCCTCGTTCTGTTTGAATATCTACACTTCCGTCTTCTTGTGTTTGAATAGTTGTTGTTCCTCTGTCGGCAAAAACAGCTCTTTTAATTGTTTTAAATTCAACATCATCAAAAGTTCCCGTAGCTTCTTCTAAATTGTCAACACCTAATCCTTCTCTAAAAACTGGAATTTTCTGTTCTTCAAATCCAATCGGAACTCTTTTATTTTCAAATTTTTCTTTTTTTATCTTAACAACATCATCATTAATTCTTTGAGACAAAATATCAGAACCTTGTGAAACAATATCGGTTTTGCATTCAAATCCACCACCCGTTGATGTCCATTCAAAGTTTTCAATATACCCTATAACAGCATCAAAATTACCTTTTCCTTCTTCAATAACTTTTCTTCTTAGTGTTCTTGGATTTCTTATATTTTCAAGATTTTCCGGAGTGATAAAAGTTGTTGTTGGTTTGTCGGCATAATTCCAACCCCACTCAACATAAACTAATCTATTTAAAGTTAAAAAACGATAAGATAATCTTTCTAAATCATCTAAGTGATGACATTTCCAAGTTATTGAAACTCTACGAACAAAATAAACATTTGAAGTAGATTGATATTCTGATGTTAAAGATATTATACCGGGTTGTGGCTTAAATTTTGATGAATATCTATCAGCAGTTATTTTCTCTCCTTTTTCATCATAACCGACTATCTTTTTATCTGGTTGATATTTGTATTTACCACCTTGTTTTTGGACATCAGAATATAATTCAAAACCATAATTTATTGGATTAAAATTTACTTCACCTTGAGCACGATTGTATTCTTGATTACTTAATATTATATCCTCACTTGAAGGGAAATTTTCATTATCTAAATTACCTGTCGGTGAAACTAACTTTGGTGATGACAACATACTAATGTATGGTGTTCTTACAATATTTTTTTGAATTTCTTTACTTGGATTCTTACCACCAGTTGATTCATAAGGATTTTTATTTCTTTTTAAAACTTGTTTTCTTTCGTTTAAAGTTTTTTGTATTTCTGGGTGAATTGGATAACCTAACATTGTATTACCTATTCATTGATGAAAATTCATTTAATATACTTTGTATTTCTGTTGGAATACGAAGTTGTCCTTTGAAATTTTCTGTTGTAAGTGCTGTAAAACCTTTTATTCCGTTTGCTTGTGCAATAATCCACCACAAAGTTGGGTCTTTGTAATATTCATTTGCTAATAATTCTAACCTTGTTCCGTATGAAGGCGTGATAAATATATCTGAATTTTTTAATGGAATTCTTGGATACATAGTGTATGAATATACTCTATTCAAATCTTTGTTTCGTTTTATTCTTGTTCCGTTATATCTACTCATTTGTATTTCCGTTTTCTGGTGTATTTTCTGGTGGAACTACATCACTCCCTAATGATTTCCACCAATTAGATACTTCTCCTTTTAATACCTCTCGTAAACTTTTATTTTCCGGGTCTAACCAGTTGTAGTTAGTTCTTTCTACATTGCTTGATGGACTATCTGTAATATAAGTTCCTCTTTTTTCATTACTATCTGTCATCCAATTTAGTTCAAAGTGTTTTCCTTTTGCATTTGGTAAGTATTTTCCAATGTAAACATATTCAATAGCTATTTGACAATAATGCGGTAATTGTAAATTATCTTCTATTTCCCAAGTTGATTCATCAGGAACTGATAAGTTAATTGATGAAATGTATCCAGGTGTATCGGTGTATAATTTACCAATGGTTAAAGTTGTGATTGGTGAAACCATTGTTTGTCCACCATAAGCATCTATATAATTAGGATAACACATTCCGTATAAATAATTTATTTTTTCCCATAGAACTGGCATTTCTTGTCTTGATTTTGGATACACATCAAAGGTAAAACTTATTTGTCTATTTGCTCCTTGATAACTATGAACATTTTCTGAACGACCAATATATCTTTCTGTATTGTATTCAGTTGTTACATTGTCTGTAATACCGGTTAGAATTGCTCTAAATGTAATGTGTTTTTCATTATAAACATCATAAAATTTAAATGGTATAATGTCTTTATCACTTGCATCTTCTCCGTATGGTGCAATGTTTACTTTGTCTACATTTTTAGAAGATTTATCTCCTTTGATTGGCCCTTCAAATGTTCGTGATACACTTGGATTTACACCTAAAACTCTANTTCCTTGTTCACCAATTGTTTTTACTTTTCCGTATGCTTTGGCTTGATATTTTGCTAACTTAACATCTTCACCAACACTTAATCCTTTTGCTATAGCATTAATTGGGTCGTTGTCAAAATTTTTAACAGTTTTTCTAATGGTTTCAAATGCTGTTGCAACATCAGTAAGGGCTGATACTACTGGATTTGCATAAAATATAGAACCTTGTTTAATAGAATTTTCGTAATTATCTTCCAATGGAATACTGACGATTCCAAATTTTTTCAATCCTTTGATAAAAGTTCCGGTTGTTGTATCAACATTGTCCAGTAAATTTGATTTACCTTCAGAAGAAACCGTAGATTGTAATTCATTGATTTCTCTACCGGATTTTTCATAAGGTTTATCAGGTGTAAATTTACCTTTGAACTGATTTAAGTTTGATTTTAAGTCTACTAATGCCATAATTAATTCATTTGGTTCATATTAAATTTCTTTTGTTCTCGTAATGATGACTCACCTAATTGCACTAATTTTAGTAGTGCATTTACATCCATACCAATTGTCTGAGCGGCGAATCTAATTTGTTGAGCTGTTAATCCTTGAACTGCTCGTAATTGAGTTGCTAATTCTCTTTGTGCTTCTGCTACTCGATTTTGTGAAGTTAAAATTGCAACTCTATCTAATCTTATTTGTCTACCAGTGATAATGGATAAAGTTTGTTCTTTTTCAAGTCTATCCGTAATGTTTAATAATTCATCACCAAATTTAACAATATCACCAAACTCTAAACCAACTTTTCTTGCCGCGGCAGCTGCTTTAATTAAGTTTTTCTCTCCTCTACCGATAAACGAAGCAAATTCATCAGCACTATTAGTTAAATCTTGTAAAACCACAGCAGGTGCTACTCCCTCCATACGAGCTAAGTTAACTACTGATTGAAGTGTGGATAATGCTAAATCATTTGACTCACCTTTAACGGCTTTAATTGTTGCTAATAAGTTAACTGTATTTTCTGCTCCTAAACCAGAGTTTCTTGCTATTCTTGCAACATCAACCGAAAACTGAACTACTTCATTATTTAATTGACCAAAGGTTTGGGCTAATGCAGTGTATGTTTCTTTAATTTCATCACTATCTAATAAAAATCTTTTTGCTCGGAATTCTGCTAACTTAATGGAAGCGGTTAATTTAGCCGCTTCTATAGCTGTTAAACCAAATTCTTTTCTTACTTCATTTATTGCTTTTGCAAATTTTAGACCAAGAGTTATTGCTGCTCCAAGTAATGCAATTATTGCAGTAAATGGATTTAGTGCGAATATCTTTAATATTGCTCCAACATCTTTTAACTTATTTCCAAATTCTATTGCACCGGATACTTGGTCTTCAATAGATTCTAATACTTGTGCATTAATATTATTTACTCTAATTGCTGCTTTGGCGGTATCCTTGTCAACTTTTATTTTTTTTCCTGATTTAGTTAATATTTCAGAACCAGTTAATAGTATTTGTTTGTCTAGTCCTAATATTGTGCTAAGTATTCCAGGAAGTTCTTTTCTTTTCTTGACCATTGTTTCAAGTTGGTCGTTTAGTTCTTTTGCTAAATCAACTTCTTCTTGTGATGGTCTGCCTCTCAGGTCTTTTTTTTTCGCCATTTATTTTCCGTATTTGATTGTTAAAACGAGATTGTATTATCTATCGTATTGTTTTAAGATTCTTTGTAATTCAGCATCTCTTTTAGCTTTGGTATTGAGTCTTTTTTCCATATTTTTTTTTGCCTTTCTCAAACCTTCCAATCCTTTTGCAAATTCAGGGTCTTTTTTTGCTAAATCATCAATAGCTTTTGACCTTCTGTTGTCAGCTACTGATTTAAACACTTTTGTTATAATTGTGTCTATGATGCTTTCGTTAACTTTTTTATATTTTGACATAAAACAATCCTTATAATTTGTTCAATAATAAATATAACGAAGTTAGGTTTTTGTGTTAGGATTTGAACTATAACTTGATTTGGCTTTTTCGTATGCCTTTTGTTCTTCTTGATATTCCTTTACCAATCGTTTAAAGTAAAATTGTCTTAGATAAACGGGTAGATTGTAGATTTCTGAAAAAGTAAACCCACCTTTTGAATAAAAGATTATTTGGAAAATTTGTTCGTGAATATCTCGTTTATACTCGGGACTCAGGCCAAAAAAACCCAACGGTGATAGGTACCGTCGCTGTCTCCTTTCCACCTTGACTATTTTTAACCTCTGCTGTAAAATCAATAGTTGGTGTAATTTCTGTTATGTGTTCTCTAAATGCTAAAGAATCAACTGATAGAAATTCATTGTCAACAAAGTTATTGATAAATTTTCTATCTTGTTTTCCGTCAACTGAAATGATTTGNTATTTTAAACGAGTTGAATTTTCTGGTTCTACATCTTTGTAAACTTTTTTTAATGCTTCTACTTCAACTGAGATTTGTTTTTCTAAATCGTTTGTAGTGAGTTGAAATACTAATTGTCTTTCTGTTTTAGGTAATGTAAAATTAAAAATATTTTGTCCTTTTTCAAATTTAGACAAGTCTACTTTTGTTTCTTTTAATTTAGTTAAATCAATTTTACCTTTAACTTTTTCACCAAGACTATCTACATAACTAAATTCATAATTTTTACCATAAGCTAATATTCTTGCTCCAACAAGTAGTGCATTTTTATCACCAATCAGTATATCGTCTAAATTAATAGATTTATCAACTATTAGTGTTTCTAATAATTTATCCAATACTACACCTTGTTGAATTAAATTAACTGATGTTAAGATGTCTTCTTCTTTTGCAGTCATATATTTCATTTCTACTTTACCACTTGACAAAGGATTGTCTTCTGGGTAGAAATGTCCCTTAGACGGCAGTTCTATAAACTCCGTAGGAAAGCTGTTTTGTGTCATTATTACTCCTTTTGTTTAAAACCTTTTAAATAACTATATTATTTTTTACCACTAAAGATTTTTTCGGCACCTGCGATACCAAAACAACCTAATGTGATAATAACAAATGAATTATAAATGAATTCTTGAATTACTAATTCACTTCCGAAAGCACCAGTAATCATATCAACTAAACTAGTTAATGTCATTACTGCGAAAGACATAAAACCAATTATTGATTTTTCATTATATTCATTTTTATCTTTAAATATTTCACTAAATCCCATTTTTTATCTCCTATAAAATTTTATTTGGGTCTGGGTATAACAAATATACTACACTACTACCACTAACTCTTGACAAACCTAATTCATATACGGTATCTGTTTGAAATTCTGTAGCGGCTACTGCTTCTCCGTGTTGAGAAGTCAATACCGAATCTCCGTGAACTGAACCAGAAATGAAGAATCCAGTTGAACCTTTTTCAGAACCTGTTGCGTAANAANNTTTCTNCTNNTNTTTTTGAGATTTTACTAAATTTACCTATTGGATAACTCATTTACTTTTCCTTAGAATTGTAAGATTGCATAATCATATTTTAAAGTTAACCCAATTTCAACCGGGTCTGATGTTGCGTAGTCCATAGTTCCAAAATTAGCAGCTTCAATGTAAGTTCCTTTTAAAGTCCATTCTTCAACAATGTCTCCGACTGGTCCTAATAGGTTAAATGTAATGTCTCTTTTGTAGAAATCAGAATAACCTTGACGACCTGTTACTGATTCGTGATGTTCTCTAATCCACTCCATTACTGATTGTGCGGCTGATGGAACTACTGGGTCATACAAAGTAATTTCTAATGGTTGCCAAGCACCTTTACCTTTAACATATCTTTTAACATTAATGTGTTCCAAGATAACTTCATCAAACTGAATAGAAGGTCTATTCATTGCTTTGATTGTGAAGGCTGGTATACCTTCGATATACATAATGAACCTATTTTGTGTTTTAGGTTCAAAAGGTGTAAACATAATTTCTGATGGGTCTAATAGTTCAGCCATTATAAATTTCTCCGTATTTTATATTCAATAATAAATATAACGAAATGAAAAAAATGATTAAATATATTTGATTATGTTTTGAAAGTTTTTTGAAAGTTTTTAGATTTAAAAAAAACCCCACTAAAAAGTGGGGCTTTTTTTCTGTCATTAAGTATTATTCAGGGAATGTTGCACCTGTTGGTTGAACTACAAAGTCTAATACGATAAACTCTGCTGTTCTTGTTGGTTGAATAAATATCTGTCCTATTAGACGATTTCTATCGATTTCGTCAGGAGTGTTATTTGTATCATCCATAACCACTCTAAATGCACTTAAACCACTATTTGACTGAACATCTTCTAAGAAAGGATTAACAACATTTAAGAAACGATTTCTTGTTGCTGTTGTGTTCTGTTCAAATACTAAGAAACGAGAAGTTGATGCGATAAATTTCTTTAACGCGATTAACAATCTTCTTACATTTACTCTGTCTAATGCACTTGGTTTTCCTTGTAGAGTTTTTTGACCAAACACCACTACACCCTGTCCAGGGAAAGTAGCGATTGGGTTAACTCTATTTTCATACAACTTATCTCTTTCACTATGAGTTAGTCTTGTTTGTGCTTCAACAACATCTGTTAAACCACCACGATTTAGACCTGCTGGAGCGAACCATTCAAAGGCTACCTCG
>FUFK010038149.1_pt1 | contig 10671 bp, 10 predicted proteins | sample 1021851 | NCBI WGS metagenome assembly FUFK01 (sample SAMEA51879418, study PRJEB19060) | metagenome
CCACGCCATTGCGGGCATCATCTCCGGTTCGGACGTTAGCAGTTTAACCGTTTCACCGGATGGCAGCGGCGAAGTATATTCTATCGGAACCGGCGGCTTTTCGGCTTTGCTGGTCTCAAGCGCTGGCTATCTGGGAACAACAGCATTCGGAACCTTACTACTTTTTTTGATCAGATTCGGCTTTTCAGCCAGAAAAACTTTGTATTTTTGCGGCGGGCTTGTATTTGCCTTAACAGTGTTTTTCGGGTTTCTTGCTCCAATACGTCATCTTTTCAATACGGTAACTATCGGCGGCTTTTTCTTTACTGTTTTTTCCGGGCTTGTAATCAGCGGTATTTTACTTTCGATTGCAAAATATGCCCGTTCGACAGTTGTTAATTTCACAATTGCCTTTATAACAGTCCAGATGCTGCTAAATGCAACTTTTGATTTAATCAATGTTTTCTTTATTTCAACAACCACAAACATGCATTCTGACGCTGCGAATATGGCTGCAGCAACGGGAATTCCTGCCTTCATCTGGGTGTTGATTTGGATTGCTCTTTCGGTTGTCATGATTTCTCTCGGCCTTCGTATTTATGTAATCCGGAAAAATCAACTCTCCGACCGGCTGTACAAAGATCTATAAATTTAAGATTGTGCTTTACAATTACTGATGTGAATAACATCGTCGTTTCAGCATTGTTAACTGCATTCTTGTGCTTTACCGTTTCAGGCCAGACAAAGAAGCCCGAAGCGTTGCAAGAATCACGCCCTCTTTCTCAGTCCCGCCAGATTTTTCTGGTCGTTTCAAATGATTGGAATGATACGGCCGCATCGGGACGATTATTTGAGCGAAAATCCGCAAAAACTACTTGGAAGCAGGTATTAGGGCCGATTCCTGTCGTTTTAGGAAGAAACGGCCTGTCTCCTGCAAATTCTTCAATATCAACGGCAGTTCAAATTAAATATGAAGGCGACGGCAAATCACCTGCCGGTGCTTTTCCTCTTACTCAAGTTTTCGGAAAAGCCAAAAAGCCTTTTGGCCGCCTGGAATACATTTCGATTGATGAGTTTACGGAATGCGTGGACGATCCGGAATCTTCTCATTACAATCGAATTGTCAACCGTCTGAAAGTCGGCAATTTCGATTGGGTCAGTTCCGAAAAAATGGCAGAAGTAACGCCGGAATACGACTTGGGCGTCTTCGTGGCCTATAACACATATCCTGTGGTAAAGGGCCGGGGTTCTTGTATATTTCTGCATATCTGGAAAGACGCCGAGACACCTACGGCAGGTTGCACGGCAATGTCACGAGAGGATTTGGAGAATCTGATTAAAAACCTCCACCCGGAGAAAAATCCATATCTTGTCCAACTTCCATTGACTGAATATCAAAGATTTCAACAAAAATGGAACCTTCCCAAAATAAAATAACCCTTTCGCAAATGCCCATAGGCTCGCGCATTCTGTTCCGGTCCCGTAATGAATGGCGGGCTGCTTCCATTGCCAAGGTTGCCGACGGACGCGTTTCAATTCAAATTGCCTCACCTCTTGGCCGAATTTATCGTATTTCGCGTTCTGCAGATACGGCACTCTACTTCGATGGCAGATTCTATCGCCTCAGGCCGAAAGTAAACTCGGGCGACTTTGTCCCTGTTGCCGTTTACGACCGTCGCTGGTAAACAAGGGTAAAACACGCCATTTGCAATTTTGCAGGATATTGGATTTTTGATGCGCCGCCGCACATGGTAAAATTTAGTTTTTGACCTACTGAAAGATTTTACGCAATGCAGGCTGCAGGCAGAAAAGAGCAAGCTATCGAGGTTCGCGGGGCAAGGGTTCACAATCTGAAGAATATCTCTGTCCGTCTTCCTCTAAACAAACTGACGGTAATCACAGGTGTTTCGGGTTCGGGAAAATCTTCGCTTGCTTTTGATACCATTTATGCTGAAGGACAGCGCAGATACGTAGAATCTCTTTCAGCCTATGCACGTCAATTTCTGGAGCGAATGGATAAGCCGGACGTTGACGAAATTACCGGAATTGCACCTGCCATAGCGATTCGCCAAAAAAACAGTACTAGAAATCCGCGTTCGACAGTTGCCACCCAAACCGAAATCTATGACTACCTGCGGTTGCTTTATGCCAGGGCCGGCGATACTTTTTGTCGCGTTTGTGGACGTCTTGTAAAAAAAGATACTCCCGAATCCGCTGCGGACGCAATTTTGAATGATTTGCCTGAGGGAACACGTTTCTACGTGCTTTTTCCTGTGGAACACGGCGATATTGTCTTTAAAAAAACAAAAAGCGGGCGAACAAAGCAGAAATCAACTCAATTAAGCAGTTCCGCTCTGCTTCTATCACTTTTACAACAAGGATATTCCAGATTTTACCGTAGCGGAGAAGTTTTTGAGATTTCCCGAAGCGAAGATTACCCTTTTACGGATTTTACGGACACTTTCGTCCTCGTTGACAGGCTAAAGGTTTCAAAAGACATTCGCGGCAGGCTGGTTGACTCATTGGAAATCTGCTTTCGTGAATCCGGCTCTGCCACAATCTCTCTGCCAAAATCCGATTCAGGCGATACTACTGCGGAAATGAAATTTTCAACAGGTTTCGTCTGTAAATATGACGGTACCGTTTACGAGGAACCCGAGCCGCAGCTCTTCAGCTTTAATTCGCCTTTCGGTGCTTGTCCGACGTGTCAGGGTTTCGGTAATACAATCGGGATAGACTATTCGCTTGTTATTCCGAATCCCGAACTATCGCTTCGCCAAGGTGCAATTGAACCTTTCACGCGTCCTCAACATCACTGGGCGCAGAAAGAATTATTGAGATATGCAGCCAAGGCAGGAATAGATGTCAATAAACCGTTTGCCGATTTGGACGATTTCCGTCAAAACGCAATTATCTATGGAGATGATGGCTGGCGCGGCGTAAAAGGCTTTTTCGAATGGCTGGAGACGAAAAAATATAAACTTCACGTCCGCGTTTTTTTAGCGAAATACCGCGGATACACAAAATGTCCTGATTGCGGTGGCGGCCGTCTGAGACAAGAGGCCAGAGACGTCAAAATCGGAAATGAGTCGCTCCCTCGTATTCTTTCGATGTCAATTGCTGAAGCCTTTGCATTTTTCGATGCATTGGAGCTATCACCTGAACGCGAAAAAATTGCCGAAAGGCTCTTGACGGAAATCCGGCGACGTTTGAAATTCCTGGTCGAAGTCGGACTTGAATATCTAACGCTGGATCGCCTCGCTGCAACGCTCTCCGGCGGCGAGGCACAGCGGATTCAATTGGCGACTAATCTCGGGTCTCTGCTTGTCGGGACTCTCTACGTTCTGGACGAACCGAGCATTGGCCTTCACCCGCGAGATAACGCTCGATTGGTAGAAATTTTGAAAAATCTTAGAGATATCGGAAATACACTGCTTGTCGTAGAGCACGATGAAGACACAATTCGTGCGGCAGATCACATAATTGACATAGGTCCTTTCGCCGGTGAGCTTGGTGGTGAGGTTGTTTTTGAAGGCACACTTTCTGCACTCTTGAAAAACAAGCAATCTTTGACTTCAAAATATCTTCGGCGGGAGGCGGAGATAAAAGTTCCTTCGCTCCGCCGCCGCCCGTCAGATAAACGAATTGTTATCAAGGGTGCAAGGGAAAATAATCTAAAGTCCATTGACGTCGAAATTCCACTCGGAATGCTTGTTTGTATCACGGGCGTTTCTGGCTCAGGAAAATCAACGCTGGTACATGATATTCTTTATGCGGGATTGAAAAAGCAGCGTGGTGAATTCAATGGCCACGTCGGTGCATTCAGGGAAATCACCGGCGGAGAACATCTTGACGATATTATATTGGTTGACCAATCTCCGATTGGCCGCACTCCTCGTTCTAATCCGGTTACTTACGTCAAAGCCTACGATGCAATAAGAGAAGTTTTTGCAGGTATCCAAACCGCAAAGGCCAAAGGCTTCGGCCCGTCTCATTTCTCTTTCAACGTTCCCGGAGGCCGCTGTGAAACCTGTCAGGGCAGCGGCGTTGTCATCGTTGAAATGCAGTTTCTAGCCGATGTCGAATTAACATGCGAAGATTGCCGTGGAACCCGCTTTCGCGAAGAGATACTTGGCATACGATACAAAGGTAAAAATATTGCAGAAGTCCTTGATATGACTGTTCGCGAAGCAATAACGTTCTTCAGGGATTCAAAAAAAGTTGTCTCCAGACTCCGCGTGCTGGAAGCCGTCGGACTTAGTTATCTCAGGCTCGGACAGTCTGCAACCACGCTCTCCGGCGGTGAAGCGCAAAGAGTGAAACTTGCCGCTCATCTTGCGCAAGGCGGAAAGTCCAATACTCTCTTTATCTTTGATGAGCCGACAACCGGCCTTCATTTCGAAGATATAAATAAATTGCTGAATGCTTTCCGTGCGTTATTGGACGGCGGGGCAAGTCTGGTCGTAATAGAACACAATCTGGACGTGATCAAAACAGCCGATCATGTCATAGATCTTGGTCCTGAAGGAGGCATTGGAGGCGGTCAATTGGTAGCGGCAGGAACACCTGAGGAAATCGCCGAATGTCAAAACTCTCACACGGGGAAATTTCTGAAAAAGGTACTTATTTCTTCAAATAAAAAATAACTTCATTTTACGGTTTGCCACTTAATCATCGCCGAATTTCGCCCGCCAGTAAGGTGCGATTTGTTCGAGAACCTTGCAGTCACAGTATCCGCCATTATTCGTAAGCCAGGCTGTCATTTTGGCAAAATTAAGCCCATTTTCCATCATGTACCTCATTGAGTGTTTTAGACTGTGATCACATTCGCATTCGTAAAGTTCATACTCGACGTAATCCAATAGCAGGCTGATTGTTTCGGCACCGGCAGGAAGTGTTTCAAGGAAAGTCTGCAGTTCTTCCCCGCTTAATTGTTCCAGATATTCAATGTCCCGTTTTCGCAAAATCGGCATTTGAAATCAGAATATCATCCTCACATCTGTTTGGCTATGGACCCGGTTCGACTTTAAATCCGCAGATAATCAGTCCAATGAAATAACCACGTTGCGTAAAGATTGATTAGTATTGACCAGAAGATTAGAGCTTTTTCCGGTTTTGAGATTTTTGCAGGAGCTGACTCCAGGAGAATCAGAAATACCCATGGCAGGCAGGACATCCAATATCTATAGCCAAACTGCCAGCCGCCCGAATTGCCGTGCATCCACAAAACAAAAGTTATAAGGGCAATTGCCAGCCAGGCAGCTCCTTTACGTAAAGGGAAAACCGATCCCCGGCGAAATGCCAAAAGAAGAAACGGACTGCTCATCAAAATTGACGAACTAAAACCATTCGGCACAGGAAGATAAAAAGAAGGTCTGAATTCCCATGGCTTAAACAGCATTTCCCAAATCTGCCGCGGAATGTAATAAATCGAAAAAATCCCGTGATTATACCATGGTTCAGCCAGCACGCCGGGAATCCTGGAGTAACCAAAATCCAAAAATGAGCCGAAGCGGGCATAATTATATGAGAGAGTGGCAACGCCAAGAATGAAAGGAATAACACAAAATGCCGCAATGCGTTTACCGTTTTTCACTAGATGGTTGATATAAGTTCGCGGGTGATTAAAAAGCCGGTGTGCGTCAAATGAATTCGGACTATCTGTAATGAAATGAATGAATATCGGGGCAGTCAACAGTACCTCAGTCCGATTACCGAAAGCGATTGCAAAAAAACAACCAGCTACGAAGGGACGTGGCACAATGAAAGTGAAATAGATTGCTGCCGTTTGGGCAAACATCGAAAAACCCAAAGCGATCTGCCAGGCTCCGCCAAATGTCAGATTTGTCCAAGCAAAAGTGCCAAACAAAATTGCCAAAACAAACAAAATAATTCTTTTATCCGAAATACCGTAATTCCGGGCAATCTTCACAAGGAAATATGTTGTCCCGCCGGCAAGTCCTGCCACGATAATTGCGGCCGGCATTACAGATATGAATCCGGCATATTCCAGAGCGGCAAAAGGTAACATGGAAATCACGCTTCCTAAAGGGAAAACCGAATACCAGCTGCCATTAAAAGGAACAAATTCATTCAACCAGGAAGGCGGCGGTTGTGTAAGGCCTGTTTTTCCTTTCAGAAAACTTCCGGCAATGCGAAAAGTATAATCGTAAAAATACTGTGGCTTTGGATTAGAAAAAAAGTAGGCTATTGTAACAAAAAAAGAAAGCAGGATTTCAATTTTTCGGCATGATCTAAGCACCGTAAATTTTTAATTTGAATTCGTCGTTTGCTGTATAGATTTCAGCGCGTTTACCTGCAAAACGCTCCGATTGCTTGAGTATCATAGGCAATCCACCGCGCGGAACATTAGTGCCGTATTCTCTTCTACAGAAAATAGAGGCTATCTGTGGATTCAATCTCTGAGTAATGCCGTATCTGATTGCCCTGCCGGCCGGCGGAACAAAGCCTCGCGTTCGCCGTGGATTGATAAACTCAATAGAATCATCACTTATGACAAGCCGCGTTGCGATATCACGAAGGGCAAAATCGCGATGTATCAACATATTGGCCAATGCTTCGCGAACAGAATATAGATGATATGTCTTTCTATATGCAACCGGAGATTGGACCAGACGGAGATTCTTGCGCGGCCTGTCTTTTGCCAGATCGCAATACCTTAATATAAAACTAAGGAGCAATTCGAATTGATTATGCAAATTACCTGTAATTTCAATTTTTTCCACTAACTGTGTATTTCCGTTTTCGCCGGAAATACGCGTTGCGGTGACCAGAGTACGCGGGAACATTTGGCGAATACTTTCGTCACGTCCGAAAAGTAAAAGGGCGGCTACGGTAGGTAAAAACTCATCCGGACCGCCAACCGCCAAGGTCAAATCCTGCTTGAGAAAAGCCGCCGTTTGGTAAAGATTTATTGTCGGGCTCACATCTTCAAACGCAGTTGCAAAACTCCATAACAAACCATCATCAAAATCTTTTTCTGTTGCAGAGAAAAGTGGGATATTTTCGTAACCGAGAGGGCGTATTTCATCCAGCCACATTGAAAGCTGTTCGCGGGAGACTTCGCGTTTCTCTGCCCCGAAACGCATATAAAACCGGCCATCGCGTGTTCGGTATGGCCGGCGGCGAGGTTCTATATCAAGAGCAACGATTCGTTTGCCGCTATCAAACGCTATTGTGTCAATAAGCGGAATAATCGGCGGGACTATCTCTTCGCGGCAAATGCGATTCAATTCCTCCTGAACCCATTCCGGATTACTGACGCCCTCAATGCGCATTTGATCATTGACACCGAAAATGATCGTACCGCCGTCCGTATTGGCCAGTGCAACGATTCCCTGCGTTATTTTCTCGGAATTGGAGAGCCGGACTTTCAGTTCCAGATAGGTATCCTCTCCGCCACGAATAAGCCTTAAAAGTTCTGCACGGGTTGTTATTTGAATTGCCTGATTAGCCAGGTATTCCTGATGGGAACGTTCCGCCGGCAAATCAAAACGTTGGCTGTGTCGGAATCGTCTTCTAGCCATATCTTCCGGCGAAAATTTGTGTCAAGACGGATCGCCGTTTGCTTATCCGCCCGAAATCCCGATTCGTAAGCTCGAGATCTGCTGGATTTTGGCCATTTGGCCTTCTTAGGTTTATTGAATCATTATCTGTACAAAAAGTAAACGCCGCCGCCGGCATCGGAAAAGATAGATTACTGACGGAATACATAGATTCCAAAAGTTTGCAACCGGCTGATTTTGTCCGGCGAACTTATTGAGTTCATTACAGTTTTTGTCTTTAACGAAGTATAATTTCGGGCGTATAATTGATTTGATTCGATTATCAGGTATTTAATCTCGAAAATCCATGAAAGGTTTGTTTTGCGGTTAGAGAGCATATGACGCCAAAAATCGCGGAGGAAAAAAGACTGACAGACCCTCAGATTAGGGTTCGTAGCATAGTCGAAAACATAATCCGCTGCAAATGGTCTCTGTCTGTCCTGGACGCTGTTCGAAATGGTATCAACAGGCCTGGAGCAATACAGCGTACGATTGACGGGCTTACTACCAAAGTAATGAACGAACGGCTGAGAAAATTGGTAAGATTCGGTATTCTGCGTCGTATAAGCTATCCCGAAGTTCCACCAAGGGTTGAATATCAGTTCACGGATTTTGGCAAAAAATTCCTAGCTCTGCTCGATCAAATCGAACAACTTGAAACCGATCTTGAAAACGAACTGCGTGGATAACGGCATAGTTACATCTTACATCGGTCTTGGTTCAAATATCGGCGATCGGGCCGGCAATCTCCTGCTTGCTGTCCGCGGGCTTATTGAGGCAAGTCTTTGTGTCACGAAGCTCTCGGCTATTTATGAGACTGCACCCGTAGATATTGAAACTACAGAGCCTTTTCTGAATATGGTTGCAGAAATCCGTTCAGAAAATGTTTCTCCATCACAGTTGATGGCCCGTCTTTTAAGAATAGAATACCTTCTCGGCCGTACTGATAAATCACTTAAAAAGCCTCGCACGATTGATTTGGACATATTGTTTTTTGGCAATGCGGTTGTTGACAGTGCATTTGTTACGATTCCTCATCCGCGGTTGCATCTTCGCCGATTTGTCCTGATGCCGCTTGCTGAAATTGCTCCGGATTTCATACATCCGCAGATTCACCGTCCGGTTAAATCGCTTCTGACAGACCTGGGAGATACCCAGCATGTTGTACGCTGGCATCCTAACCGTTTGACCGGCAGCAGCCCGGAACCGCTAGACTTGCAAGGAGTAAACGACTATTCTAAATAACAATTTATGGCCTACTTGAAACCCGATAAACCGGAAAAAGTTTTCGTCCCTGCGCTTCGGGAAGCAAAGGAAAAAGGCGAGAAACTGGTCTGTTTAACCGCTTACGATTATCCTACAGCGAGAATCGTAGATGAGGCGGGTGTCGATATGATACTCGTCGGCGACAGCATTGGAAATGTTATCCATGGTTATGGAAACACCATACCTGTTACGCTGGATGAGATATTGCTGGCTGTGAAGGCGGTGAAACGAGGAGCATCCAGGGCTTTGATTATAGCTGATATGCCTTACGGCACATTCCATACGGGAGACAACAAGGCTGTAAGAAATGCTCTTAAATTGATGAAGTACGGCGGCGCAGAAGCAGTTAAAATAGAAGGCGGCCGCAATCGCGTAGGATTGGTAAAACGGCTTGTAGATGAAGAAATACCCGTAATGGCACATATCGGACTGACGCCGCAGTCAGTTCATAAACTTGGCGGCTACCGCGTACAAGGAAAGACGGCAGATGCTGCAAAAGCCCTTATTGAAGACGCTAAAATGCTGGAAGAAGCCGGCGCCTTTGCAATCGTGCTCGAACTTGTTCCGCGTGAGGTTGCCGAGATAATTACTTCTGAACTGAAGATTTCCACGGTTGGTATCGGTGCGGGAAGCTCCTGCGATGTCCAAGTCCTTGTTCTGCACGACTTAATCGGATTTACCTTCGGCCGCCAGCCCCGTTTCGTTCGTCAGTATGCAAACGTCAGTGGCGTTATTACCGATGCGATTATAAACTGGATGGCCGATGTTAAAAGTGGTAATTACCCGAGCGATAGTGAATCTTATCGATTGCCCGACGACGTAAAGCTTGTTGACCCTAAATCTGCAGCGTCGCGTCAATAATATTGCGGCTAATATGGAAATTATAAACCGCAGACAACGAATGGCATCTATTGCCCGGAAAATCCGCCGGGAAAACAAAACCGTTGCCCTGGTACCCACCATGGGTGCCCTGCACGATGGTCATTTCGCCTTGATAAGGGAAGCCAGACAAAGCGCGGATGTTGTTATTGTTTCCATTTTTGTCAATCCGGCTCAATTCAATGATAAAAATGATCTGGAAAGCTATCCCCGCGATCTGATGGCAGATACCGCCGCTCTTGCCGGTTTTGACGTTGATTATGTCTTTGCACCGGAGACAGCCGAAATTTACCCGGACGGGTTTTCTACTTACGTTTATGTCGAAGGAGTTTCGGAAGGTCTCGAGGGTTCCGCGCGTCCGGGACATTTTCGCGGCGTTGCAACAATAGTTACCATTCTCTTTAATGCGATTCGTCCCGATCTGGCTTTTTTTGGACAAAAAGATGCTCAGCAGGTTGCTGTAGTAAAACGACTTACCCTTGACCTTGGATTCGAAACAGAAATTGTCGTTGTCCCGACTGTAAGGGAAAAATCCGGCCTTGCCTTATCATCCCGAAATTCACTTTTGACTGATGAACAGCGCCTGAAAGCAGCCGTTATCTATCGCGGATTGAGTGCCGCACAGGCCGAATTTCGAAAAGGCAATCGAAAAGCCTCCGAATTAATCGAAATCGCCCGGCGGATCATAGAATCCGAACCTGAAGCACGCATTGATTATATTGCCGCAACTGACGCGGAAACATTGGAACCTGTTGAAAGCATTGGAGATAGGCCGGTTTTGTTGTCAACCGCCGTTTACTTTGGCCGCGTTCGCCTGATTGATAATGTAATTTTGGAAAACGGACAGTAAAAAACAATCTAATCTCATCTAAAGTTCTGAAATAGTAAGGCTTCCGCCTGCTATTTCTAACGATATGAAAAACACACTTATCATATTGGTTTTTGCAGTTGTGTTAATGCTGCTAAACGTTGCCGTTCCGGC
>FUFK010046124.1_pt1 | contig 10671 bp, 8 predicted proteins | sample 1021851 | NCBI WGS metagenome assembly FUFK01 (sample SAMEA51879418, study PRJEB19060) | metagenome
TATACGAAAGTGGGATCGGTCGTCTTTAAATTAAATTTTAAAGGAGGCTTTATGAAGTTTGGTTATTTTTGTAACACAACCAATTGGACACACAAACCATATCATCAATTACTAGATGAAACTAAAGAGATCACTGAATATTGTGATAAAAATAAGTGGAATTCTATATGGTTTACAGAACATCATTTTAATCATGAGGGAATGGAGTCTTGCACTAATCCTTTAATGTTAGGAGCAGATGCAGCAGCAAGGACAAAAAATATTAGAATAGGACAAGCTGCAAACGTAATCACATTCCATAACCCAATTAGATTGGCAGAAGATATTGCAACGCTTGATCAGCTTTCCAAAGGAAGAGTGGAAGTAGGTGTGGCCAGAGGTGTTTATGGGCGAGAAGCTATAAATTTAAATAAAGAGGCTGATTTAAAAGATCAAGCAAAAAACTTTAGATTGTTCGCTGAGACACTAGAAATTTTAAAAAAAGCTTGGTCCGAAAAATTTTTTAATCACGATGGAGAATTTTATACTTATCCATCCCCTAACTATGTATGGCAACATGATATGAGTCCGCCAAGTGAGGAATTTATGAATATGGAAGACAGCACCATGAAAAAAATAAGTGTTGTACCAAAACCTTATCAAAACCCACACCCGCCTATTCATCAAGTTGTAGATGGAATAAGATCTATTGANTGGGCAGCAGAAAATAATATTAATGTAATCATGTGGATNCCTACNGTAAAGGCCCTNAAAATAAGATTTGAGGCNTACAAAAATAAAAGATCNGAAGTTACNAAAAAAAATGTTCCNTTAGGAGAAGGGGTTACTCTTGTTCGAGACATGTTTGTTGCTGATACAATGGAAGAGGCAAAAGAAATGGCAGGAGAACATATGGTTAATTACATGAAATGGGTTTGTCATTGGAGAGGTCTTGGTAATCATATGGATCCAGGTGAAGAGCTTCCANAAACTAAAGGCAAATTAGATTTATTAAATTANGAATTCCTTCATCAAAGAAATATGCTTTTTGGTACGCCNGAGTATGTGATTGATAAAATTCATGAATTAAAATCAGAACTAAACTTACAAAATCTGCAAGTTTGGTCTAATTTTCCAGGTGTAAAACATAAAGATTGTATGAAAAGTATAAAGTTATTCACTGAAAAAGTAATGCCACATTTTAAAGATGATCTAGACACTGAAGTCAAAAAAGTTTCGTGAAGCTTAAGTCAAGAAAGNTTACTGGTGGTCAAGCCGCTGTAAAGTCCTTAAGAAAAGAACAAGTTAAACATGTATTTGGTTTAATTGGATCAGCTACTATGGAAATGTTTGATGCTATTTATCATGATAAAAAAATTAAATTTATTGATGTAAGAGATGAAAGAACAGGAACNCATATGGCTGACGGGTATGCAAGAGCATCTAATCAACCAGGTGTNATTATTGCNGGACAAAATGGTCCTGGTGCAACAAATTTAGTNACAGGACTTGCTCAAGCAAAAGCTGCTTTTTCACCAGTNNTATCCTTAGCGGGACTATATTCAACAAAAGATAAAATGGAGGATGCATTTCAAGGACTTGATCAGCAATCCTTGTTTGAACCTGTAACTAAAAAAACAATTACATTAAAGAACAGTAAAAANATTCCAAATGCNATATCAGATGGATTTAATGTTGCGATGTCACCAAGAAGAGGCCCNGTTTGTATAAATTTACCAAGAAACCTACTAGCTGAAAAAAATAATTATAAAATAAATGAAAAAATAAAATCGTTTAAAAATACAAATAATACTCAATCTAATCCTAATTNAATTAAAAGAGCTGCAAAATTAATAAGTAATTCATCTAAAGGGATAATTATTGTTGGAGGAGGAATAAAATATACTTCAGGTTTTAAACCAGTCATAGAACTTGCGGAATATTTGAATGTTCCAATTGTAACAGCTGCTGGTCATGGTGATGCTATTCCTTTTAATCATAAATTAAATGCTGGACAAATGGGACCAAGAGGAAATCCTGTTGCAACAAAATTGACTAAAGAGGCAGATATTATTTTAGCAATTGGAACAAGACTTGGTTTTAATTCAACTTTTTATTCTTTCGAGAACATAAATAAAAAAGCAAAAATTATACAAGTTGAACTAGAAAAAAAAATGTTAGGAAAATATTTTCCAATTAAAATTGGTATAAATGCAGATGCAGCAACAACTGCAAATCAATTGCTNAGAGAGTTTAAAAAACAAAAAATTAAATCTGANGTAAAAATTTGGACAGAAAAGTTTAAAAATGAAAGATCAAATTACTTGTTTCAACGTAATAATATACCTTCTAAAAACTATCCAATCCAACCACCAGGGCTTTTCAAAGAACTAAGAAAAGTTTTACCCAAAAACTCAGCAATTACTTTNGATGCTGGNACNCTTTGTTTGCAAGCGACGGATGCTTTAGAATATTACAATCCACCTAGTTTATTTACTCCTTTAGATTTTGGTTTAGTTGGATTTTCATTTGCATGTGGATTAGGTGTAAAAGTTGCAAAACCTAAAAAAACTGTTGTAAGTCTAATGGGTGATGGTGGATTTGGTATGACNATATCTGAATTAAGCACTGCTGTAGAACATAAAATTAATACTATAACAATCNTAATGAACAATAAAAGTTGGGGTGCAGAAAAAGCATATCAAAAAGATTTTTTTGGAAAAAGATATTTAGGTGCTGATATTTCTAGTCCACCCTTTAGCAAAGTAGCAGAGCTCTATGGAGCTAAAGGATATAAAGTGAAGAGGTTGTCTGAAATTAACGATGCAGTTAAAAGTGCACTTAAAGTAAATAAACCTGTAGTGATTGATGTTGATGTAGATCCAAAAGCACTGTACAGTTTTAGGAGAGATAGCTTTAAACACAGATCAAAATAATGAAATTACAATTACGTAAATTTACAAAGTTTGTAGATAAAACATTTTTAGAGGGTGGAAAAGATGCAAAGGACCCTGTGCTTTTAGTTTCAGTTGCTGCAGTAATACAAAATCCTTGGGCTGGAAAAGGTTTTGTTGAGGATATTAAGCCTGAAATTTTAGAACTGGCACCAAAGCTTGGAGATATTTTAGTTCCAGAACTTATTAAAGAGATAGGTTCAGGAGATAAAATTCAAGCATATGGGAAGGCTGCAATAGTTGGTCTTAATGGAGAAATAGAACATGCATCTGCTTTTATACATACCTTAAGATTTGGAAATAAGTTTAGAGATGCAGTTGGTGGAACTGCTTATTTAAGTTTTACAAATACAAGGGGACCCGCAGGATCAAAGATTTCTATTCCCATGATGCATAAAACAGATCCTGGATTAAGGCCATTTTATTTAACACATGAATTTACAATTCATGACGCTCCAAATGAAGATGAGATAGTTGTTGCAATAGGTGGTGCTCCATTTGGAAGAGCGCATGCAAGAACTGGAGACAGATATCAAGATATGAAAGAAATGGGCATTGAACAATAAATAATGATCAATGCAAAAGACTCCTACAATACTTTTTATTCTTTAAATCAAAAATCTGGAATTCCTTTGGTATTTATCCATGGTGTAGGCTTGAATAATACGATTTGGGAACCTCAAGTAAACGCATTTGAAAATAGTGTATTAACATATGATATTCTAGGACATGGAAAAACTCCTCTCAACAAAGATCAAATTTCATTTGATGTTTTTTCAGACCAATTATTAAATTTAATTAATGAACTTAATATTGAAAAAATCCACTTAATTGGTTTTTCAATTGGATCATTAATAGCAAGAAATTTTGCNTGCAAATTTAATGAAAGACTTCAGTCTTTAACATTGCTCTGTTCAATATTTAAAAGAAGTACAGAACAACAAAAATTAGTAAATGATAGGTTTGAACTTGCCAAAAAAAGTAAGAAATTATCTAAACAAGCGTTAAATAGATGGTTTACAGATGATTACTTAAAAAAAAATCCTGNTACATATAATAAAATAAGTAGCNTATTGGANACAAATAACATGAATAATTTTTTAAAAGTTTATTCACTTTTTGTAAATCATAAAGATCAAGAGGATTTTTCAAAAATAAAAGTAAAAACCTTAATAATGACTGGAGAAGGTGATGTAGGTTCTACACCTCAAATGTCTGAGGAATTAAGTAAAGAAATTGAGAATTCTTACTTTAAAATAATTCCTAAAGGGAAACATCTATGTAGTATTGAATGTTCTGATAAGGTAAATTTAGAAATTAAAAAACATATAGAAAATGCCTGAGTTAAAAAAATATAAAATGTTTATAAATGGTGAGTGGGTTAACTCGGATACTAAAAAAACTTTTGAAACACTTAATCCTGAAAATAATAAACCTTGGGCTGTAGTTCCAGAGGCAAGTGCAAGCGATGTTGACAGAGCTGTCAAAGCTGCACAAAATGCATTTGAAGGCGAGTGGCCAAAATTATTACCAAAAAAAAGAGCAAGATATCTGAGGATGATAGGAGATAAACTTAGAGATAACGCTGAACATTTAGGAAAAATAGAAACAATTGATACTGGAAAACTTTATAGAGAAACATATAAACAAGCCAACTACATAGCTGAATATTATGATTATTATGCAGGTCTTGCTGATAAGGTTGAAGGTTCTGTTCTTCCAATAGACAAACCAAACATTCAAGCAATAACGACAAGAATACCAATCGGTGTAATTGCTGCAATTGTTCCATGGAACTCGCAAATGTTTTTAACAGCTACAAAACTTGCTCCAGCGTTAGCAATGGGTAACACTGTTGTAATTAAATGCTCTGAGTTAGCACCTGCAACAATGTTTGAATTTGCGAAATTAATTGAGGAAACTGGTATTCCAAAAGGGGTTGTAAATGTTATTTCTGGTTTTGGAGAACCTTGTGGTAAAGCTCTTACATCACATAATCTAGTTGAAAAAATTGCATTTACTGGTGGGCCAGAAACAGCACGTCATATCATTAGAAATTCTGCAGAAAATTTATCTGAAGTAAGTTTAGAACTTGGGGGAAAGAGTCCTGTTGCAGTGTTTAATGATGCAAACCAGGAAAATGCAATTAACGGAATTACTGCAGGAATTTTTGGTGCCAGTGGACAAAGCTGTATTGCTGGATCCAGACTTTATTTGCAGGAAGAGATTTATGATGAATTTTTAGACAAACTATCAAAAAGAGCTGAGAAAATAAAAATTGGAGCTCCAATGGATCCTGAAACCGAGATGGGCCCAATAAGTAACTATAAACAGTTAGAGGTCATTGAAAAAAACATCAAGCTAACTCTTGAACAAGGTGGAAGATTAAAATGTGGAGGACAAAGACATTCATTTTCTAATGAAGGTTATTATTTTCCAGCAACAATTATAGAATGTGATAACCATAATTTACCAGTTGCTGAGAATGAATTGTTTGGACCTGTTTTATCAGTAATGAAATTTAAAACTGAAGACGAAGTTGTTTCCAAGATGAATGATAACCAGTATGGATTATCATCNGGTGTATACACGTCCGATCTTGCAAGAGGTATGAGAGTTTCAAAAGCAATTAGAGCTGGAATTACTTTTGTAAATACATATAGATTAATATCGCCAACTGCTCCATTTGGTGGAATAAAGGATAGTGGATATGGAAAAGAGGCGGGGCTAGAATCTATTAAAGATTATACTCGAGTAAAGACTACATGGTTTTATACTTCTGACGAACCTACCTTGGATCCATTTTCAATTAGATAACATCAAATATAAGCCAAAATTACTTATTGAAATAATAATTGAATAATATTTAAATTAGACTTTATAAATTGTTAACAATTAGAGGGAAAATGAAAAAACTAATTATGACTGCAACAATATTTGTCATGACAATGACATCAAATGTTCTTGCAGATATCAAAATGGGGATAATATTAGGATTTACAGGTCCTATTGAATCTCTTACTCCAGCAATGGCTGCTTCTGCTGAGCTTGCATTTAAAGAAGCTTCAGACTCAGGTTCATTATTAGGTGGAGAAAAAATTTCAATTGAGAGAGCAGATTCTACTTGTGTAGATTCNGCGGCNGCTACAACNGCAGCTGAAGGTCTAGTATCTGGCGGTGTTGTTGCTATTATGGGTGCCGACTGTTCAGGAGTAACNGGAGCAATCGCAACTAATGTTGCTGTGCCTAATGGTGTAGTTATGATTTCACCATCTGCAACTTCTCCAGGATTAACAGATCTAAATGATAATGGTTATTTTTTCAGAACTGCTCCATCTGATGCAAGAGGTGGTCAAGTTTTGGCTGATATTACTAAAGACAGAAAAGTAAAATCAATTGCTGTTACTCACACAAACAATGACTATGGTAAAGGTTTAGCAGACGTATACGTAGCAGCTGTGAAAGCACACGGTATAAATGTTACAGCAGTNACTGCTCATGAAGAAGGTAAAGGAGACTATGGTGCAGAAGTAGCTACTTTAGCTGCAGCTGGAGGTGATGCTTTGGCAGTACTTGGTTACCTTGATCAAGCTGGTGGTATGATAATTCAAGGATCATTGGACTCTGGTGCATTTGATGTATTTGTACTTTCAGATGGAATGATTGGCGACTCTTTAACAGACAGATTTGGAAAAGATTTGAACAAATCATTTGGTTCTTTACCTGGATCAACAGGAAAAGGTGCTGGAAAATTTGCTGAAGTTGCAAAAGCTGGTGGAATTGACTCTTCAGGGCCATACACTGGAGAATCATATGATGCAGCAGCATTAATAGCTCTTTCTATGCAAGCAGGTGGAAATGCAGATAGAGGAACAATTCAAGCAAACGTTATGAATGTTGCAAATGCTCCTGGAACAAAAATTTATCCAGGTGAATTAAAAAAAGCTCTTGATTTATTAGCTAAAGGAAAAAAGGTTAATTACGAGGGAGCAACNGGCGTTGAATTTACTGATGTAGGTGAAGCTTTTGGATCTTTCTTAGAAAAAGAAATCAAAGGTGGTAAGTTCAAAACGAAAAAACAAAGATAATACTTAATATTTTTATACCCCAGTGAATTCTTCGCTGGGGTATTTTTGTTAATTAGTTTTTTATAATTTTTTAATGTGTATAAAATTTTATATCTCTAAATCTGTTATTGTAAGAAAATTTTAAAAAAATAAATACTTATCTGCCATGTACAAAGCCCAAGCTATTGCAGCACCTGTAATAATATATTTCATTATTGTTTAATTATTTTTTCTGGTATTATACCCTTAGGTCTATATCTCATAATCATCAATAATCCAATTCCAATCACAAGAAACCTAAAGTATGAAGCACTCTCAATTAAATGTACTCTTAAAGCATGAGTTTCAGGCATATGAGAAGTAAATAAATTAATCAAAAACAAGGCAATAGGAGCCGCCTCAACCCAAAGAAACCATACAACAAATCCACCAAGTATAGCACCAAAGTTATTTCCAGTTCCCCCTACAATAACCATAACCCATATAACAAAAGTATATCTCATTGGGCGATAACTCCCAGGAGTGAACAAGCCATCATTAGTAACCATCATTGCCCCAGCAAGTCCAACCACAGCAGATCCTAAAACAAATATAAGCAAATGTTCTTTGACAATATTTTTACCCATTGCACTGGCAGCTTCCTCATTGTCTCTAATTGCCCTCATCTTACGACCCCATGGAGAATATAAAGCCTTTTGAGTAACAATTAATAAAATAACCACAACTGTTAAAAATAAACCAGTAAAACAAAGTTTCACATAAACAGAGGAAGCTTCAATAACCATTTGATTAAGAGCTTCCTGTTTTTCTGTTACTGAACTAATTAAGCTTAATTTTTTTGAATGAAATTTTTCGACTAAATTAATAAACCAATCAGATTTTTGTAAATCAATTTCATATGGTGCAGGTCTTTTTAGCCCAATCACATTTTTAACNCCTCTTGNTANCCATTCCTCATGTTTAATTATTGAGACTACGATTTCAGCAATTAGAAGTGTTGCGATTGCAAGATAATCTGCTCTCAAACCTAACGCAATTTTTCCAATCACAAATGCTAACCCCGCAGCAAATAGACCACCCACAACCCATGAAAATAAAACCGGCATGCCAAGTCCACCGAGAAAACCTGTTTTTGCAGGATCAATCGCTTCAATAGCTTCTATACCAGGAGTAGCAGTAACATTTAATACAAGTATCCCTCCAATAATAATTGAGGCAATACTATAATTTCTTTTCTTTGATTTTTTAAAATATTTTAAAATGTATCTTACAGTGACCACCATGGCCACTATTATCAATATACAGGCAAGGATATTAAATCCACCCACTTGCCATGCTTTCTTAACTGGATCTACTGAAACCAAAACTACGGCTAAACCGCCAAGTGCGGTATACCCCATGATACCAAAGTTTATTAAACCCGCATAACCCCATTGTATATTTGCACCAATAGTCATAACAGCTGAAATTAAACAATAATTCATTATAGTAAGAGCAATCGACCAAGATTGAAATATTCCTACCAATATTATTAAAACTAACATTATTGAATATGCTGCAATTACATTTGAATAATTCCTCATAGAGTTTTGCCTTTAAATATTCCTGATGGTCTTGCTAACAAAACAATTACTAAAATTGAGAATGAAATTGCAAATTTATAATCTGTAGAAAGTAGCTGTAACAAAGAGTTGGGCTCTAAAGACTCTGGTAAAAGATATGATATAAATCTTTTGTAAGCATAAGTTAAAAATATTTCTGCAAATGCAATGACATAACCTCCAAGGAATGCTCCAAATGGATTACCTATACCTCCAACAATTGCAGCTGCAAAAATTGGAAGCATATTGTTAAAATAAACAAATGGCCTATAACTTTTATCCAAACCATACAAAACCCCTCCGACTGTTGCTAATATTCCTGCAATAATCCAAGTGATCATTACAACTTTTTTAGGATCTATACCTGACAATAAAGCCAAATCTTCATTNTCAGAATAAGCTCTCATGCTTTTTCCTGTTTTTGTCTTATTTAAAAACCAGAACATAATTGAAACTATAATTATAGTTACAATAACAGTAATAGCTTGAGAAGATTTTAAAGTTATTCCTTCATTTAATCCTGTTATTTCTTTAAATTCATTTGCTTTTAAAATAAATTTTTCTCCATCAATAAATCTTCTATCTGATGGCCCTATAACAATTCTTATNATTGCTTGAGTTACAAACATAACTCCAACACTAACCATAGCAAATTGAACTGGAGGGCTTTTTTTTATTCGATAATAACTAAAAACAAATTTATCAATTAAAAGCATATAAATAATCATTGCAANTATTGCAAAAGGAATTGTCAGCAACGCTGTTGGTAGAAAACCAAAATTAATTCCTATAGTTTGAAAATAATAAGTAAGCAAAACAGCAAACATGGTTCCAAAGGACATCATGTCTCCAGTTGCAAAATTAGCAAACCTTAAAACTGCATAAATTAATGTTACAAATATTGCACCTAATGCAAGCTGAGATCCATAAGCCAAGGCCGGTATAACTGTGAAATTTATCAAAACTGTTAAAGCGTTTAATATGTCCATCATCCACCTAAGAAAGATCTTCTTACCTCTGGGTCTGTTAAAAGTTGGTCGCCTGACCCCTCAAATTTATTTTTTCCAGTAACAAGTACATAGCCCCTATCAGAGATATTAAGTGCTTGTTTTGCATTCTGTTCAACCATAATTATGGCTACATTAGTTTTTTTTACTTTTATAATATGTTCAAATAATTCATCCATTACTATTGGTGATACACCAGCCGTTGGTTCATCTAACATCAAAACAGATGGTTCGCTCATCAAAGCTCTTCCAAGTGCCACTTGTTGTCTTTGACCACCTGATAATTGACCAACAATTTGTGATTGTTTTTCTTTTAATATGGGAAATAGCTCATAGATATTATTAATCATTTCCTCTAATCCATCTTCTCTTAAAAAGCCTCCAATTTCCAAATTTTCTCTTACTGTTAACTCTGCAAAAACATTTCTTGTTTGAGGTACAAAAGAAATTCCTTTCTTTACTCTATCTTGAGGAGATATTTTTGAAATATCCTCGCCATCTAAACAAACACTTCCTGATTTTAAAGTAAGAAGACCTAACATAGCTTTCATTGCTGTAGATTTTCCTGCTCCGTTTGGTCCAAGTATGGCTACTATTTCTCCTCTATTAGCATTTATATTACACGAGTTAATAATATCAGGTCCATCTCCGTAACCAGCTGTCATTTTTATTCCCTCAAAAAAAGCCATTAATTCTCTTTTGATATTGTAGATTTCCCAAGATAACTCTCTATTACCTTTTCATTTTTTTTTACTTCCTCAGACTTACCTTCAAATAGCACTGAACCTTCAGCCATCACAATAACTGGATCACACATCCTGCTTATAAAATCCATATCGTGTTCAATCATACAAAAAGTATAATTTTTTTCTTTATTCAGTTTTAAAATTGCGGTTCCTAAATCTTTAAGTAGTGATCTATTAACCCCTGCTCCAACTTCATCCAATAAAACTAACTTTGCATCTACCATCATTGTTCTTCCTAATTCTAGAAGTTTTTTTTGACCTCCAGATAGATTTCCTGCTCTCTCGTTTGCTAAATGTTTTAAATTTAAAAATTCAAT
>FUFK010061330.1_pt1 | contig 10671 bp, 10 predicted proteins | sample 1021851 | NCBI WGS metagenome assembly FUFK01 (sample SAMEA51879418, study PRJEB19060) | metagenome
AAGCTATGAAGCCTAAAGGTATGAGAAATGGCGGTAAAGCTATGAAGCCTAAAGGTATGAAAATGGGTGGAAGAATGATGAAGCCCAAAGGTATGAAAATGGGTGGAAGAATGAGAAAGCCTAAAGGCATGAACATGGGCGGTAAGGTTATTAAAGGACCTTACAGTTAGAGGATAAGTTATGGCAGTTTCAGGATCAGTTGATTTTGAACCAGATGTAGCAGAGTACATTGAAGAAGCGTTTGAGCGTTGTGGTTTAATTGTAGCTACAGGATATGATTTAAAAACAGCAAGACGTTCTTTAAATTTACTTTTTGCAGACTGGGCAAATCGAGGACTAAATCGTTGGACTATTGAGCAGGTATCTTTACCTTTAGTTGCAGATATTGCTAATTATCCTGCAGGAATTTTAACTATGACTGTAGGAGCTAGTGGTTCTTTTACTGTTGGTGAAACAATCACAGGTGGTACGAGTGGTGCGACTGCGTCTATAACAAGCGTTACTTCATCTACCGTTATTGCCATAACTATACCTTCTGGAACTTTTGTTGCTACAGAAACAATCACAGGTGGTACGAGTGGTGCAACTACTACGGTTACGGCTGCTGTTGATTTTACGAATGTAAGAAGCACTATAGATATTTTGTCTGCTGTTATAAGGCAAAATGCAGGGGCTTCTAATCAATCAGATACTTCTATAAGTAGAATAAGTCGTGATACTTATATAAATATCCCGAGCAAACGAACAACAGCACGACCTTCCCAGTTTTATGTAGATAGACAAATTACACCTGTTTTGAAATTATGGGGAACTCCCGACGCAACAACGTATACTCTTGTTTTTGATAGACTTGTAAGAATTGATGATGCAGATAATCCGCAAAATACGGTAGATGTACCGTTTAGGTTTTATCCTTGTTTAGCAGCAGGGTTAGCTTACTATATCAGTTTGAAAAAAGCACCTAATCGTGTACAACTGTTAAAAGCTGTATATGAAGAAGAATTTGAGCGAGCTGCTGCGGAAGATCGTGATCGAGCTAGTTTAACACTAACGCCTAGTAGAGATTATTACACGTTGATAAGATGAAATTTGCAACAGGACAATATGCTTTAGCTTTATGTGACCGATGTGGTCAGCAGTATGACTATATTGAATTACGACAAGAATGGAATGGTTTAAGAGTATGTCCTGAATGTTTTGAAGAAAAACATCCTCAGTTAGAGCCAAACTCTGTGCCATATGAGCCAGAAGCTTTACGAGATCCTCGTCCTGATAGAAAAGAACCTCTCAATATATTTGTGGGTCAAAATACATTTCCTCTTTTCACTTCTATTTCAATACAGGCAATTAGCTCTATTGGAGAAACAGTTGCACTCACTTCTTCTAGTCCATCTACGACTATATTTTTAACAGGCTTTTCAACCACAGGTTCTACTGGTTCCGTTTCAGTTACAACGGCTACTTCTACAACTTATACAGTAACCGTTGCCTCTGGTACAAACGCATATGGGACTGGTAATAAGTTTTATATTGACGGATCTGTATCACCTACGCTTACTCTAAATGAGGGCAGCACTTATAGATTTGATCAAAGTGATTCTTCTAATTCTACTCACCCTTTGCGCTTTAGCACTACGCCTAATGGTACACACGCAGGAGGCGTTCCATACGTTACAGGGGTTACTACTAGTGGAACTCCAGGAAGTAGCGGAGCTTATACAGAAATAACAGTTGCCTCTGGTGCTCCAACTCTTTATTACTATTGTACAAACCATAGCGGTATGGGAGGTCAAGCGAACACACCATGAGTTTTACATATACAACTTTAAAAAAAGCTTTAAAAGATTATACTCAAAACGATGAAGTTTCTTTTGTATCAAACCTCCCTATGTTTATTAGGCTTGCAGAAGAGCGTATATTGAAAGCAGTGGATTTAAATGTTTTTGAAAAAAACGCCACAGGAAATATGACTGCAAGTAATCAATACTTAGCTTGTCCTGCAGATTTTTTAGCCTCTAATTCATTATTACTTACGAACAGTAGTAATGATGAGTTTTTGCAATTTAAAGAATTAGAGTTTGTGATGTCATATAACCCTAATGCGTCAACTACAGGAACACCTAAATACTATGCACAGTTTGATGTAGATAATTTTATTTTAGCCCCTACTCCCGATAGTAATTACGCTGTTGAGATGAGTTATTTTTATCGTCCTACAAGTTTAACAGATAGCACGTTTACACTGACTTTGACCACTGTTGTGGGTACTTTTACAACAAGTGATACAATAACAGGAGGCACAAGTGGAGAAACAAGTGATGTTAGTGCTGTACCTAGCTCTACCACACTTACTGTTGGGATTCCTAGTGGTGACTTCACTGTTGGTGAAACAATCACAGGAAGTTCTAGTGGAGCAACAGCAGTAATATCTAGCATAGGGTCAGACTCTACTGTTTCCTGGATTAGTGAAAATGGTGAACTTGCTCTACTTTACGCAGCCCTAATTGAATGTTATACTTATATGAAAGGCGAACAAGACGTCATGGCTATGTATAACTCTCGTTTTGCGGAGGCTCTCGCAAGACTTAAAAACTTAGGCGAAGCTAAAGAAGTAACGGATGAATATATATCAGGATCGCTAAGAAAGGCTAGGACATAATGTTTACAGAATCGTTAGGTATGTCAAATAACTTTTCTGTTACGGTTGAAACTACAAACAACAGGGGATTTACTCCAGAGGAAACAGCAAAAAGATGTGTTGATAAAATAATCGGTGTATCTGACAATTCTCACCCTGCAATACGCGATCAAGCTCGTGCTTATCGCAAAGAAATAGAAACGATTATTGCGTTATATATGAAACAAGCTATTAAAAGTGATAGAACTACTGTATACAATGCGATAAAAGATTCTGGGAACCCGAAACTTGCAGAATATATAAGGAGAATGTAATGGCTTTCACGGGAAACTTTCTGTGTACCTCTTTTAAAACAGAACTTTTAAAAGGTGTTCACGACTTTACTGCTACGACAGGCAATACTTTTAACATCGCATTGTATGATAATAGTGCTTCGTTTACAGCCGCGACAACAGCATATACCACTAGTAATGAAATTAGTGGAACTAACTATACTGCTAAAGGGCAAGCTTTGAACCCTGTGACACCTACGGCTAGTGGCACAACAGCGTTGGTTGATTTTGCTGATGAGGTATTTAGCAATGTAACAATTTCAGCGGTAAGAGGGGCGTTGATATTTAATGATACAGCGACAGGAGATCCTGCTGTGGCAGTATTAGATTTTGGAGCAGATAAGGCAGCAAGCTCTGGTGATTTTACTATAGTTTTTCCTACAGCTGATGCGAGTAATGCTATAATTAGGATAGCTTAATGACAACAACTGTTGCATTCAATAAATCATGGAATAGCCCTCTAACTGCTTGGAATACCGACACTTGGAACGGTGGAGGGGCTTTTCCTAGTGCAACAGGTTCTATTAACTCTGTATCAGTTACTATTAGTCAAAATGTTACAGGGGTNGCAGCAACTTCTGCGATAGGCAATACTTTTGAAACAAATGTAGGTCTCGGTGCGACAGGTTCTATTGGCGTTGTTACACTTGATGGTGATGCAAGAGTAACCGTAACTGGTGTGTCAGGCACTACTGCGTTAGGCAATGTATTTGAAACACAAATCGGTGTGTCAGGTGCTTCTGCAATAGGTAATACATTTGAGACAAATGTAGGAATAAGTGCGACAAGTGCCGTTGGCTCTACCACTGTTGTAGTTAATGCAGAGGCATCTGTTACTGGTTTGTCAGGCACTACTGCTTTAGGCAATACCTTTGAAACAAATGTAGGAGTAAGTGCTACTGCTTCAGTCAATAGTGCTGCGTTAGGAATAACAGGAACAGCAAATGTTGAACTTCCTGCAGTAACTCCAGAAGCCACAACTGTTATCGAGTCCGTAACAATAGATTTAGGTTCCACAATTGAGGTCACAGGAGTAAGTGCTACAACATCTATGGGACAGGTGCTCGTTTGGGGTCTTGTTGTGCCTAATCAAACTCCGAACTTTAGTATAGTAGCACCTCTTCAAACTCCGAATTTTAGCACTATTGGTGGTGCTACAGCACCGCCCCTTCAAGTTCCTTCTTGGATAGATAAAGCAGCGTAAGGAAATAAAATATGGCAAGCGTATATACAAACGATTTAAGGTTAGAGGAAATCGGTTCTGGCGAACAGTCAGGAACGTGGGGAGATACGACTAACACTAACCTAGAGTTAATTGCGGAAGCTCTCAGTTTTGGAACTGAGGCGATTACAACGAATGCAGACACGCATTCTTCTGAAGTTGCAGATGGGGCAACAGATCCTGCTCGTTCAATGTATATTAAATATACAGGAGCGTTAGATTCTGATTGTACAATTACGATTGGTCCTAACACTATATCAAGAGTTCATTTTATTGAAAACGCTACTACAGATAGTGGGAGTTCAGGTCCATATAATATAATCATTAAACAGGGATCAGGTGCGACAGTTACGATCGCTAATGGTGATGTTGCGGCTGTTTATTTAGATGGAGCAGGATCAGGTGCGAAAGTTGAAAAAATAAATCTTGGTGGAGCTAATGTGACGTTAGGTACATCTAACTTAGCCCTCGGAGTAAATGCAGGTGATTCAATAACCTCTGGCGGTAATTTCAATGTGCTTTTAGGTGATGAAGCAGGTACAGCTTTGACTACAGGTGACAATAATGTGGCTGTCGGTTTTGAAGCTCTAGCCACAGAAGATGCAGATGGTAACAATGTTGCTATAGGTTATCGTGCTTTAAAAGTCCTAAATGCAGGAGCAACTGGTAATAATACGGCGGTAGGATATAATGCAGGGGTTGCAGTTGACACAGGAACAAAAAATACTTTCATTGGTTCGGCGGCAGGAGATGCTAACACTTCTGGTTCAGAAAACGTAGCTGTTGGTGTAGATGCTTTGGGTGCAAATCAAACTGCTTCAAATAACACAGCGGTAGGAACAGAAGCGTTAGGAGCTAACACAACAGCAGCTTCAAATACTGCGTTCGGTTGGAATGCTCTAAAATCAAATACTACAGGAAACAACAATGTCGCTGTAGGTGCAGCAGCTTTAGATGCTCTAGTTGCAGGTGATAAAAATATAGCAATAGGTGTTTCTGCATTAGGCGCACAAAACACATCTACTGGTTCGGATACATTTAATGTAGCTATTGGTCACGCATCAGGTTCACAAATTACATCAGGTACAGTTAATACTTTTCTTGGTGGTTTAGTAGGTGATGCAATGACAGAAGGCAATAATAATGTCGCTATAGGGTATCTTGCATTATCTGCAGACACAAAAGGGGATAGGAATGTAGCTGTTGGTAACTCTGCATTAGCTGCTCAAAACTTCACAACTTCAACAGATAGTTATAATACAGCAGTCGGTTTTACGGCAGGTGCATCTATCACGACAGGCAATCAAAACACTCTTCTAGGTGGTCTAACTGCTGATGCACTAACCACTGGTCAGTACAATACCGCTTTAGGTTATAAAGCATTAAGTTTAGATACAGCAGGAAACCGAGCTACAGCCGTTGGCTATGAAGCGTTAGCTAATCAAAATTTTGCTACATCAAGTGATAATCAAAATACAGCAGTTGGATTTCATGCAGGAAAAGAAATCACCACAGGTACGGAAAATGTTGCTATAGGTGGTGAAGCATTAGACGCTTGTACTGTAGGTAACGGAAATGTTGCGGTAGGAGTTCAAGCATTAAGCACTGACCAAAACGGTAGCCGTTCTGTGGCTGTTGGGGCTACTGCTTTAAAGGTTCAAGAAGCAACAGGAAGCACTTCTAATAACTATTATAATATTGGTATTGGATACGGAGCTGGCTCAGCAATTACAGATAGTTATTACAATACTATTGTTGGTTCTAACGCAATGAATAGTGCTACTAGTGGTTGTACTTTCAACACTGTTTTAGGAATTAATGCTGCTAATGATATGACTACTAGCTCGACATATAATACTTGTGTTGGAGGTTATGCGGGTGATGGCATGACCGACAATGCTACTAACAACGTGTTTGTTGGCTACAATACAAATACAAATTCAGCTAATGATGACTATCAAATTGCTTTAGGCACTGACATGAATGGTGTTGGTCCATATTATATTACTATGGGTAATAACTCTAATGGTAGAATTTATAATCAATATACTGCAAATGCCTCTTGGACAAGAACTTCAGANGAGCGTATCAAAAAAGATATTCAAACAAATACTGATCTTGGTTTAGATTTTATTAATGATTTAAGGACTGTTACTTACAAATGGAAACCACCCTCTGAACATCCAGAAGAATTTGCAAGCTACAATGCTGATAAAACTGAAGCTAGTTATACAGAAAAAATGTATGGCTTTATTGCTCAAGAAGTTAAAGCAGCAATGGATACTCATAACATTACTGGGTTTAATGGTTGGCACGTTACATCTGAAAATCAAGGAAGCCAGCAAGGTGTTTCTTATGAAATGTTTGTGATGCCTTTGGTTAAAGCAGTTCAAGAGTTGAGCGCAGAAGTTGAAACCCTAAAAACTAAAGTAGCTGCCTTAGAAGGATAAAAATAATGGAAAGAGAAACAGAAGAAATGGAACAAGCTCACGCAGCAATGCTTGATAGTGTGTCAGTTATTAATACTGTTATTGCTACACATGATAAAGGTAGTGATGCAACAGAAAAAGATTATAGTCATGATATGACGCATGATGAAAAGAAAGAACGTGTAGCTCTTAATGTAGGTTATATTAAATATCAAAAAGAGAACTATTCTGATTGGGGAAGTAAAGACTTTACAGATATTGATGCAGCTATAACTGCTGCTGATGCTTTTATTGGCTAGTTGATAATATAATTAAAGGATTGGAATGCCTCTAACTAAATTACAGTTTCGTCCTGGAATAAACAGAGAAACAACCTCCTATAGTAATGAAGGTGGTTGGTTTGATATGGATAAAACTCGGTTTAGGTTTGGATTTGCAGAAAAAATAGGGGGTTGGATCAAACAAAGTCAAAATGCATATTTAGGCTCAGCTAGAGCATTACATCCTTGGGTAGCATTAGATGGCACTTCTTTTATTGGGGTAGGAACGCATCTTAAATATTATATCAATGAAGGTGGCGGTTTTAATGATATCACCCCTATAAGAAAAACCACAACAGATGGGATTACTTTTGCAGCGACTAATGGTTCTGCAATTATTACTGCTACTGACAGCAGTCATGGAGCGATTGTTGATGATTTTGTAACTATTTCAGAGGCAGTTAGTCTTGGTGGTAATATTACTGCAGATGTTTTAAATCAAGAATATAGAATTCTTTCTGTGCCTAGCGGAAACACTTTTACTTTTGAAGCTCGTGTAGCAGGTACTTCTATACCAAGCATAACCACAGGAGTTGTAAGCCTTACGGTAGGTAGTACTAGCTCTTTTACTCTTGGTGAGACAATTACAGGTGCTATAAGTAGTGCGACTACGATTATAAGTGAGATTACATCATCTACAGTTTTTGGTGTAAATATCCCCTCTGGAACTTTTGTTGCAGGAGAAACAATCACAGGCAGCACGAGTGGTGCGACCACTACAGTCACAACTGCTCCTAGTTCTAATGTAAATGCAGGATTAAATGCTACTCCTGTTTTAGCAAATTCTAGTGATACTGGAAACGGTGGAAGTAATGCAGATGCAGTTTATCAAGCTACTATAGGTTTAGATACCTCAGTAGTAGGGAACGGTTGGAACGCAGGATCTTGGGGTCGGGGTACTTGGAACTCAGCTGCAAACTTAACTGTAGCGGGAGAAACATTACGAGTATGGAGTCATGATAATTTTGGCGAAGATCTTTTAATAAATATTAGAGATGGTGGTATNTTTTATTGGGATAGAACNAATGGANNAGGCACAAGAGCAGTAGAACTTTCTAGTTTGACTAACTCAGATTTAGCTCCTACTATTGCTAAAAAAGTTTTAGTTTCCGATGCAGACAGACACGTTATAGCTTTTGGTTGTGATCCTGAAACTGCCATAGGTACACAAGACCCCTTATTAATTCGGTTTAGTTCGCAAGAAAGTTTAACTGAGTGGAGAACCTTACCTACAAATACAGCAGGTGATTTAAGGATTGGCTCAGGTAGTGAAATTATATCTGCGATAGAAACACGTCAACAAATATTGGTTTTTACAGATAAATCACTTCATGCGATGCAGTTTATAGGACCACCTTTTACATTTGGTATCAATTCAATATCAGAAAACATAACTATTGCAGGACCTCTTGCAGCCATAGCGGTTGAAGATATGGTGTTTTGGATGGGAAAACAAGAGTTTTACGTTTACAGCGGAGGGACATCAAGATTACCCTGCACTGTTCGTGATTATGTGTTTAATGATTTTAACGATAAACAAATTTTAAAAGTAACTGCATCGACTAATATCGCATTTTCTGAAGTATGGTGGTTTTACCCAAGTGCAGACAGTGATGAAAATGATAGATACGTTATTTATAATTACCAACAAAAAATTTGGTATTATGGGAATTTAGGAAGAACTGCATGGATAGATAGGGGTATAGAAAGTTTGCCTATAGCTGCATCAACAGATCACTTTTTATATGAGCATGAAAGTGGTTTTGATGATAGTAGCACTACTCCTACTACGGCTATATCTGCACACATAGAATCTAGTCAATTTGATATAGGAGATGGAGATAATTTTACATTCATCAATAAATTACTACCTGATTTAACATTTAGGAACTCAACTGCTGCTTCACCTAAAGCTACTTTTACTTTAAAAACACGAAACTTTCCTGGAGGAGAATATTTACAATCTAATGCTAAACCAATAACTCAATCTTCGGCAGGGTCTTCAACAGTAGTAGAACAATTTACTGATCAAGTAAATATACGGCTTAGAGGTCGTTCATTTGCTTTACGAGTTGATTCAACAGAAACAGGGGTAACATGGAGATTAGGTTCTCCTAGAGTAGATATTAGACCAGATGGAAAAAGATAATGTCGAGAAATTTAGTCTTACCTTTTTTTCCTGTGCCTCCAGAACAGTACGATCAACAATATATGGAAGAAGTAATGAGAGCTTTTTCTGTTTATATGACACAAGTACAAAATCCAGGAGAGGGTAGAAATACAGAATTAGTTCTTACAAACTTACAATTAGATGATCAGGGGTTAGAAGTAGGGGCAATATTTAAATTAGGAACGACAGGAAATTTAAGAATAGTAGTAGCAGATATTCCTCATGTTCGAGGAAACTCTGCAACAGGATCAGTAGGAAGTGTTACGGTAACAGTGTGAATATGATTAAAAAAATATGTAGGTTGCGATATTATATAGTTGACGCTATTATGAGTTTAGCGTCTATTCAGGAACTAACGCTTCCTGCATATTTCCCCCAGAAAGACATAGGTGAAAAATGCAAGGTATAGAAACATTAGGCTATGAAGTTGTAGAACTTACTCCTGTAGAAGCTTTAATGTCAGAAGGTGGAATAGCACGACACCAAAAAGCAGCAGAAATGTTAGCAGATTTTGGGCGTAATGGCGATACTTATCTAGTTCACGCTGCTGAAGGCGAAACAGTTTTACCATTAGAAGTTTTAGAAAGTAACCCTCGACTTAAAAATATGATTTATACCCAAATGGAAGAAATGGGTTTAGAGCCAGAAAGATATATTGTTGGTAATGAGTTAAACTCTTTAAACCCAGAAACAGGACAACCTGAGTTTTTTCTTAAAAAACTTAAAAAGATTTTTAAGAAAACTTTCAAAAAACTCAAAAAAGTTGTTAAAAAAGTAGCTCCAGTCGTATTAGCTATTGCTGCTCCTGTCTTGCTTCCTACCATGCCTATTGCTCTAGCGGCAGGGTTAGGTAGCACCGCAGGTAATTTGATTGCAGGTAAAGATTTAAAGGATTCATTAAAATCAGGTATAATGACAGGTCTTACCGCAGGTGCAGGTAATATGCTGACAGGAGGTAGTTTCTTAGGTTCTACTGTTGATCCTGGAAATGTAGCAGGATTACAAAAACTAGGAACTATGTTTACACCCGATAATCCGTTTACTGCTGCTGTTTCATCTAAAATTACAGGAGTTGGTACTCAGGTAGCACAAGCAGGAGGCAGAGTAGGCGGTGGTGTATTTAAACAAGATTTTGGTGGGCAAGAAGTAATTCCTGATGTAACACAGGAATTTCCTGAAACTAGAATTACTAGTAGTGGTTTACAAAAAACAGGAGCACAATCAACTGGTTTTATGGATGGGGTAAGGAAAGCATTTACTCCTGGAGATGAGTATGGGTTTGATGATTTCTTTAAAGAGTATTTAAGTCCAGGACGTGAAGGTATTTCAGCAGAAGTACAAGAAGGTTATAAACAAGATTTAGCTGCTTTTAATAAAAAGTTTCCTGATGCTACTGCATCAGATTACACGAGTTTTGTAAGCAAATTAGACGAAAAATATGCTCCTGGAGTATTGACTAAATTTGGTCCTGCTGTAGGCACTGTTCTAGCAGGAGGGTTAGCAAGTGATACTTTACTAGGCACAAATATTGTTACTCCACCAGATGAAGAAAAAGTTGAT
>FUFK010755000.1_pt1 | contig 10669 bp, 9 predicted proteins | sample 1021851 | NCBI WGS metagenome assembly FUFK01 (sample SAMEA51879418, study PRJEB19060) | metagenome
GATCGAGACCACCCGGGTCTACCTAGCCTGCGCCCATCTCGATCACGATCCGGGCAACAACGACCCGAAGAACCTCAAGGCGCTCTGCCAGCGCTGCCACATCCTGCACGACCGGACCGAGCACCTGCGCCAGCGCTGGTTCACCTACCGCGCCAGACGGGCGTCCGGAGACCTGTTCCTGGGCCCCTACCCGTTTCGGTACTGACCGAGCAAAGCTGTCAGGCCACCCACCCCTGACGGCCGGCCTGAAAGCAAGGCGTGGGGCTGGTCGCCGTGCGCTTTTCAACAGGAAAGGCGGTGGATGACGCGTAAGAGTAATTGTCAGGGTAAGAGTCGTCTTTACGTTGTACAGCTTAATTGCCGTGGAGAGGCCCGTTGCCACTCGAAAGCATTTCGCTGCGCAAGCTGCTGAAGATCGGGTTTGCCCGTCCCAACCGTCGCCAGGGAGCTCTACGGGAGATCATTCGTCAGGATCGAGCCCGTGCCGCCGGACCCGTTGATGAGGGCGGTGACTTCTATGGGCCATTCTGGGCGGATGCCAAGGCGCACGTCTTCGGCACCCGAGATCTGCACGAGGCGACGACAGGCAGGGTGGCCGACAACCGGAACCGGCACCGGCTGTACCCGCTGCTCCGCGAGGGCTTTCTGGGGTGGTGGAACCCCTATCGTCGCGGGACCAACGAGCCTTTCCGGCTTGGTCCGGTCCAACGGACACGCTTTGAGGTCCTGTCGCTGGCTTCGACGGTCAAGGTCGACAACATCCTGTCGATCGAGGACGGTCTCGGGGGCCTTCACTACGTCTACCCGTACTTTGCCGAGGCCCCTGCCCTCGGGGATGAGGCCGCCCAGCTTGGCTTGTGGCTGCTTGGCCGCGCCCTGCCGGATCTGCCTGCCGACCGCTTACGCCTGCTCGACGTCTTCCGTGGACAGGCCTTTTCGATCGCCGATACGGCTCTTCAAGGTGATGAGGAGGAGCGGTTTCACCGCATGTACGCCGGTTTGATCCAGGAGCGTAATACCCTCAGGGGCCCGCCGGGCTAGTAACTCTCGCACTTCAATCTTTGCCATTTGTGGCAAATGGTTTGTGGATAACCGCATGCGGCGGCAACGCCTGGGACAGCCTGCCGTTGGGGTGGTGCGGGATCGTCCCGCACGGAGAAGTCCCATGGCAAAGAAGAGCAGCAGCAGCCGAAGCAGCTTCCGCAGCGCGGTGACTGGGCGCTACGTCACGGCCAAGCAGGGCAAGGCGAGCCCCAACACCACGGTGAAAGAGAAGCGTTAGATCCAGTCGCCATGACCGGCAACAAGCCACTTGTGGTAAGCCCTTTGCCACAAGTGGTACAAGGTTGAAGGTCAAGCCGCGAGTAACTACCGGCACTTAGCCGCGCATGGGGACATCGCGTGCTGGCCAACGGCCACGCTTCGCGGTATCGTCGGCTGATGGCCTTCAGTGACTATGTCGTGTTTGTCGATGAGAGCGGGGACCACGGCCTCAAAACGATCAACCCGGAGTACCCGGTCTTCGTCCTGGCGTTTTGCATCTGCCGCAAGGACGCCTACGTCCAGCATATCGTCCCCCTCATCCACCAGCTAAAGTTCGATTTCTGGGGCCACGACGCGGTGGTCCTGCACAGCCACGAGATCCGCAAATCCAAGGGTGACTTCGCCCAGCTGCTGGTTCCGGAAATCCGCGCGGCCTTCCAGGAGCGCATTACCGCGGTGATGCAGGAGGCGGAGTTCACGCTGATCGCGGCGGTCATCAACAAGGAGCAGCTGGTCCGTCGCTACGCCCAGCCCAACGATCCCTACGAGATCGCCCTCGCCTTCTGCATCGAGCGTCTGCAGATGTTCCTCCAGGAGCGCGGCCAGACCGACCGGCATACGCATCTCCTGGTCGAGTGCCGCGGCAAAGCCGAGGATGACAAGCTAGAGCTGGAGTTCCGGCGGATCTGCGACGGCGCAAACCGGGTTGGGGCCTTGCCCAACCTCGACATCCGCTTTGTCGACAAAAAGCACAACTCGCCTGGGCTGCAGCTGGCGGACCTGGTTGCCTATCCGGTCGGTCGTCACGTGCTGAAACCTGACCAGCCCAACCGGGCCTATGAGGTGGTCGAACGGAAGTTCCGACAGAGCCCGACCGGACGCATCCCCGGCTACGGCCTCAAGCTCTTCCCGTAAGCCCAAAAAGCGAAAAGCCCCGGTGAGTTCACCGAGGCCCGACGCCGATCGAGAATTCCCGATCCACTTGAGACCAGTATGGGCCAGTGGCCCTATCTTTTCAAGGGAAATCGCCCTCGCCGCCAGCTTGCGGCTTATGGCAAGCCATAAATGGCTTTGCCTGAGTCGCTGCGCAGACATCGGTTTTGCCGGCTGATCTCAGCCACAGGCTGCTCACCACACTCTGTCGCAACCCCCTGTCAGCTGCCCTTGCCCCAGCCTGCATAAGGAAGGGTCACGAGGTGGCGTCCGGTTCATCCCCGGCGCGCGCTGCACGATGCCAGACCCCACGGGTACGGTCGCCAGCCTTCCAGTGGAACCCTCGTTCCTGCGGCGTTGCCGCGATGGTGATCCCGCGCGGTGCGCCGCCTTGAGGGCGGCGTTTTCGTGCTGCCATTTATGGCATGGCTATGGCATGCCATAAATGGCAAAGGGCACATGGCAAACGGTATACCTCGTGCGGCAAACCATTAACCACTTGCCACCTATCCTTACCGTCCGGAAGGATGCGCCCATGCACGTACTCGCAATCGTCTCCCAGAAGGGCGGCACCGGCAAAAGCACCCTGGCGTTCTCGCTGGCGGTAGCTGCCGAGGAGCAGGGCCTCAGAACCTCAATCATCGACATCGACCCGCAGGGTACCACCAAGAAGTGGTACAGCCGCCGCGAGGCCGAGACCGGACCTGAGGTCAACGCCCTGAGCGTCAACCAGCTTGAGGCGGCGATGCCGCTGCTCCGGAAGCAGGGGGTTCAGCTGGTGATCATCGACACGCCGGGTGCCGACACGCCCGGTGTCACGGCAGCGATACAGCTGGCCGACCTATGCCTGATCCCCGCCCGGCCGAGCGTGGCCGATATCGAGGCGTCGGCGCCGACGGTCAGCGCCATTCACCGCCTNGGCAAACCGTTCTCNTACGTCCTNAACCAGTGCCCGCCGGGCCGNTCGATCCGCACNACGGANGCCTNCCGCGTCCTGCAGCTGACCGGNGCCGTGGCCAGCACGCCGCTCGCCCTGCGCGCCGANCATATGGACGCGNTGGCGACAGGGCAGGGGGTNACCGAACGCGANNCNAACAGCAAGGCCGCCGGCGAGATCCGCGAGCTGCTGACCTGGACGCTCAACCGCATGGAAGGAAAGCCGCATGGCCAGAAACAGACCCGCGTCGCTTGAAGCCGCCCTGGGCGGTGCGCTGCCGCAGGAGCCAACCGCCGAGACCGCCACGATCGTGCAGCACCCGGCAAACCCTGTGGGCGCACCGGCGCCCAAAGCCAAGAACTACGAGCAGGTGGTCGCCTACGTGCCGACGGCCTGCAAGAAGCGCCTGCGCATGATGTGCATCGAGCACGACCGCGACCTCAACAGCTTCATCCGCGAGGGCATCGACCTGATGCTGGCGAAGTACGGCCAGCCGTCCCTCAAGGAGTTCGAGGCCAAGTCCTAAGCCATTTATGGCAAGCTATTTATGGTTTGCCATAAAATCCAAGGTGCTGTGAAAGCACAGATTTCCGGGTGATCCTTCGTCGGCGCTTAAAAAAACTTGCACATTTTTGGGGCGTGTGTTCCCGTTTCTGGTGCGTTGATTCCCAGTCGGCGCTAGGCTCCGGCCAGGATGTCCATGCCGCCCACCCGCCCGCTTACACCTGAGGAAGAACAGCGCCTTGCCCGCAAGGAGCGCACCCTCAAGAACCGTCGCGGCCGGCGCAACCCGTCGACCATGCCGCAGCACCTGGCGCGTACGTCGGCCTTTGCGCCGCGCAAGAAGGACCTGATCACCGACAGCAACTTTGTGCGCATCTACGAGGTGCCCGGCTACTCGGTGGTCGAGGTGAAAGGCAGGGAACTCGGCAGCCAGCACCGGGACGCGATCTATGCGCTGTTCCGCCTGCCGCGTGAGAAGGTCAGAACCGACAACCCGGCCTACCGGCGCGGGACGTTCATCTCGCCCGTGCTCTCCTACTATCAGACCCGCACGACTTGGCGGACGCTGATCAAGGCGATGGGGCGCACGGAGCACGTCAACAACCTCCTGAGCCTGGTGCACGTGTTCCAGGAGATCCAGCAAGTCAGCGTGCTGATCCACGAAGGCCGCTCTCTCAAGGAGCTCGAGGCGATCAAGGCCAAGCGGAACCGCAACATGCTGCCCGACGGCGCCGGCTCGGCTTCCTCGCTGATCACCGACCTCACGTGGGAAGGCGCGCAGCTCGACAGTGCGGTGACCGTAACCTACGGCGCCCGCGTTCTCGAGATGATCGAGAAGGCGCACCTGGTCAGCATCAACGCCGACGTGCAGTTCCGCCTCAAGTCCGACCACGCCAAGGTGTTCTGGCCATTTATCGACAGCCAGCCCGAGCACACCTACATCGACGAGGAGCGGCTGGCTCAGCTGGCCGGACGCGAGCTCTGGTCGGATACCGCGACCAGTGCGACGCGCGCCCAGTTCCGCAAGGAGTGCCGGGAGGCCTTCAAGGACATGGTCGGTGCCGGCGGCCTGTCGGCCTTCACTGAGGAGGTGACGGGGTCCGGCCGGGCGAAGTCGCGCCGTTACAGCTACACCCACGCGGCACCCCGGCAGTTTGAGCTCGAGCTGCAGAAAGCTGCGCAGAACGCTCAAGGCGTTGATGCATAAAGGGTTGAGGCGGAAAGAACGGGACCGGTGAGAGGATGGTCGAAAACGTACGCTAAGCGTCCCGGCCTTGCTGGTGGAGCCGGAGCGGCCTGAACCGTTCACGGGGTTTGTCGATCTCGCCCCAAAGATAGTCGCCGGTCAGGCCGACATGCTCCCAGCCCAGCGGGGCGACGTGGGCGAGCAGTTCGTCGGGCACGTCGACGCCGCTGCCGCGCAGATGACGGACGGCGCGGTCGAGATAGACGGTATTCCAGAGCGTCACGGCCGCGGTGGCGAGGGTCAGGCCGGATGCACGATGGCGCTGGTTCTCGAAGGTGCGGTCGCGCANNTCGCCGAGCCGGTTGAAGAAGATGGCGCGGGCGAGCGCGTTGCGGGCCTCGCCCTTGTTGAGGATGCTGCCGGTGCGGCGCCGCTGGTCGGGATCGTCGAACCAGTCGAGCATGAACAGTGTGCGCTCGATCCGTCCAATCTCGCGCAGGGCGCGGGCGACCGGGTTCTGACGCGGGAAACCCGCCAGCTTGCGCAGCATGACCGAGGCGCTGACGGTGCCGGCACGGATCGAGGCGGCAAGGCGCAGGGTTTCGTCCCAGTTCTCCTCGATCGCGCGGAGGTTGACCGGCCCGGCGACGAGCGGGCGCAGCGTCGGCCACGGGTCGAGCGGCGACAGGCCATACAGCCGGCGCTCGTTGAGGTCGCGGATGCGCGGTGCGAAGCGGAAGCCGAGCAGGTGGCACAAACCGAAGACGTGATCGACCGCGCCGGCGGTATCCGTCGCATGTTCGCGGATCACCAGTTCGCTCTCATGGTCGAGCAGGCCGTCGAGGACATGCGCGGCTTCGCCGGCATTGGCGGCGATGACCTTGGTATGGAACGGCGTAAAGCGGTCGGTGACGTGGGTGTAGAACAGCACGCCGGGTTCGGTGCCGTAGCGGGCGTTGCGATCGGCGCGGGCCTCGCCCTGACCACCGGCGCGGAAGAACTGGCCGTCCGACGACGATGTGTCGCCCGGTCCCCAAACCGCCGCGAGGGGATGCGCGGTGTGGCAATCGACGATCGCCGCCAGCGCCGACAGGTAGGTTTCGTCGCGCACATGCCATTCCGCCGTCCAGCGCAGGCGAGGCAACGTCAGCCCGCGCGAACTTTCGGCCATGCGGCCCAGGCCGAGATTGGTCGCATCGGCGAGGATCGCACCCATCAGCGCGGATTGGTCGGAGGCGGAGGCGCCGCTGCGCGCATGGACGAAGCGGTCGGCGAAACCCGACCATGCGGCGACCTCGACCAGCAGGTCGGTGATGCGGACGCGCGGCAGCATCGCGTAGAGCCGGGCCTTCAGTGCATCGGCATCGTCGGAGGGAGAGCGCCGGATCGGCGAGATCAGCAACTGCCCGCGCTCGATTGTCACGTCGACCAGCTCGCCCGCCGCGGCTGCGCGTTCCACCTCCGTCATGCGCCGGACCAGTAGGGTGCGGCGCTCCTCATACCATTCGGGGAAGTCGGTCGGCACGGCCAGGCGCAGATCGCCGGTCGCGCGCATCGCCTCAAAAGTGGGCACGGGCAGCTGATAGTCGTCGAGCGTGCGATAGGCGCGGCTGCCGTCCACCCAGATGCTGCCCGACCCGAGCCGCTCGCGCAGATGGACGATCACCGCGATCTCGTAAGCGCGCCGGTCGATCGTCCCTTCCGCAGGCTGCACGACCTTGCGCCAGCGCGGCTTGATGAAGCTGGTTGGCACCCGCTTCGGCAGGGCCGATCGACCGTCGCGGTACATCGTGCGCAACACCTCGATCGCGCCGAGCAGCGGATCGCCCGACCGCGCGGTGCGGAAAGTGAAAGCGGCAAGAAACGTCGGGGCGAACCGCCGGACGGCGGTATAGCGTTCGACCACTTCCTCCAGCCCGTCGTCGGCCGAGCGCGTCAGGTCCTCGGCGAAGCGGATGCTGCGTTCGAGTTGCTCCCAGCCAACCTTGGCGTCGATCGTGCGGAAGGCATCGCGCCCACTCGCGCGAGCATCGACCAGAAGGCGACCGAGCCGGGCATGGAAGCGTGCGGTGTCCTTCAGCATCCGTGCCTGGCCGAGCAACCGATCGGAGCGGTTGCGGTCGGCGCGGCGGAACAGCGCGCCCACCATCTTCTCGACCATGACCAGTGCGGCATCAGTCAATCCCGCCTCCATCTCGATCATCGAGGCGATGAGCATGGCGAGCCGGCGCAGGCGTTCGAGACGTCGCAGGTGCTGGGCGGTGACGATACCGGCGGTCCGTGCGATGACGGCATAGCGGGCGGCATGTATACGTCGCGCCCTATCCGCTGCGATCCCGATGCCGCGCACAGCGTCAAGCCGTTCGATAATCCCTTTCAGGTTGGCGGCCGAAGGGGCTTCGGGCCATTCGCGTATCCACCCGAGCCGGGTGCGGCCGTGGTCGTCGGTTGCGATCAGATGTTCGAGCGCGGCTTCCTGCTCGGCCGAACAGTCGCGGATCAGGTTAGCATGAGCGGCCTTGCGCGCCCGTGTCCGCACGATAAGCGCGAGCCGTTCCAGCGTCGATGGTGCCGGCAGCACGATCCGGTCTGCGCGCAGGCGATCGACCATGCCGGCGACAATCGTCTCGCCCCGGTCGGTCGAGGCGGCGATCTCCGATCCCAGCGCCAGCATCGCTCGCACGTCCACTCGCGCAAAGGCACGCAGACAGAGCAGGGCTTCGATTTCGGCACGGTGTTCGCGCAGCGTCGTGGAGCGCATGGCATAGCCGGTGAAGTCGTCGGCCGCGCACCCGATCTGCTCGGCGAGCAGCTTGAGTATGGCGTCGGGCACCGCCTCACCCATCAGCAGCCCGCGGCCGGGATGACGCAGGTAGCAAAGCTGCACCGCGTAGCCGATCCGGTTGGCCCCGCGCCGACGTCGCGCCACCTGCGCCAGATCATCGGGACCGAGCGTGTAGAGCCGTTCAATCGTCGCGCGATCAGCGGGCGGATCGAAGATGGCAGTGCGCTGCGCGGGCGACAGAATGGTCTTGGTCGGCATCGGTGTCCTGTTCGTCACGAAACAGGAAAGCGGACCTGTTCATGGAGCATAGACCAGAAGACGGGTTATGTGACAGGATGAGGATTGTTGGAGGAGCGCTCCCGCTCTGTCACACGAACGGACGTATATGTGACGACGCAGATCGGCTATGCACGGGTGTCGAAGGCGGACGGCAGCCAGGTCCACGACCTCCAGCGCGACGCGCTGGTCGCGGTAGGCGTCGATCCCGATCACATCTATGAGGACGCCGCATCGGGACGGCGCGATACGCGCCCCGGCCTCGACGCCTGCCTCAAGGCGCTACGTCGCGGCGACACGCTGGTTGTGTGGAAGCTCGATCGGTTGGGGCGTGACCTGCGCCACCTTGTCAATCTGGTCGGCGAGCTGACGAAGCGGCAGATCGGCCTCAAGGTGCTGGCGGGCGAAGGCGCGTCGATCGACACCACTACCGCCAACGGTCGATTGATCTTCGCGATCTTCGCCGGCCTCGCCGAGTTCGAGCGAGAACTGATCGTCGAGCGTACCCGCGCCGGCCTTGCCTCCGCCCGTGCGCGGGGACGGCACGGCGGACGGCCGTTCAAGATGACGCCCGCCAAGCTGCGCCTTGCCCAGGCTGCGATGGGCAAGCCCGAAACCAAGGTCGCCGAGCTGTGCGCCGAACTCGGCGTTACCCGGCAGACCCTCTACCGACACGTCACCCCCAAGGGCGAGATCAGACCCGATGGCGAGAAGCTGCTGCAACGCAAGGGGCGAACGGGATGAATAATCATAGCATTATGCATCGGATCGCTTTGCTCTGCTGCCTCATCGCATCTGCTGGCTGCAATGGTTCGTCAAAAAACGGGCGACGAAACGGCACAGGCCGGTTCCACCGATCATGCCGAACATCCAAGCGTAATGGGATTGGTGTTCAATTTGAGGCCGGGCGAAGTGGAAACCTACGTCTCCGATTTTCCACGTTTCCTCAGGGTCAGGCCGAACGAGAACTATGATCTGCTGCTGGATGAGAGCATCCTGATCGATCCTTCCAGCATGTCGGTAGCCGTGCCGCGCGGGCGCGGCACGGCGCGCAAGCTCGGCGAGAGGACCGTCTTATGTTCGCCGGAATCGACACCCGGACCTGACCGGCTTTTCTATCAATGTGCGACCAAGTTGCCGTTCAGGGGTCGTCAAGTCATTCTGGTGTGGCGCGATCGGCCCCGATTGGCGACCGAGGTGAAGACTGCGGCGGAGGCTGCCAGCACTTTTCTTGCCGCTCGCTTGATCGAGGATCGGCCCGGCGAAGCCAGCTTGAACGGCGTCAAAATGAGGGGCTACAAAGCGTCCGCCGAACCCGATCGCGACCCTCCGCTGCCGGGAACCTGGTCTCCATCGCGCCTTGCGTGTCCGGCTGATCCGTGGACGTTCATCGGCTATGACCCTGTGCGTCTGGAAAGAACCGGAGAAAGCTGCACGGCCAAGGCGGTGGCAAGCGGCATTGATGGTGCGCTGAACTATCGCGCTACCTGCAAAGACAAGACCGGCGAACACGGCGAACTCTGGTCGCTTCGCCAGCGCGGTCCGATCCTCACAATGCAGCGTTCGCGATCGACAAGTTGGGGAGGCGGTCCCGTTTCAAGCCATAGGCTCGAACGATGCGGATGATCTACGCGACACGCTTAGCGTACGTTTTCGACCATCCTCTCACCGGTCCCGTTCTTTCCGCCTCAACCCTTTATGCATCAACGCCTTGAGCGTTCTGCGCAGCTTTCTGCAGCTCGAGCTCAAACTGCCGGGGTGCCGCGTGGGTGTAGCTGTAACGGCGCGACTTCGCCCGGCCGGACCCCGTCACCTCCTCAGTGAAGGCCGACAGGCCGCCGGCACCGACCATGTCCTTGAAGGCCTCCCGGCACTCCTTGCGGAACTGGGCGCGCGTCGCACTGGTCGCGGTATCCGACCAGAGCTCGCGTCCGGCCAGCTGAGCCAGCCGCTCCTCGTCGATGTAGGTGTGCTCGGGCTGGCTGTCGATAAATGGCCAGAACACCTTGGCGTGGTCGGACTTGAGGCGGAACTGCACGTCGGCGTTGATGCTGACCAGGTGCGCCTTCTCGATCATCTCGAGAACGCGGGCGCCGTAGGTTACGGTCACCGCACTGTCGAGCTGCGCGCCTTCCCACGTGAGGTCGGTGATCAGCGAGGAAGCCGAGCCGGCGCCGTCGGGCAGCATGTTGCGGTTCCGCTTGGCCTTGATCGCCTCGAGCTCCTTGAGAGAGCGGCCTTCGTGGATCAGCACGCTGACTTGCTGGATCTCCTGGAACACGTGCACCAGGCTCAGGAGGTTGTTGACGTGCTCCGTGCGCCCCATCGCCTTGATCAGCGTCCGCCAAGTCGTGCGGGTCTGATAGTAGGAGAGCACGGGCGAGATGAACGTCCCGCGCCGGTAGGCCGGGTTGTCGGTTCTGACCTTCTCACGCGGCAGGCGGAACAGCGCATAGATCGCGTCCCGGTGCTGGCTGCCGAGTTCCCTGCCTTTCACCTCGACCACCGAGTAGCCGGGCACCTCGTAGATGCGCACAAAGTTGCTGTCGGTGATCAGGTCCTTCTTGCGCGGCGCAAAGGCCGACGTACGCGCCAGGTGCTGCGGCATGGTCGACGGGTTGCGCCGGCCGCGACGGTTCTTGAGGGTGCGCTCCTTGCGGGCAAGGCGCTGTTCTTCCTCAGGTGTAAGCGGGCGGGTGGGCGGCATGGACATCCTGGCCGGAGCCTAGCGCCGACTGGGAATCAACGCACCAGAAACGGGAACACACGCCCCAAAAATGTGCAA
>FUFK010779272.1_pt1 | contig 10669 bp, 15 predicted proteins | sample 1021851 | NCBI WGS metagenome assembly FUFK01 (sample SAMEA51879418, study PRJEB19060) | metagenome
GACGTTTATGACCGCCACGTATGGTATGACCCTTCATACCTTTACCAGTGCGTCTGCGTTTACGTTTAGGAGGCATTAAACCTGCCCACCTTTTTTATAACCATACATTATACCTTGATTAACCATTTCTTTAGGAATCTTTATTTCCATATCAAAAGTTCCACCATCACGTTTTTTAACTGGTTTCATTTTTACACCAGGATTACGAGTACGTTCTACACTTGCTTCTTTTGATGCTGGCATTTCAAAAGCTGAAGGTTTAGGCTTTGGCCTTGGTGCAAGTTTTTTATCTTTATTATGTTTAGACATATAACTTCTCCTTAATCGTACATAGAGGCTACAAGATCATTACCTGATCCTATCATACCTCCACCTTTACGACTTACAACTTTACCACCAGACTTTGCATAACCCATACGATTCCTAACATTTGTAGGAAGTTTAGCCAGACCTGGATTGTTTTGTGTATCTACAGCTTTAAGATTACCACCACTTTGCTTACTAATTTTTTTCATTTCAGATTTAGTCATGCCCTGATATACAGATTTACGATTTTTAACTTTAGGCATAGGTATTTTAATTTTTTGACCTGGTTTAATTTTATTAAGGTCTTTAATGTTTGGATTAGCTGCTTTAAGTTTCTTTAGTGTAGTTCCATTATCTCGCGCAATCTCAGAAAGCGTATCACCTTTTTTAACTGTATAAGATTTAGAAGAACTTTTAGCTTTTGCTTCTTTACTGTCATCGCCTATAAATGGTGTTGCAGCAACAGCAGCGGCAGCAGCACCCGCACCCGCTTTGGTAGCTGCTCTTCGACGTTCTCTAGTCCTTACACGCTTTTCAGCAGCAGCAGCAGTTTTAGAAAGTTTACCATCTTTACCTGTTACAGTTTTTAATTGTCCTGCTCCTGGACGACCTTTAGGAGTTCTACGTACAATAGCTTGTTGAGTTTCACTTGTTTTAGCTGTACCACCTTTACCTTCAGTAGCTATTGTTCCGTCTTTACGTTGCCTAATATTTCGTTTTTGTGCTGTTTTAGTTGGAGGTTTATCTTCTCCAGTTAATCTACGCCGTGCTTGTTTACCACTCTTAGTTGCTGGTGAAGGTTTAAGATCACGTATAATATTAGTTATACCTCTAACAATTGGTCCTGCTGACCTACGATTAACAATTTTATTTTTCCTCATGACTAGTCTTCCTCTTTCATGAGGTCTTTGTCAGAAGAGGCAACCACATTTGGTCCTTTCCTAGCTGCACCAAATCCTTGACCTGTAGGGCGACCTACAATCTCATTCAAATCTGGATTAAGGTTTGGAATCTTACGNGCTAAAGAACCTGATACAAAGTCTTTCATTTTTTTCTCCTTTTNTAANCTCTNTTCTTTTTTTTCTTTTTATTTTTAGGTTTTGAAATTTGATTAGAAATATTACTTCTACCGATAGCCATTATGTTGATCCCATAATNACCGTATCAGGACTNCCAGCAGGACTTGCTGCTTGTGCCATATCATCTTGACGAGTACGACGAGCTTGGTTTCTAAGTTGGTTAATAGCATTTTGGTATTGACCTTCCCATATTTGAAGATCGCTCCAACTTTTCATATACATGGTAGCCTCAATCATACAACCATAGAACAAAGCGTTATAGCAAAACTCACTAAAGTAATTAGTAGTTGTTACGCTTGTTCCAGTTGCAGAAGCTAGGCCAATAGGTTTGCGTACAAACTGTACCTCAATATCAACTGCTGATGCAGGAGTGGGTACAATATAAATCTCTGTATTTGTCTTACGTGAATAATATCGAGGATNACCTACAGATGCACTTGCATGAGGCCAGTAATCAATAGCATACTCATATGTTCTTTGTAGCAAGCTTGTTCTTGTAGATGATGCACTAGATATAACATTTACATTTCTAACAATTTTTGTATCTACAGGCAAGGATACAATTGGATTTCCAATTGAGCAAGATACTGTAGTAAAAAAATCTAGACCAAAATCGTCTAGATCATTTGAAAGTCTATTCTCTGTCTTCTCTACAAAAAAAGGTATTTGATCTGAAAACTCAGTTGAATCGTTCTCAGTTGTATTTATCAAATCATTTTTTAAAAATGCAAAGTCAGGCATTGTATTAGCCTACAATTAATGTTAAAGCAGCACCATCAGCAGGAACTGAAACACTTACACTTCCTACCATTGGAACGCCCATATCTCCAATATAAATATCTGCACTTTCATTAGCTGCTACGAAAAATTTCAAGACACCTGATGTCGCTCCTTTGATATCAAAAGAACCTGCAACAGTGCTATGAGCATGGATCGCAATGATACGAGTTTTTTCTGCTGTAGAAATAACTCCTGCACCTGCTTGAAAAAGAGCATTATAGTTATTTGCCATTTTATTCTCCTAAGATAAAGTCAGGGAGAAAATTAATCCTCCCTGACTTTTAGCATTACGATCCTTGCGAACCGAACCATCCACGCCAATCAGACACACCAAACGCATAACGCTCGCGAGCCTTGAAGCGAAGATTACCAGTATCGAAATCAGGCTCCATCTTCGTTTGAAGAGGAGTACGGACAAACATCTTCGTACCATTCGGCACGTCCGTTTTAATCCACCAAGAAGTCGTATCGGTAAACCGCCGATTAACATAGTAGCCATCAGGCAACATACCCATGTGGCGCGTTGCATTGATAGCGTTGGTATTCGGATTAGCAGCAGCAGCACTAACTTGAGTCGTGCCTGGGCTGTTAAGAACCCGATCCGCAATCGCCCACGAATCAACAGGAACATGAAGCGAAACCGAACTGGCACCAATCAAGATACCACGGTCATCTTCAATCTTCTGAACATTCGTTAGAGCCGTTTCCAGAGTTGCCTCTGAAAGATCAGATGCAGCAATCAAGTTGGACTGATTACCTGCACTGATCGTTGGGTGAGCATCGGAAAAGAATGCCGCACCATCACCAATGGTATCCGTAAATCCATTGTTGAAGAGATTGGCAGCTTTAACCTGCTTCGTGTTAGCCATTGCACGGGCAAGACCTTTAGCACGTAGCTTGGCAAACGTGTCATAAAGATTGTCTTCCATAGCTTCTTCCGTAACGGCAAAAGCCAGTGCAACAGTTTCCATCGTATAACGAGCAGTATAACTTTCCTGCGCGTCATCATAAGCAACGGAAGCACCCTCACCTTTGGTGGGAGCAGTTCCAAAGCCCGTAAAGAGAACTTCTTCTTCAAATGCACGATCAGAGTTTTCCGTTTCATAAAGAGGCTCATGCTCATTATTAACGTCACCATACTCCAGACCGAAAACAGCATTAAGGCCAGGAAGGAGTTCTTTAGCAATACTTGAACGATTAATAGCCATGATACACCTTCCTTATTAAGCCGTAGATGCGGTAGCAGTAACGTACCGATCTCGGTGAGTGTTAAGCCAAACTTCCACAATTGGGAAAGCATCGCTATCCTTTTCATCAGGAAGCTCTGCACGCTTGACAACTCGGGCAGCTTGTTCAGTTTCTGCGCCAGACGCCGCCAAGAGATAATAACTGGACTGACCAGTCGTAGTATCTCCTGAACTTGCCGTCGAGCTAACAGTAACATTGTAGTTCTTTACGACATTGATCTCTCCAACAGAAAGCGAGAGAGAAGCTTGAATGTAATAAATTTGATCAGGATCAGTGATAACATGGAATTTCAAATCCGTTACGCACGTTCCTCCCGTCCAATGCCGACGAAACTTTTGTTCGCCATCTTCTACATATTGACAACCAGCAAACACGCCAGACGGCTTGAGAGTGGCAGCAATAAATGGTTGAATCGTAGCAAGGTTTGCTCCTGGCATTACAACAAGATCACCAGTAAAAAGATTGTTGCTACAAAGACCACCAGAAGTAATCGGCAGAACTTCTACACCTTCAGAGTTATAGTTACTACCTTTTTTTCGGACAGGAATGAACCCACGAAATGCTTTAGTTGTACTCATTTCTAGTTCCTCCTAGTTATAGAGAGGCTTAGTCCTGAAAATTTGGAGTACGTCCTCTCATAGTGGTTGATTTACTACTATTAGAGATAGGCATATTACGTAAACGAGCATCTGAATTATTGTAAAGCTGTGCATTAACAGCATCCATCATATCATTTGCTTTCTTTTCATAAAAAGCCCGTCTCGCTTTTACTTGGTTAATTGGTTTTTTAGCCAAGGCTACATCTCCGCGACAGACTGTACCCAAGTATCTGCCCTCATCCCTCACGTAGGATGTTGATGCCATTTCAGGAACTTCACCAGGTTCTACAAAAGTCCATCCTTCTTGCTCACGCTTTCCAACATTCATAATGTCTTCTTGCCCTCGCAAAGAAATCCTGATCCATCGAAGGTCTAGTCCTTCATTTTGAAACCTTTCTTGTACCGTGTTTGGTATAGACAAGGCATCAGGTTCTTCAAAGATGTACTCTTCTTCCCTAGTGTTTGTTTCTCTTAGAGTATCAATACGTGATTTTTCGCGTGTCATTTCATGTCCTCCGCACTAACTAATTTGCGTATATTCGCCATCTGCTTCAGCAACTTTAATCTTCTGAGCAGCATATGTTTCAAGAGGTATGTTCCATTTATTAGCAAGCCTAACATCTTCTTTTGTTAGTTTAATCTTGCTCTTAGAGGAATTAGGAGTAGAGCGCGAACTACTTCCTACCACTTGAGCAGGAACTGACGTATCTTCCTGCACACGATTTTGATTTTCTTCCACAGGCACTTCAGAAGATTTAAACTTATGTGGAAAAGCTTCTGCAAGCCGCCGATCAATTTCTTGATAAAATTCTTCATCATCTGGATCATATCCTTCTGCTTTAAGTTCTTGATCAATAGTTAAAGCTGAAACAGTTAAAATTTTATCTTTACCAAACCATTCATTGTCAGCCGCCCATTCTTCCGCTCTAGGGTCAGGAGTCTGTTGTACTGGTTGTTGTACAGGTGCTGCTTGTTTGGGTTCAGGTTGTTCAGCAACTTCTTCTATTTGAGCTTTAGTGAGATTTAAATTTTTTAAATCTACTTGAGCTTCATTCAGCATTTCTTGAGCTTGCAGAAGCTTTTCTTTCTCACCACTTTCAAATGCTTCCATATAGGCGTTACGTGCCAGTGTAACTTTATCTGTAAGTTGTTTTTCAGAAGCATCTAAATTAAGCTTACTTACTTCATTAAAAGAACTTTCTCTTTGTTTTAAATTATTAGATAGTTCTTCATTCTGAGCCAACAACTGAGCAATCTGTTCATCTCGTTCTTTACGTTGACGAACTAATTGCCTAATACGTTTTTCGGCTCCTTTGGTTTTAATACCGTCAAGTTCTTGAGGTTGCTGTTCTTCTTGAACAGGTTCAGCTTGTTGTGGCTGTACCTCTTCTTCTTCTTCAATCTCATAACTTGTTTCTTCATTTTCAGGGATATCTACTTCTTCCCAGGTTTCATCATTATTCATTATACACTCCGTTGTTTACGAGACAATCGTTTTACGTTAATACTATTATAACATATTTCTAAGTAAATTACAAGTCACGCAGAAAAACTAGTTAAATTAAATGTAGGATCGAGAAATGCAGGGTTCTCTACCTTCATCATGACTTGATCGTCAAACATAAGAATTAGNCTGACACTTTTATAAAATAGCTTTGTACCTGTGTGTTTACCATAACAGATATAATCTCCTACCTCACACCAAGGACCAAAAGGAAATTTCTCTTCATCTTTATAAGCCATATCTCCAAGAGCTAGTACACGCCCGACTGTGGTGAGATATGCCATATCGTCTTTGGTAGAGTCTGGTAGAATAATACCTCCTTTAGTTTTTGTTTTAATTGATACAGGTCTTACAAGAACATGAAATCCTGGAAGTTCTGGTAGTAGATCTGGATCAGGATGTTCATCTTCATCTGTAGTCCAAAGATTATTTTTCACTGCATTTCCTAGTTGTGTCTGTTGCATTTTACTCCTCTTCTATATAAAGTTGTTTCTGTACGATATCTCTTAGATTTTGTTTAGCCCATTCAATTCCTGCAATATATCCTACAACTTGTTTATATGAATGATAATCTACAGGATTACCTTGAGCTAAACTATTCTTTTGATTCTCTATCTCTTCTTGATATACTTGAGCTATTGTTTCAAATATATCCATTAAGAGTATTTAATTTTACTCGGTGCTGGCATCTCCCAATACTTAGGATCATATTCAGCTAGTCGTGAACGAGTGGCGCGAGAACCTTGAATATCTTCTTTAGTCCAATCTCCATATGACGTAGAACGATCTACAACATGGGTAGGCTTTCCATCTGTAATTCCTGGTACATCATTAGGATAATGAATCTTTCCATGGCTAGGCATTAGTTGTCTCCTTTATTAAATTTAATATCATATCTACAGCTTGCATCTGAGATTTATCTTGAGAGTTTGCTCTATCTTTAATCATAGATATCATTGTTCTCTCATCTTGACCTTCTTCTTTCATTCGTTCTGTTAATAGTTTAGTAAGCATTTCAAGTGCTTTAATTGTTTCTTTACTAGCTCTATCTGCTTGAGCTTTCTCATCTTTCATTGCTGATGCAACACCAGATTTGGTAGCCTCAAGAATTTGTTTGTTCTCTTCAAGATCAAGCTTTTTATTTTCAAGAGCAACTTCAGCATTATTAACGGCCAANTCCATTTGCATCTTTTGTTTTTCTAGCTCAACCTTTGCCTGTTCAAGAGCAACCATTTGCTGTTCTGGAGACTGAACCATACCCATTGCCTGATTAGCATTCTGAACTTTTTTAGCTGCTTCCATAAGTGCTAGTTCAATAACTTCTGGTTTTTGAGCAGACTCTGGAGCAACAGTACCAAGCTCTTGTTGTGCCATACCATTAACTTGTTCTTGATATTTCATAATAGAATGTTCTTGAATATTAGCTTGAAGAACAGGCTGTACTCTTTGCATAATAGGATTAGCACCATTCATTGGGTCTTGAAGATAAGCCATCTTTACTTGAATGTGTGCATCATGGTTTTGTCCTGGAAATGCTGCAATAGCAATACCTTTAACAGCCGCCATGATATCTGAGACAGGATCAAGAGGTTTAGGTTCTGGTTTAGGAGGTAGTATCTCATCTAGGTTTGGCATATTTGCAGCACTAAGTATTGTTCTATTTAGTGCTTCAGTATTAAACATACCAGGAGGAGATTGCTGTGCCATTTGCAATGCCATGTTTGCCAACATCATACGATGAGCATTAGATGGAATATTAGGATCACTTACAGGAATAACATCAATCTTACCATCAAAGTCTGTTTGATAAATGCTACGTTCTTCTAGAGGAACCTCATAAGGATATTCTTGTGGTAAATAATCTTTATCAATACTAGCAAGAATTTTAAATTCATCACGTTGTGATTTATGTAGTCGCTTATGAATAGCTGTAAAGAATTTACTAGATGCTTCTAGTAGTGCCATTGTAGTTCCAACAGGTCCATAGGAGGCAGCATCTGAAACAATCTGTTCAGTGCTGTCTGCAAACTTCTGTCCAGCAGCAGTTACAAACTGAAGCATTTGGTAGAGCGTCGAGGAAGGCTCTTTGTAAGGGAGAGATATAATTGCCTTGTTCAAATCAATACCTGTTGCTTCAACCTCCTTGAACTCTCCTGGGGCTATAGGCTCATTGTTGCCTACCATACGCACACCTTTAGCCTTAAAGCCACCTGGAAGATTCGCAAATTGACCTGCGTCTATCAATGCTCGCATTGCAGCGGTTGCACTCATAGTCAGATTACCAAGAAAATGCATGAGTCCCAAACCATAGAACCCAAATCCTGGAACAAAACGATAATGTACAAAGTGTACTTTCTTTTGTTTTGTAGGATCATCCTTGTCGTAATTACGTCGAATACTTAGTACCTGTTTAGATTGTTCTTCTATTGTAACAATGTAAGGAAGAGACTCGCCATCCTCTGAGTTAGGATCGTTTATATCAAGATAACAGTGTTGCTCTAGCAATACATACTGTGGATCAGAATCACTGGAGGGAGATAACCCAATAATAGTATCCATCTTTTCTGAGAACGATGTTGGATTAATCATTCCTGCTTCAGGAAGATCAACATCTGCATACATATCTGCTTTTATTTCTCGATAAAGATCAACAGGACTTTTATAAATAACATGTGTATAACGATCAGCATTCCTTAGATTAGATGCATTATAAGAAACATAGAATTGATCAATAGGAATAAACTCTGATACAGGACGTTTAAAAGAAGCATCATAATATAGTTTCTTAAACGAAGAACCTATCAAGGGTAGATGAAAAAGCATTCTTTCAAATTCATCAAAGTATTCTGGCATTTGTTCAGTAAGTTGATAGTTCATAAAGTTTTGAACACGCATGGCTTGATTTTCTTTTTCAAGCGTATGTTTACCTAGTATCTGTGCCTTAACAGGACCATTAGGAGGGAACAACTCTTGTGATGCTTTTGATTGAAACTTAACTGCTGATTCAATAAGCAGGGGATGCACGGCTGTACATGCACCTTCAAAAGGTTCAGATGCTTCTTCTATCTTTAGTCCTAGAAGATCAAAGCCTCTTTCAAACATAGACTCCCATTCATGACGGGACTCTTTATCTGCTTCATAATTATCATAGAGAGTGCGTGCGATATCCTGAAGCTCATCTTCTTCAAGATCATTCCGCATATTGCGATACCATTCACCAACAGAATCCTCTGCGCCCATTTCAATAGTCGTTTCTTCAGTAAAGTCTACAAGAACTCCACCATCATCATCAAGCTCAAAGGTAGCTTTAGACTCATCTACCATAGGCATAGGAACAACATTATCCTCCATAGGATTAATTTGTTCAAAGGGATTTTGTTCAACTGCCATTTTTATAGGTATCCTTAAATTTTAAATGCATATATTCCATTATATCTTTTTGATATTTTTTCCATCGTCCTTTACACATTTCTGGTATAGAACAAACACAATTCTTTTTCTTACATCTGTAGTCTTGATAGTGAGGTCGTTTAAGAGAATGATCAATTCCTATTTCAAAGGTCCACATTGTTAAGCTCAACATTTAGTTAGACATTAAACTAAATAATTTTTTTAACATGCTATCAGAATCTCTTTCTTTTTCTCTATATTGACCCATTTTCTTATTTCCTAAGGTATAAAATTCTAATTCAGGCATATGTTTTTTAATATATTCTCTTGCTTTAGGATCATTCTGTAGTAAAGTTTCATAATATTTTGTAAAAAGTTTATCTCCAGAGGATTTAGCAGCATCAGGATTTAAATAAGCTTTTTGTTTTTCATCTATATATCTATGCTGACGCCGAGCACCGCGAGCATCTTTTAAAGAATCTACTTTAAAAATTCCTCTATGAATTAATTCGTGTATAAGTGTATCTATTTGAGCTTGTGTTTTAGATGTAGTTCCTTCAGAAACACCCCTAATTCTATCCATTTCTCTAGCTTTATCTGCTAATGTTACAGGATTTATATTTGAATATATTGTATCAGGTTTGTATACTCTTCGTAAATCTTGAGGATATCTGTACTCAACTGTACCATCTTCGCTTCTTATAGCCACCATACCTTTTTTTTGTACTGGAGAACCTAAACGATATCTTTGAGGTCTGCCTTGACTTGTTATAATGTATTGACCTCTTATTCTTGATCTTCCTCTATCTTCAGCTTTAATAGGAATAGGGGTTTGTTTGTCTGGTAGTAAACCATATAAACCTAATTTAGCTAGAGGATTAGCTTTCATAAAAGGAGAAGCAAGTAAATCACTTACAAATTCATTACTTGCCATTTCCATACCACCATCTATCTTTGTAGATTTAGGTTTAAACTTAGGTTTAGGTTTTGGTCTTGGTGCTAATTTTTTCTTCTTCTTCGCCATGGGTTATACTCATTAAATTTTACCATACTTTATTATAACATTAAACTCTCCAATATGCAACCCTCTTATTAACAATTTCATCTTCCCAGTCTGGATCGTCAGGATGTGTTACATGCCAGGATTCCTTGAGATAATGAATTGCCATGACCAAAGCATCTACCTGATCATCATGAGCAGCATGTGGAAATCTGGTGAGTTCCTCTATTAATTCGTCTGCCCACTTTTTATTCTTGGGTATCCATACCCTACCTGCTTCCATGATGGGAGATGCTGCATATGCTCTAGCTACCTTGTCTTTGTCTGGTGTATAGTCTTTTACAGGAAGACCACTACGTCTCATATCCTGTATAAGAGATTGACCACTTGCTTTCTTCTCAATAATACATACATCTGGTCTGTGTTTATTGTANAGCATCTGTGCTGTTCTACGTAGTTCAGGATATTCAAATCTTCCTCTAATATTACCAAGAAGAATTAGATTAGGAGCAAAGTCTTCTATTCCCATCTCATCTTGTTCGTATAGAGAGAATATACCCCATGTCTGTACAACACTAAAGTCAGCAGTTGTTCTAGTAGAGAATGCTGTATCATATGTTTGTATTATAAAATCACAGACAGGAGGCTCATCATATTCCCATTCCTGTATCCATTTCTTTTTTATTATTCCTCCTTCATCATTCAGCATTACTGTATAAAGCCCCTGACCTTCAGAAAAGGAGTATAAATTAGTAGGAAAAAG
>FUFK010071908.1_pt1 | contig 10668 bp, 16 predicted proteins | sample 1021851 | NCBI WGS metagenome assembly FUFK01 (sample SAMEA51879418, study PRJEB19060) | metagenome
GGTACTACAAGTCTTCCTGTCTTTTCGTCATACAATAATTTATCTACTGGCCCTGTCATTCCTGTGTGTCTATTCTTCAATACTCTTAACTGTAGTTCTGCTCTTTCTGCATAGCTTTCCGATTGCTGGTTTCTTTCACAGGCCACTACCAAGTCACTTAGTTGAGCTATTGAATGACTTGACCTCAGATGATTAAGACTAACCTTATTACCCTCCTCATGTCCTTTACCTTCTGGTCTACGCAAGTGAGAGACAATAATCAAACCTATACCAGTAGATTCAACCACCTGTCTAAGCTTGGTACAGACCACATCCAAAGCTCTTCTTTCATCAAGGTCGCTGATACCAGAAACAACTATTGTTAAATGATCCAAGATAACAACATCTACACCTTCTGCTGTAGCAAGATACTGTATCTGTTCAACTAATCTATCAGGATCAATAGAACCAAAGTGATCATACAAGAATAGTTTTCCTGTACCAAACAGCCTATCAAAGGATTGTTTCAACCCTTCTGTTTCTTCTACATTATCCTCAAGATGCAGGGGTTTATTCATCTCTACACCGAGTATCCCCTGCATTGTTCTTTGTACCGATTCTTCAAGTGCTATATAACCAACGGTCAGATTATTCTTCATAAAGTGATGTGCNAGTTCACGACATATNGTTGACTTACCTGTNCCACTACCTGCTGCNATACANAGCATCTGNTGTTTACGAAACCCTTTNCAGAANTTATCTAGTTCTGGNAAAGGAAAAGAACAGATACTGTTACTGCCTTTNTTTGTTAGTTCTGTCCAGAGGTTAGAGGCNTTAAGGATTCCATCTGGTCTAACAGGTGTTGCTTTCCATAAGAGATCTCTAAGTTCNTCCCCNTCACCTGCGATGAGCATTTCATTAGCGTCTTTTCTAGGTAATCTACATATTGCTGCCTTACCAGGAGGTAAGATTTTAATTGCTTTTTCGGCAGCAACCATGCCAGGCTCGTCACTGTCAAAACAAATTACTATNCGTACAAATTGAGATAACCATTTCAGATTTGCAGCTATATATTTATTAGCTGACTGTGATCCCGAAGGTAAACTTACTACAGGGTACTTGTTATTTTGTGCTTGTGAGACTGACATGCAATCAATCTCTCCTTCTGTAATAGTGACAAACATATTACCTGTATTTACTTGTCTCCATAATCTCTGACCCCAAAGCTGTAGATCACCTACATCACCAAGCCAAATAAATTTTTTGTTCTGAAATCTTATATGCTGTGCAACNTGTCTACCTAANTTNTCTTCATANGTAGCAACNTGTACTGGTTGNCCATTATGTTCAGATGTNCCGTAGTTNAANAGNTCACAAGTTTCTTTTGTGANCGCACGTTTAGGTAATGCTTTTGGTGTNACAAATTTTAGTAATGGTTTCTTCACTGATTTAACAAAAGATTTTCTGGGTTTATCTTTCTGTGGTTGCTGNGTATAGCCACAACCAAAACAGTAACCATGNCCATCGTCATAGATGGCTAGGTTATCTTTACTGCCACACTCAGGNCANNNTTCTTTTCTGAGATACTTGCTTTTGGTTTCCATACCATTCTTCTGGGATAGAGCCNTGACTCCANAGAAACCCATGCTTAGNNGCCCAAGCACCATAGGTTAAACTTCTTTTGCCACGACTCAATTTTGCTTTGCTGTTTTGAAAACAGAACCTAATATCTAGGTCGGGTCGTTGCGTCTTGATCGCAATATGTTTTCTGCGGTCTTCTTTTGAGAAGAAGCCNTTAGTTTCAATACAGATGCCGTTGTCAAGGATGAAATCAGGCTTATAAANGCAACTGATTTGGTAGCTAACATCAAGTGTTTCATAGGTNTAAGGAACTTTATTTGNTTGTAATGTAGCTGCTATTGCAGCTTCAAACTTACTTCTAAAATTCGTCTGCTCCGACTGTTTCAAACCCTGCTTTCGCTTTGGGCTTTTCCTCTTCGATGGTTGCTTTTTCTGTTTCAAAGCCATAGCCTTGTGCGGTTTTGATGTATTCGACATGATTGTGAATGATTACAGCTTCTGGCTGGATTTTTATACCAACACCGAAAGCTGCTGTTTCCCATCCACTGCAACGCATATTGACCTGACCAGTTGTACCAGGACCACACTTGTTAACTTTCTCCTTCTGCTCTTCTGTCATAGGGGAACCATCAGCATTAAATAATACTGGTGGTCTTTGTTTCCACTGTGAACCATCTGCCCTGACTCCACCTCCTTTCATTTTGGTTTTTACTTTGAAATATGGTTTGCCATCAACTTCAGTAAACTCCCAAGGTAAAGATGCAAGTTTAAATTTTTTGTTTGGGTTAGCAGTTTTAAGTTGTGCCTTCCACCTTTCTAATAGACCACTGAGTTGTTCTTCAACTTCAGTTGCATCATCAGGATGGATGAGACATTCAACCTGCCAAATACCTGACGCATCAAATTTAGTGTCAGGTTCTACCAGCCATGCAAATTGAAATAAGCACACTGGTGTTGTGATGTTTAAAACTTCTGGTTTAATCATTTGGAAATTTCAGTTAAAATTTTCTTTTAATTGCATCCATGTTGGATGTATCACTGATAGTACCGTAGAAAAATTACTTGTCACGCTTTTGTTTAACTAAACACATATGGTGCTAATAAAACTTCACAGACGTCAAAGTCACCTATGTCTGGTGGTATGGGTAGCTTGCTTGGATCATCTAATTGTTCTACTGCTTGCTGATATAAATCATCCAATAAATTTTTACTATACATATCAACAAAACTTTCTTTTACATAACCTATAAATTCTTCTATATGTGCAGCAGGTGAACCAAAACAATCGTGTATAGTACAGAACTGATTAAGTCCACTAGCTTTACTTTTTTCTAACGCTAAATGTACATTAGCAGCATCTAAACTATGAACAAAGTTTGCTGCAAAACTCTGTGTAGATTTTCTTTTGTCAATCTCTGTTGTATTACAATTAAGTGACAACTGTACAGTCGTAGCATGGAGTTTGGTAGAAATTCTTTTTATATTAGACTTGTAATAATGCTGCTTAACATAAAACTTAGAGGGTGTAATCCATGTTATATCTTTATCTTCATTACCAAAACATCTTGCTATCTCTGCTAAATATTTCATTACTATTATACATTTAGGACATATATTATTAACACTTTTTTCTATAATTTTTGCAAGATAATGATTATGTAAAAAGCAATCTTTTTGCCAAGATAGTTCTTCATCACTTGCCATAAAATAATTCCGTATTGCATTTGTAATACCAAAAGTCTTACCACTGTATGGAATCATCATCACAGGTTTTTTTATCATCTTTCTTGTAATTACCTGATGATGTTTATACCAATCTTCTGCGATAGTATCTGCTTGCTTTGATAGTTCACTTATAACTTCATCTTTTACCTCTTCATATAAGTCCTCTACCTCGTCATAGTTTTTAAGGTTTACTTTTGCTGCCAGTTTATTATCAAGAGACATGGCTGCAAAATGTTGAAAGCCATTGTTTGTACCATCAAGTAAGACAGGATGCTTACTTACATACCCATAACCTTCTTCAAGCAACTCATTAAATTCAAGACACCAACGCAAGAAACTGAAATGGTTCTTCCGCTTTACTCCATATACTGATATAAGATTCAGGATTGCTTGCTATCTGCCTGGCTAAAGCTTCTCCTTCTGTCTTAGACCATTCAATACGTTCTTCATAACTGTATTTGCTCATTCCCCATGAGTTAGCACCTGCTATGCCTAACCAATTTTTTGCTTTCTCATCTGTTATTGCTGCACCTTCTGCAAATCTATGCAAAGCTCTAGCTAAATCATTACCCTGTGGATTAAAAATACCTGATACATAATAAATTCTGCCTGTAAAATCTGCCTGTGCTACATGCCAAAAAGGTTCCTCTGCAAACTTTGTAGCAGTATCAAGCAACATAATGCATTGATACCTTTTCATACGATCATGTGCATTTTGATCGTGTCTAATTACTTCTGCTCTTCTCCATCTCAATCTAGATTCTTCATTAGTATTAATATCAAAAGGTCTTGGAGTTTGTGGTAGTGGTTCAGCATCTATCAAACAACCTACTTCTATACCTCTATCCCAACAGCTTTGAGCAATATCTAGAACAGTTGTATTTATCTCCCACTTCGTTTGTTGAAGAGAGTTCAGTGCTGTATAAAGTGCTGTTGGTTTTCTTTTTGTTACTTCTTCATGGTAAGTAAGATCTTTTGATTTGATTGCTTTGATATGTCTAAGTCTTTTTGTATGAAAACCACCTTCGGTAGTGCTAGTCCAATCAATCGGTTGTTCTATACATGGTTCGTATAATGGATAACAAGCTAATCTATTTTTGCGTTGTCGTTTTATCCAATCCATAGTTACTTCTGTAAATTCAACATAGGTTTTGGTTTGTTTACCTGATCTAATGGTTGAAAGTTTTACCATACCAACTGCACTAATCATTATATCTATAAGCTTCAAACCCACCTTTAGTTTGTCCTCCTTTGACCAAGGTTTAAATACAAAACCTCTGTTTCTCATGTGACCTATCATCATATTGCGTCTATACCTTTGATGATTTGTATCTGATATATGTTTTTTTACATTATTAAAATGCTTTGCATCTTGCTCTTCAAACAAAGAAAACCTTTGTTCATCTTCAAGCATATGCCCTACTTGTATAGCTATTTGTGTAGCGGTTTTATTTTGGGAAACACCATCAATAACACCTTTAAAAGTAATAAAAGCTATAACATCTACATCTTTAAATTCATGTAGTTTGATTGCTGCTGTAGCTTTTACCCCTGGAGTACCCCTCCAAGCCCTATCAAGGAATTGTTGTATTGCTTCTACAAAAGGTTGAAGACCAGCTTTAATCATGCTCTTTGCATAATCTGTTTCTGATTCTCTACCTTTAGCTAAGTTGTTGTTGATGTTGCGTTGCCGTCTGTCAAAACCACGACTCCACATCCGATCTTCTAAATCAGTTTGCTTTGTCATTAGAGTATTGAGAGATAAGTTCTTTTAAATCAGCTAATAAGTCATCACATTGACCACGCATAATATCAAGTGATTGTTTATCTTTATCAATAAGATTAGCGAGTTCTTCTAAAGCATATTCTCTTGTACTAAAATTCTTACCACAATCCTTGCAAGTCCTAGACCTCCAAAGATATGCAGCTTCCCTATCTCTTGTATGTAAGACAATAGTATTGTCGCTGTTGCAGTTAGGACATTGAATCATTATTGTCCTCCTTATCTTTTTTTATGTCTTCTATAGCTAGACCTATTAGGTTGTGCCATGCCTTTAATCTACTTAACTGTTTTCTATCGCCTTCCTCATAAGCTACTTGTATGATTCGACTTAAACAATTACTTAATTGTTTGTAGTCTCTATCTATTTTTTCTTGTTGTGTAAGTGGTTGTTTTTTCATTGATCCTCCTCACTTGTCATGTGTAGGTATTTAGATTCAAGTTTTTCTATACAAAGATCCCAGGCATCTTGTTCACTGATGTCTAGCTTCTTAGCAATAGACCTTGCAAGCTCTCTTAAATGAGTAGCTATTGCTGTAAGGTTGTATGGATAATCACTCATTTTAATTTTGACCTCCACTCAGGTGTTGCAAAAACTTTTTGGCAATAAGTATGTATTTTATTTCTAATTTTATTTGCTTCATTACTTTTTTCTTCCCACTCAAAAGTAAATTGCAAGTTTCTTACATATTCATCTGAGTCTTGATCTTGCTCCTCTAATTCTTCTTTGACTTCAAGTATTGCATCATCAATACTTTCAATCTTTTCATCAAGTAAATTTTCAATAAAGATACATTCGTCAATGTTGATAGTTAAATCTTTCATCTATCTACCCCCCTGGAATTGGATAGACGCATTGCGTAAAGACTCCCAATACAATCCATTACCATCATCATCAATAATGATAATAGAATGTTTTTCAAGATCAACACATACATCTTTTATATATCTCCCTTCATCTTCATCAGATAAAAAGATACAAGCTCCCTTTAAAAATTCGATAGGGAAACTATTGTTAAAACTTAGTTTCATAAAAAAAATAAATTAGAATAAGGTTCAAAAAGAACCTGTTAAAAATTCAAAATAAAAAAATTCTTAATAGGTTCATTTAAAAATTCGCCAAGGATAATAAGCAACTAACAACAATAAAAAAAATTAAAAAGAAATAAGCCTAGAATTAACTAGGCGTGGTTTTTAAGTTTTTAATAAGGATATACATAAGAATTACTAAGCATATCCAAACAATTAAAGTAGTCATTGATCATTCTCCTTAATATCAAGAGCTTTATAGGCTTCCGTTAGCTCCTTATTAGTTGCCTCCTGAGCAAACCATATACGCTCTATTTCTGCACGTTTAGCAGCTTTAAGACTCTCTTCGTGGTGGTTGTTAGAGGTCATTTAAGCGACCTCCTCTAAATCTGGTAATTCATCTGACCTGTTAGTATTTTCTGCGATTTGTTGAAACCATTCCTGGTCTTCTGGGTGCATATCTTCGTATTCATCTAAAAGTTCCTCGAATGAACCTTCTTTACCTTCATAAGGAGAAGAATAGAAAGAATATAATTCAAGTTGGTCTTGCTCGTTTGTTTCGCACATTGCAACCTGATACTCAGAGTTAGTAAGGAATACATAACCAGAGTTCATATTGAAGGCAACTTTTACTCCATTGTTTTCAAAGTCAATAGGTAAGCCGTTTGTCTTCCAGGCTTCAAAAAGGTCTTGAGCTTCTCTCTGCTCTCTATAACCAAAGTCTGCTAAGTCTTCGGTGTATGTTTTTGTTTGAGTAATCATTTGATTAATTAAGTTTCTGGGAATAGGTTTCTTTATGAGAAACCTTTTAAACCCTCAAAAGGGCTTAAAGGGTTTGTCTGTTGTGGTTACCTGGTCGCTAGTTCATTTGTACTTCTTAGCTTTAATTCTTTAGTAATAAATCTTTTAATAGAACTGTAAAGATTTGGATTATCAAGCATAGCTTGCAATGTCTTTGTATCTTCTGCTAAAAGCTGGTCTCTTAGATCTTGACTTATTGAATAAGTGAATTGTGCCATTTGAATTTGATTAATAAGTTTCTGGGAATAGTACTAGGTCTAGTACTGATTGAATTATTACTATAGGTCGGTTATCGATAAAATAAAAACATAAATATCTTAACACTTTGTAACAATAGACCCTATATACCCCCCTTTAGTTCTATTTTTTATGTCCAAACTGTCCAAAAGTTTGTCCAAAGTTACTAGAACCCTATCTATAACTAGCCTGTAGTGCTGTCTCTATGACAGTACTACTTATAAAAGACTGTAGTTATAGCTTAAATATCTGTAAAAAAGTTATATACATGGGGTAAATTTTAGATTTGTATATATGCGTAAACCCTTCAAATTTTTGTGATAAAAATCTTTTGTAAGACCCTATGTAGGACCACCCAGAAGGAAACTACAAGGGTCTTTTATAGGGACTAGTGTGAAGTGAAAGAACCTATGAATAAATTATAATGATAATGCTGATGAAGGTCAAATCTATGGAAGATTTATAATCTATCTATAGTCTGTCTATGGATGTAGCTTAACGACCCCCCCTATAGTCCCCCCCAAGTGTCTATCTACAAGTGCATGTTAATAAGAATTACTTATAAAACCATCGTCAGGGGTATTAGAATTACTTATTTGTCTAGGGGACATACCCATAGCTGTTTGAGTGATGGAATTATTCATAAGGGAACCCCAATTATCTAGATGAACTCTTAGTAATTCATCTTTACGAGATCTTATATTACGGTCTTCATCCTGGTTCATATATTCAGTCCAGTAAGCTACAGCACCAGATAGAGCGTCAAGGATGTCATCATGTACTAGAGAACCTCTATGTCTTGTGATACGAGACATCTGATAGAAGAGTTGAAGCTTTAGTTTACGTTCTGGTGCTTCGTTGGGGTTAGATCTATAGTCTTTTTCTACTACCTTACGGTCTATTATGAGCCTATGAGAGTTCATTACAGGTTCTAGGGTGTCTATTATGCGTAGTTCTTTGGTTTTATTGTTTCTAACGTCTTGTACTTCGCAGGGATGGTAACGCATAAGGAAAGGTTTCATTAGTTCTGCAAACATACCACCACCCATATTTGACTCTACAAGGATTGTATTGACTTTATTGGTCTTAGCTATTTTAGATAAGGTTGTTAATACTGCATCACTGTAACCACCGTTAAGACCCCCTGCATCAGGAACGTATAGATTACCATTAAGCATCTTTACAACAGCGTAACCAGTGGCATCACGACCCTTTCCAGAGGGGTCAACGAACATAACAGAGCCTGTATATTCAATCCAGTCACCAAATTGTTGAGCAGGTCTGTAAAAATGGTCTCCGTTGAAGCCTACGCAGGGTAATTCTTTGATTACATACTCAGGTGAAGATGACCATATGATCTTTTCTGGTGCATGATCAGGATTAACTGAAGATATTATTAGGTCTGATAGTTTGAGAGGGTATCTATCTTGGTCAGATAAGCTAGTGTCTAGCATAAACTGTAGAGAGAACCCAGAACGGCCATAGGAAGCTTCTCGTTCCATTAGATCTATTGAATTGAACCTATCAGGGTCAACAGGATCTTTAGGCTTTACAAGCTCTTCTGCAAGCCTCTGAGCTAATTTAGGAGCTAACCTATCACCATAGTTATTTTTAAGTTCTGGATAACGTGCAGTCCATATGCGTGTCGTATATCCACGTTCTTCAAGGGTCAGATATAAAGATTGTTCTGTTTGTGGTGTACCAAGAAAGGTTATTTTACCGTTTGGTTTAAGGATTGCATCAAATTCTTTTACAGCTTCACTTAACTTGTCTCTCATCGGTTGGGTAAAGCTGTTGTTTGGTACTTCCACATCATCAGCTATAACTTCATCTGCTCTACTGCCCGCCATCTGTCCTAGAACACCCTGTGACTTTACTGAAGGGGCATGGTCAGCGTGTGCAGGTCCAACGTCAAAACTTATCTTACTGTTTCTTTGAGAGTCATCTGGTCGTAATGGAGCAAGTACAGGCATCTCATTGATCAATCTCATAGTAAAAGTAGAAAAGTTATCTGCTCTGTCCTTACTTGCAGATACAACAAGAAACTTTAATTGTGGATTCATCCGTAGTTTCCATACAACATAAGTAGATGTAATCCAACTTTTACCTACCCCTCTAAAGGCCTGTATAATCTTTCTTCTAGGTCCGTATTGTAAATACTCAGCTATGTCTAATTGAACTGGTGTAGGGTCAGGTAGGTTTAAATGACGCCAAGTTATGATTAGAAAGTATCTAAAGTCTTGTAGTTTTTCTGGTAAAGGTTGCATGTAGTGCTTAGTGCTACAAGGTTATCTTTCAAGTGCAGGTATTACATCAAGGTCTGGAAGGTTTGACATAAGATCTTCCATAGGATTCTTCTCTGTTGGTATGCACTCTATACCATTATCTTTTAATAATTGTCTAGCTACGTTAAGATCACCTGGTTTTGCTTCTCCACATTTTATCTTACCTAATAGTTCTTGTATCAGAACAGTTTGAAGATTTTCTAATAATTCTAACTTTTTCTCTTTTCCCATGATTAGAATTGGTTTTGAAACTAATATACCTTGTTTTAGAAAATTATGCCTAATAAGCTAATCGGACAAAGATTCCAACTTAATGATCGTGTATCTAGAAGAAATTATTCTGCTATAGCTAATACATATACAAAAAAATATGGAAATATTACTGAAACCATAGAAAGAAAAAATTCAGTTGGTACTAGAATGTATTACTACAAGGTGTTATGGGAGGATAAAAGATCATCTGAACATGCCCAACATAGCCTTGATCCTGTCGAGTAAAGTTTTCTTTTTATATTTTTTCTTTATTTTAAGATTCTTTTTTCGATGATGCTCTGCCATTTCATATCGCATCAGTTTAATTTCAGTATCTTGTATGCGTTGCATAGCAGCTATGATAAGTAAATCTTGTAATCTATTTTCTTTTATTAAAGCAAAAGAATACGCTTTTAAATAACTTTCAGATAATTGATCCACTTCTCTGCATTTCATTTCTATTTCCAACTCAACTTCAAGAGGTGGTTTACCAATAAGAATATTGAAAAATTCTTTGTGGTTCATATCAATTCATTTTTGGAAATAATTGATGTTCTAATAAATCAACAGCACGGTCATCAAGAGTATTCGAAGTTTGTTTGCAGATTGCTCTAAGCAAATCAACTACTAATCTTTTTACAGCAGTTGTAGTAAAAAACGTTAGTAGTACTGGTTTTAAGAGTTTGAGCATAATTACTATTGTGTTACTTTCCAAACATACCAATATTTGCTAAGTTTGCCATAGTTACTACTTTTTCATGGAAGAAAAAGAAGAAAAAGAAGGCATTGAATGGGGTGAACTCTTTGGTCACGCTATAAGATTTCTGATTTTAACTTGGAGTTTATCAATGATGACTTTGGGATACATGGGTAAGGTAAGGATTGATGGAGCGTTCACGGCTGGACTCGTCAGTGGAGTGCTCGGAAGCTATGGAATCTCAGTGGGAAACAAGAAAAGTGGCACAGGTAACAACAATGGTCCTAAGATAGTAGATAATA
>FUFK010042206.1_pt1 | contig 10667 bp, 10 predicted proteins | sample 1021851 | NCBI WGS metagenome assembly FUFK01 (sample SAMEA51879418, study PRJEB19060) | metagenome
CATCTTCTTGTTTGTGTATTTACATTTCTTATTTCGTACAACATATATCTAAATGTTGCTTCTGCAATCATAAAATCATTATCATCAGATGAAGAATCAAATGNTANNGTNGNTAGTGANANAGGAAATAAGTCNTTGAANACNACATCAAAATTTGCTAAGTTGTTATTATTTAATACTTGTAGAGTTCCATCTGAGAATCTAACATCTACTGATGGATCATTTTGATATTTTGTTTGCCAATCTCTTCTTTCTTTTAAATCAGATGGTGTTCCTAAAGCACGCATCCAATTATGAATCTCCATATAGTTTCTTAAATCTTCATCGACAATAAACTCAATAGACAAATCTCCATATCTAATGTTACCTTCTCTTGGTAGAGGAGCAAAACCTCTTGCAGGTATATCAACTTGTCCTAATTCAAAACTAGGTATCTCAGCACTTTGGCATAAAAAAGATACCTTCCTTGCTTTATCCAGAATGAATAAAAACCCAATAGGGGAAAGGAAGTTTCTGTTTGTTAGTTGGTCTTGATACCAGTTTGCCATTAGTCTCGTTGTCTCCAATCATCAGGTTTATCTCGATTAAACCATTCACCAATATCGTCTGCACTACCGAACCCACTTCTATAATCAGATGGGTCGGGTTCTCCTAACCCCATCTTATTCAGAAAATCGTCGGTACCTCCCTCTTTCATTTCGGGATTTGCTGCTTTCTGTCGTGCTTGTCGCATCCAAGTTGCAGCAGTGGTATTTCTTTTTGCTAGTTTTTGTGCCCAAATCATGTCTTCTAGCTTGACATCTTCACCATCTACGATCTGTTTACAGATAGACTCCAATCGGAGTCGGTATTGGGTTGAAAGCATTTTTTAATCAGTGCTGAGTTTGGCTTGGAGTTGGTTGAGTTTTGTATACTCTTTGTATGCTTCATCAGATCTACTGTGAAGAATATCTTTGATATCATTTATAATAATATCATTCGCAACATAGTCGTCAAGGTATTTGAACAATGCTTCTTGTAGATACCTTTTTCGATGCCACTCAGGAGAATAAGGATTATAATCCATAATGTAAGTCCATTGTGATAATAGTATTTAGCATAAAAAAAGAGGGGTCTTTTTGACCCCCTCTTTCTTCGTTTAGGTGATTAAAATATCTTTACAAATGCGTTTGCATTCACTCGCGTGCTTGCCAATATCGCAATCGATCAAACACTCGTAATATTCATCCAGTAGTTGATCCTCTCTTCGGATATATGTATCTACTGTATGACTCCAAGCAGAAAGTTGATTGCGTGATTCTAGATTGTGATGCATGTGCTTTTCCATTCTCGAACATTCATAACAACAGAGGTTTGGTTACATCTTGTTAATCCTAATTCTACCACTATTTATTGTTATACCAAGACATTTCAGCACTTTAGTCACAAAAATAAATGCCTACGAGTTTATACCTAGACACAAAAAAAGACCCGAAGGTCTTACCATAATATAGAAAAGAGGGAGGTTGGAATCCTGTATACCAACAAATAACGGGCATTACTACAGAAGTAAAATACGTTATTGCCTGAGACCCGATTGGTTGATCGGTTCTGCATCGCTGCAGCAGCACCACCTGTGTCTCATCACCTTAACTAGCGGTTGCCAGTAAGTTTATTCAGTCACTCCCATGTTGCGTCCAACANATATATTATAGCATAAAAAAAGAGGGTGTCAAGCACCCTCTGAGAAAAATATGTAATATCCGAATTACATGAGGTTCGCAACTTGTACTCTTCTGTAGTACTTGTTAGAGTTAGCAGTAAGTGCACCACTACCTTGAGTAAGTCCCTGAGCGAATGGGTTAGATACCATACCGTAACGAGTCTTGAAACCAATTTTTGGTTGGAAGGTGTTAGGGTTGATTGCTCTAACTTGCTGTAAAGGAACGTAAGGGCAGTAGAATAATCCTGCGTCATAAGGAGAAGTTCCTTTGTAACCTGCAACGTAGTAATGCTTATCGCTTACGTTAGCAGAATAAGGATCAACATAAACCTTAATTCTTCCGTTAAGTGTTCCTACAAGAGTAGAAGAAGTATCGTCTGGGATTAGACCGTTGTTACCAGCAAGTGCAGGTGTGTAGTCTAGAACGCCAGCCATACCAAGAGCAGACACAACATCAGCAGATGCGATGAGGATGTTGCCCTTTCCGCGACGAGTTTCATGCCCGATTGCGTTTGAGTCTCTCTCAATCTGGAATAGAAGTCCCTTGAATTTCTCAACTGACCATCTACCATTTGAGTCAACGTCTAGGTCGAAGATACCAGCAGTAGAAGTATTGTTCTGAGCACCTTTAACAGCGTTAGTGTAGATAGTTCTAACAACTTCTCTGTTAATTTCAGCAAGAATCTCTGTTGAGAGAATGTTGCTTAGCTCTTGCTCTGCATCAAGACCATGAATTGCTTTCAAGTCTTGAGCAAGTTCAATACTGTACTCTGCCTTTAACGCTCTAGCTTTAGCAGTAACAGTAACTTTCTCGATGGAGAAACCCATTTCTCTGAAAGCAGTGGCAGCAGAACTGTCATCGATTGCTTCAAGAGCAGTTGTGTTCATTCCTTGAGCGTCACCTGTCAACTCGTAAGTACCAGCAGGATCGTCATTAAGAAGACCTGGGTTAGCACCTTCAGCGTCGTTAATAGCAGAACTGGATGCAGTTGGATCGTAGTCAGCAAGACGGTTTCCATCAGCACCAGAGAAACCAGCGTTAGGCTCATTGAAGAATGCCTCTCTGTAATCACCACTAGCAGGTGATCTCTCTGTTCCGTATTGTGTTCTCATTGCAAAGATAAGTCCTGTAGGACCAGTCATTGGCTGAACGCCAGCGATATCATATGCAATTAGTTGTGGCATTGATCTTCTGATCAATGAAATTAAAACTGGATCGAAACCTGCAACAGGACCTGTAGCAGTAGCATCAGCACCAAATCCACCTGTTCCAGCAGTCTGGAGAGTTTCAGTGATAACGCCTTCTTCGATTAAAGCTTTTTCTTGGTTCTCTAAGAGTTGTGCGACTACGCCTTTCTTATGGGAATCTTCGATTTCTGGAAGGGAATCGTGATTCAGAACGGGTGCCCACTTCTCTTGAAGGTTTTTAAGTGTCATTTCCTTAAGTTAAGTAGTTAATTTACAATTATTTGGACCAACGTGCAAGTGCATCAACATACTTCGACATTGTGCTGCTCGTTGTTTCTTCTACAAGGGGTTCAGAACTTTCCTCTGTGGGTTCAGTCTTTGCTTCTGCAACGACTTCAGCCTTTTTAGTAAAGTATGATTCCTTAATAGTTTCGACTTTCTTACGAAAATCTTCTTCAGTTTCAAACTCAACACCCTCTGCCAATGATGCTAGCTTCTCCTTTTGGGTTTCAGCAAGACCAGTAGCAACTTCGTTCACAATTTCCATTTTAACAAACTCTCCAATTCTCTTATTCAAAGAAACGTTGGTGTCGATTTGCTCGTTGAGTTTAGCTTCCATATCATCAAGTTCCCCTGCCATTCCATCTAGCAGGTTGTACTTCTCTTCGGGCACTGTAAAGTTGTGCTCTAGGAAAAGATCTTTTAGACCTTTGAAGAATGATTCGCTCATCTCATTTTTGATACCGTGCTCAATCTGTAGGGAATTCTCTTTCATCCAAGATTCAGCAGCATAAGTGAGGTAATCATCAACCTTCTCGGCCAATTCTGTTTGAACTTTTTCGACTTCTTCAGTCAGAGACTCTTCAAATGCCTCTTGCAACGCTTTAACTTCGTCGTTAACTTTGGAGGTTACAGCAGCCTCGAAAATTGTCGCAGCTTTTAGTCTGAACTCTTCTGATAGTTCTTCACCAGCGACAAGAGCGTTAACATCTTCAGTAAAGTCGTACTTGGTTTCAGCGATTTCTTCTTGTTCGCCATTGTCAGTCTCCTCCATTTTAGCGGATGCGGCTGAAGGTTTAGTCTTAATAGACTTATCTCCTTCGTACTTTACTGAACCAGATGCAGATGCACCTGCGTTTTTAGTTCCCTTAGCACCCTCTTGTGATGCGTTTAAAGGTCCTTCTACGTCAACCACTTTCTTTGCACTACCTGCCTTAGATGTATCCATTGGCATTGGTGGTTTCGCAGATTTAGTGATAGGATCAGAGCCTTCGGTCACTTCTTCCATGTTATCTAACTCTTTTTCGAGTGTCTCGGCCATTTGTTTAAACTCCGTTTAGCTTTGCGTTGTCTGTATTTATTTATAAATCATAAACTCTTTAAAAACGCTTCAAACGCGGAAATTTTGCGTTCTTGAAGGTTTATTAGGGTTGCTTGATCTATTTCTTTCTTAATTTCTGCTACTGCAGACTCTTTTAGGACTCCATTGTCCCAAACCCACTCCTTACCTTCCATGATTCCATCAACAAAAGCATCGGGTGCGGAAGGATCAGCGACGATATCTGCTGCAGTTGCGAGCATAAAGTCGTCCATAACAACGTTACAGTTCTCTTCTTTACGAATTGAACCCATGCCTCTAGATGAAACACCTAGTTTGACACCCTCATCTAAGAGGTTCTTCGCGATTCCACCCATAGGAGTATCGAGTAACTTTGCCTTACCAACAAAGTTAGTTCCGTCTTCTTTGAGTGACATGATCTTATGAGAAACACGGTCAAGGTTGATTGAAGGACCGTCAGGATGACCTAACTCTCCTAGTGCTCTACCTTTTTGAATGTAGTTCTCATCGTATTTAGCGACTTCTTTCTGCAAAGTCTTTAGAGGATACATTCTGTTGTTACGGTTTTTTAATTCCGCTTGCAGAAAGATACCTTCAATAAAGTAATTCTTTTTGCCTTCCTTCTCTTCGCAGAGAAAGTCAACATTAGTAATTTCTTCAGCTATCAGTCTCATCTGTTTTTTCCTCTTCTGGTTGTTCTGCAGTAGGTGGGTCAATGGATGAAGGTGCTGTGTCAGCGACTTCATCTTCTGGAGGATCTTCTGGTTTACGACCATCAACTTCAACAGTCTCAGGTTCTTCGGTACCGTCTGGTAACTTGTCTGCTAATTCATCAGCAGCATCTTGTGCGGTATCGTCCAATTCAAACCCCATACTTTTTGCAAATTCAATTTTTCTTGCTTGAACTGCATCATATGCAGCCGCACTTAACGCATCATTAACGGAATCGACTGCTTTTGCTTTGTCGTCTCCGAAGATTTGTTGAACAATTTGTTTTGCAATTTCGCTAGGCATAATAATTCCCTCACATTGTTATTTATTATTTAGAATTCTCCCCGCTTCAAGTCACCAGGATCGACTTGGGGAGCTTCTTGTTGACTTATATCGTCCCCTTGTGGGACTGCATTAGGATCCATAGAGGGATCCATCTCCGCATTAGGATCAAGTATAAGACCTGCCTCTCGTTCAGAATCCATTTGTTTGTCAATGTCCTTAATCTCCTGTTCAGTTTGTTTTAGAACCTGACGACGCATATAATCAATAGAGAAGTATTTGCCGACGTAAGGATCCATTGAGTTTACTTGGTTCATACGCTCATTACGGATTTCAATTTCCTTCAATTCAGTGAAGTAATTATCAGCAATGAAGTCGAACTGAATATGCTCCTTCATTTCATCCCATTCTTCAAGAGAGCAAACTCCCTTTAAAATGAGTTGAGTTTTAAGAAGATCCATGAATAATTCAGAGAATCTCTTACGGAGACGTGCAACAAATTTCTGGAACTTTACTTCGTCCCTAGTAATTTCAGCAGCACGACCAATGTTAAATGTAGTCTCTGTCTCTAATCTAGAAGAAGGAACGTTGAGTGCCTTGTATAGTTTCTTTTGGAAATACTTTACATCTTCTAGTTCACCAAGGTTTTGACCACCTGGTAATGTGGAAATTTCAGTACCTCTACCGCCTTCACGACGAGGTAACCAGAAGTCTTCCAACATGGACATAAACTTCTTATCATCTTTGATCTCACCAGTGTTTGCGTCATATACTAACTTGTTACGATATCTACCCATAACTTCACGGAGATATTGTTCCGCTTTGTTCTTAGGAAGATTACCTACATCAATATAGAAAATACGACGTTCTGGTGCTCTTGATAATCTATAGATCACAAGAGAGTCTTCAATCATACGCAGTTGATTAACTGCCTTGATTGCTTTATGTAAATGACTTAATGTCATATTCTTATTGAGATCCTGTATACCAGAATGACAATAAGTGACTGAATCAGCAGCGATTTTCATGCCCTGATTAGTTGAGTTCTTTAATCCTTTTGGATTGTATAAGAAATACTCTGCACTCTTTTGAGTGAGTTGAGTATTAAGATCAAGTCCACGAAGTTGTTCGGGACGTTTTTGATCATACTCTGTGACCTTACGAATTTTGCGAGGATCAATGTAGCGTAATTCTACAAGACCTGCACTAGGATTATCTGGGTCAATGACCTTATGATAAAACAATCTCCCATCAACATACCATCGACGGAAAATTTCATACGATCTATTATCAAAGTCGAGAAGACGAAGAACTTCGTTAAACTCATCTCTGATTAACTTTTTAATCTTTTCAGATTGTTTTAGATTAGATAATTCTACTTCAACAGGAACGTCATCAAAATTACCGCAAATAGTTTCGTTAACGATATCGTCAACCGCACTATCACATTCTGGTTGAAGAACCATCTCTCTATAACGAGTGATAAGTTCGTAATCATTTCTGACTGTTCCATCAAAGTCAACGGAATATCCATAGTACCCGCCACCTACAATAGGTTGCGAGCCATCCATACTGTCTTTTTGAACAAAAGAAGGTCCTTTTGGGACCTTCTTCGCTCGTTCAAGTGAAAAACCGAAGAGCTGATTTGCCATTATTTAAAATTAATTGGTCTTATGTTTATTTAGCAACTATTACAAACTATGATTTATACTCAAATGGAGTCCAGTATTGAACTTGCATCTCAACTGTAAACTCTTCAACAGCATCATTGTTACCGAAGTCAAGATCGATAGCAGCGATTGCACTTGGGAAAATGTTGTAGAATTTATATGACTTGAGAATTTCTTGTTTCTTCTGGTCAGTTTTACCATCAGTGCTTCTTGCTAGTTGATGAACTACCATGTCCGCGAAGTAACCAGTAGAATCATCTTCGTTACCAAGAGTAGCCGCAGCAGTAAAGTTTTCATTATAGTCTTGAATACTTTGTGCCCAAAGTTCAAATGCACTTCTAAGTACGAACTTACTATCGTTCATGATAGTAATAGTCCATGGTTCAAATGTTCTGTCACCTGCAATTTTTAAAACACGTCCTCTAAAAGGAACTTCTATGACACCAATCTGAGAGGAGGGTAAGTTCGCTGCACGAACTGTGAACTTTCCTTGGTTCTGAATTGCTTTGCCATCAATCCCAGTAATACCTGTTGGAAAGGCAAGATCTACTTGGAATAAATTAGGTCTTGCAAAATCTGATGTTACTCCTGCCTTGAAACTGTCAATAGTAAATCTGTCTGCCATTTTTTTGTAAAGTAATGTTCCGTCCTTTATATTTAGACTTATGAATATTTTCAAGCATAAAAAAACCTCCGCAACGCGGAGGTCTTTATGTTTTTATTGATTAAGATGCGACTTCGCTGAAGGAAACTCCAGTTCTTGTTGCGACAAATGTTAGTGAAATGTAGTTGATAGTGCGTGTTGGTTTCACGAATATCTCAGCGTAGAACTCACCGCGATCAACAGATGCAGGTGGGTTGTTTTCTGAATCACACTTGATTAAGTAATCAGTTACACCACGACGACCTTGAACATCTCTTAAATATGGTTCAACAATGTTGAGGAAGAGTGCTCTTTGTGACTCATCGTTCTGTTCAAAGAGTTGTGCCTTAGCAGCACCAGAGATAACTTTCTCGATTGTAAGGAATAAACGACGAACGTTAATTCTATCAAATGCACTTGCAAATCCAAGAGCAGTCTTATCACCGTAAAGTACTACACCTTGACCAGGGAATGATACGATTGGGTTAATGCGTGCACCATATAACTTATCTCTCTCTGTCTTAGTAGGAGTATAAGCAAGTTTGATTGCATTTCTTAAGATACCGCGTTGGAAACCAGCAGGTGAGAACCAAGGTTCTGAAGTCTCAGTTGTTTGTAAGCAGAGACCAGCAACGTCACCATTACAAGGAACGTAACGATAAACATCATTATACTTATCGTAGATATACTTGTATCCAGAGTCAAATACCATGTAAGAAGAACTTGGTAGTTGCTCAAAGAATCCAACAATGTTTTCTGTGATAGTAGTAGAACTAGAAATACCAATCACATTACCGCGACGAGGTGATACAAACACCATGCAGTCACGTCTTTCTTCTGCAATATTTACTAGAGAAGTTACTTTAGCAAGAGCAGCAGCATCATCAGCACCAGAAGGACCAGCGATAATGAAGTCAATGTCTTGTGACTCAGGGTCTTGTGCTAACTCATATGCAGTAGAGATACCTGTGTTAGTAATACTATAGTTACCACCAGATACTGAATAGTCAACTCCACCAGTTAAACGATAGTAGAATGTTGAGTTATTCTTAGATCCAACAGTTGTTCTGCCTGCAGGATAATCAGTAGAACCAGTAGATGAACGAAGTAAGTTAAACTGTCTAGAAGCAGCAGTTTGTCCCCAGTTACCATCAGATAATGTAGAAGTAGCAGAGAATAAACCAGTTTCATGCTTACCCCAGTAGATGTACTCGGATCTTTGCTTGATTACTTCTTTGTAGTAGTTAGTCTCTCCAACAGATGTCTTAGCATCTGATGCTTTAGATAGACCTACAAAACGCTCAAGAACTGCACCAGTTGTTCCAGTGATGCCACCATCAACGTCAACTACAATAACGTGAACTTCATCTCTGAATCCACCTGCATTGCTTGCATATAGTGAAGTGCTAGGACGAGGAGCAACATTGATCCACTTAACACCAGGTAGATACTCACGCTCTAGATACTCATCTCTTACAGAACTAATAGCAGCAGCGTTAGAGTTTGTATCTTGAATGCTATCAGCAGCAGCAAAGTCAATAGTGTTTTTGTTCTTAGCAATATATACTCTTCTTTCAATACCAGATGCAGCGATTACAGCAGTATTAGAACCTTGAGTTACAGTCTGACCGTCAGCAAGGATACCAGTGATACCACCACTAGGAATACCAAGTTCAAGTTTCTTATTTGCAGGATCCCAAGCAAGAACATCAACTGTCTGGTTAGAACCAGAGATAGCAACAGTTGTAGAAGTGCCAGGTGTAAAGTCACCGACAACAGTTGTTACAGTTAGAACGACACTATACTTGAATACCTTACCTGCAGCACCACCTGTTGCAGATACTGCCTCATCAGCAACGAATTCCCAATCGTTACCAGAACCAGGTGCAGGTACAACAGCGATCTGGTCAGCACCAGAGTCTGTTTTGAAAATTCCGATTGAGTTTCCTTTTGTGCCAGCAGTTCTAGAACCATAGAACCATGTGTTTGTTCCACCTTCATATGTGGTTTCGTAATCTTGTAGGTTTTTAACCTTTACTGCAGTTCCGTTTGAAACAGCGTTCTTTAAAGTTGTAGAGTCTACACGAACTGTTTTAAGTGTTCCACCATATGAAAGGAACTGAGCAGCAGTATACCAATATTCATAGTTATTATCATTTGGTTTACCAAAACGATCTACTAAATCTCTTTCGGATGAAATTTCTACAATTTCTTCCACAGGTCCTAACTCAAAAGGTGCTGCGATCAAACCGATATTTTCGGTCGCTGCAGTGGTGATAGTAGTAAGATCTCTCTCCTGTACTACTACACCTGGCGATGACTGATTGGCTGCCATGTTTAAATCCTCTCCTGTAAGTGCTCTCAGCGTTAATGTCTAAGATTATTTATATTTTTGAAACCTTACCTAAACTCCCACATGTAGGATTTATCCCCATATTCCGCGACTTTCCACACATCTCCTTGTGCATCTTTAAATTGATCATCTTCTAATCCGTCATCTACAAATCCGAACGGAGCCATGTCTTGTTCTATTGCGTCTCTTTGGTCTGCATATATTCTTGCTCTTACATCATTATCATGCATCTCTTTGAAATACTCTTGCATAGCCATCCATCCAAAGATGACAAGACACATAGCAAGATCATCATTACATCCTTCTTCAGCAGCAAATGATTGACCCTTTTGAATAAAGGTAGTCAGTTCTGCAATGGTGTCATAGTCAGGGATAATAAGTTTATCTTCTTCTATCAATGCTTTTAAGTTTGAACATCCAACTGATTTTACAGCAGTTGACATCTTTACACCTAACTGTGTTTTCTTACCAGAAAATCCTTGACCTAATTGTTGACCCGCACGTCCACGCATTGCTGCCATCAATAAATTCTCATACTCTAAATCAAACTGAATAATATCCGCGACCTGTCCACCTATATCATTTACCTCACAAAGAACATATGCGTTGTTATAATTTTTTGCAACATCAACAACTATGTTTGGAAATATGATAGGTTTGATTTCATTGTTTTTATATCTAGCTACCATTTTATATGGTAGAGTTGTTGTATCAATTACAGTGAATGCAGAATAATCATTTCCTATTCCACGAGATACGTCCACTGTCACAATATAATT
>FUFK010064041.1_pt1 | contig 10667 bp, 7 predicted proteins | sample 1021851 | NCBI WGS metagenome assembly FUFK01 (sample SAMEA51879418, study PRJEB19060) | metagenome
GAGAATAAAATCTTTATTGACTTTAACCCTGACGATGAGCAAGTATGGATTAATCAAGAGATTGAAATAAAGCGTTCTAATGAAGTCGGAGACGTTGAGGTTATAGTATCTAACTATAAAAACAATTCATTCTTACCTAAGTCATTAATTAAAGAAATAGAATACTTAAAACAAACAGACAAAGAGTTCTGGAAAATATACGGTCTTGGAGAGTATGGTAATATTAGTGGATTAATATACGAGAATGTTAAATATGTTAATAGTATGCCAGACGCAAAACTTGTAGCTTATGGACTAGACTTTGGTTATAGTTTAGACCCTGCGGCTTGTTTAGCTGTTTACAAACGAGATAAGGACTTATATTTAAAAGAAATAGTTTACGAGAAAGGGTTAACTAATCAAGACCTTGCTGAGCGTCTTAAACCTATTGTCAATCGAGATGAGGTTATTTGCGATAGTGCAGAACCTAAGTCAATAGAGGAGTTATATAGACTAGGCATAAACGCAAAACCTGCGGTCAAAGGTAGAGACTCAATACTTAACGGAATAGACATTCTTAAACGTTATAACATAAACGTTGTTAATAGTAGTAACTTAAAAAAAGAGTTTAGGACTTATAAATGGGCGATAGACAAAAACGGGAACACTCTACAAAAACCTATTGGCTTAGACCACTTAATGGACGCTTTGCGATACGTTGCATTGATACATTTAAAAGAACACAATAGAGGTTGGTATTCTATAAGATAATTACTAAAAAAAAGTAAAAAAAATATTTTGTCATTAGTGACTAAACTAGACGATTTTACGCTCACAACAGAGGGAGCAATACTTAAGCAATACTTAAGCAATGCTTAAGCAATGCTCGAGCATTAAGAAGAGATAAGAAAAGAAGAGAAAAGAAGAGATAAAAAAGCGGTTTTTTTTGTATATTTGTAATTGATTTGGATTAATTAAGGTTCAAAAGGAGGAAGTCGGCAAAAGAGCGTTTCCTCTTTTTTTTTGTCTTTATTGTAAATTTTGAAAAATTTGTTATATATACTAATATGGAAATAACTGTACCAACGTCCTGGGACGACATAACGCTACAAAAGTATATTAATTTAAGACCTATATTAAACACCGAAATGAGTGATATACAAAGGGTTATTAATATTCTATGCGTATTAACAGGCGAAAAGAAAGAAGTTATTAAGAACGTAAGCCTAGACGACTATCATAAGATAAAAAAGAAATTAGCTTTCTTAAATACTGAACTACCTAACACACTAAAGAACAAACGTTTTAAGATTGGTTCTAATTGGTATGAGTTTAAATTAGACGCTAAAAAACTATTGTTTGGAGAATACATAAACAATATGGAAATATTGCAAGACGCTAAAGATAATCAGGAAGTAATATTTAACAACCTTCATAAAATACTAACTACGATATGCCGACCAATTGAGAAGAAGCGGTTTAGATGGAGGGACGTTAATGTTACTGGCGAAGTCGTTAGAGAGACAGCAGACAACTTCTTAGAGAATATGCCTATATCTATTGCTTATCCGATAGGTGTTTTTTTTTACAATCACTTACCGAACTTAACAAAAGATATAAAAACCTCTTTGATGCAGACAGTCAAGAAGATAACGAAAGAGTCAAAAGCGGAACTGGATTCTCTGAGCGTTGGGGTTGGTGGTCAACATTAGACAATCTTACAAATAGTAGGATTGATAAATGGGACGAGGTTTTGGCTTGGGAAGTTATTAAAGCGTTAAACGTGGTTGCTTATTATAGCGATAAACAAAAGATGGAAAGACAGATACACAATGACTCAATGCAAAAACTTAAAAGACGATGAGTAGCGACCCTTTTGACATAATGGGTTTTGACGTTTCTCAATTAGAGGAAGTTATTGTTGATAATCCGACAACGATGTCTGAGGTTATGAATAACATCGCAGCTGAAATGGTTTTTTGTTTAAAGGCAACAATTGACCAAGAGGGGTTAAATTATAAGGGCAACTTAAAAGAAACTGTTAAAATGCCTGTAAAAATGTTTGGTTTTAGAATGGTTGCTACTTTGTTTATGGCTGACTATTACGACTTTTTAAATCAAGGTGTTAGAGGTATTGGAGGAAGTAAAAATAAATATGAAACTGTAACGTCAAGAAATGGCAAAAAATACAGGAGACCTATTAAAACAAGCTCAGGACAAATATTAAAAGAGCCTTGGGAAATTAAAGCACCTAATTCGCCTTATAGTTTTAAGAAAGGCCCTAAAGTTAGTCACATAAGACAATGGGCAAAAAGTAAAGGACTAAATGAGTATGCTGTAAGAAACTCAATTGCTCATAAAGGTATAAGACCTCGTTATTTCTTTGATGACTGTATGAAAGAAACATTTACAGGAAAGGCGTTTAATCAATTTAAAAAAGATATTAGGATTGTCACTACAAGCAAAGTGACTAAAGGAATGAATAACATATTAAAAAAATGAGTATAACAGTAAGCAATTTACCGCAAATTTACAGGACAGTTTATAACCCTATTGAGATTGTTGTTAAAGAGTCAGACGCAACAACTAGAGGATATGAGGGTTTTCAATATATTATTGATATATACGAGACGACAGGCGTTGTTTTATTATCAAGACTAAAAACTCCTGTACGTTCTGACGGATTTGGAAGAGTCAATATGAACGGAGTTATGGAGTCATATGTACAAAACGTACTAAGCGAAATTAATCAAACTAATCAAGAGGCTATGTTTGATAATTCAGAGGGTGCTAACTATTATGATGACGCTTCGTGGAGACAATTTAAAATACGATTTGGTTGGGAACATTATAACGGTGGCTCATTAACACAATCGTTAAATCAAACAGTTGCTTTTCCTAGTCCTTTAGCTGACGCTAACTTTTACGACTTTATTGTGTTTAATAGTGCTTTACCTAATTACAGAGGTAACGTTTTAAACTTTTACGACTGGCAAGTTACAGACAAATATAAAGACTATGTTGTCGGCTCAGGTGCTACTCGTTCAGATTGGTTAACAAACGAACCGAACTCGTTAAATCCTAATCGTAGCGAAAATGTTAAAGTAGAAATAACAGACGAAGGTTATTTGTCGTTTTTATACGACCACGTTAACTACCCAATAGACAGAGTTGTTATAGACGAATATGACGCATCAGGAAGTATATTATCAACGTCAGAGTTAAGAAAACCGTCAGGAGTCACAGAACATCACGTAAGCGTTGCTTGTTCACCTCAAACTCTTAACAACGTAGCAGCGGCAGAGTTTTTGTCAGGTAGTCAGCCAGTAATATCAACCTCAGCAACTTCTTACAGTGTAGCGTTATATAATTCAACTACAATAAAGACTAAGAAAATGTTTTTTAATATTGAGTCTGAATGTAGATACGAGACAAGGCGTTTAGAGTTTCTTAATTCTTTAGGTGGTTTTGATTGTTTTAACTTTACTAAAGTTAGTAAACGAAGCGAAGAGATTGAGAGAAAGTTCTTTAAACAGAACCCTGAAAACTTATCGTCTGTTGGTGTTATTAATTACTCAATAAGCGATAGACAAAAAGTGCAATATTACACAACGTCTAAACCTAAAATGAAATTAACATCTGATTGGGTTGACGCTGATACATTTAATTGGTTATTAGAGTTGATTGAGTCGCCTGAGATATACTTACACGAAAACAATAAAAGGATTCCTGTTAAAAATATAGAGGGCAATTGGGAAGAGAAAAGAAGCAAAGTTGATAAGATGTTTAATTTAGAGGTAAACCTAGAATTTGGAGTTGATAATTACAGACAAAGATTTTAATTATGGAAAAGAAAGAAACTGAATTTGATAAGATGTTAAGAGAATTGGAGAAAATGCCAGTTCCAGAACGTACTTGTAACATAGATGATGATAACTGCGAAAGCTGTTCAGGATGATAAAGGAAGAACTATATATTGACGGACAAACGATTGAGTTAATAGAGTCTTTAAACCCTAACTTAACTTTTAATATTGCTGACATTGCAAAGCCTGACACAAGAAAAGCGGACTTTTCAAAGACTATAACTATTCCAGGTTCTAAGAAGATTAATAAAATATTTGAACACATCTTTGATATTAATACGTCTTTACAGACTTTTAATCCTAACTTAAAAACAGACGTTGTTTACTTAGTAGACGGAGAGGTACAAATTGACGGTTATCTACAACTTAAAAAAGTAAATAATACAGACGGTTTAATTTCTTATGAATGTGTCATTATTGGACGCTTAGGAAACTTTGTTAACGCTTTAGGCGACAAGGAACTTGACGACGCTTCAATGAATTGGAGTACTCTTAATCACGCTTGGACACAAGCCAACCAAATAGCGTCTTGGTCTGCGTCATCTGGCTATGTTTATCCTATGATTGATTACGCTACAGGAGTTAATCTTTTTGATTGGGGAGTTACTGAATTGTTTCCTGCCGCTTTTGCAAAAGACTATATTGATAAAATGTTTGCCGCCGCTGGTTATACCTACACCTCAACGTTTTTAACGTCAGACCCTTTTAATAAATTAATAATTCCTTTTAACGCAAAAGACTTTAAGTTTACAACATCTGAAATAAACACTCGAACTTTCTCAGCAACGACAGCACAATATCAAGCGACTAGCGCAACAAGTCAAAATTTAAATTTAAATGCTGGAGCAAGTTTTAACGGTGCTTTAACTCACGACGTTTATGCTATTAAGATGACTGCTGAAAGTGACCCTAATGCTGTTTATAGCACATCTTTAGGTAAATACACTTGTAATAAAAAAGGCACTTATAATTTACAGTTTGAAATTGATTTAACTGGAACGTTCACACCGACAGACTACACAGGAGGAGCACCAACGATTGACGTTAGAGCAATGGCTGGAATATACGGTAAACTTGAATTAGTTAGGCGTAACTCTTCAGGCGTTACAGTTGGAGGATATACTTACACAGATACAACAGGAACAGTAATAACAACGGGTATTTTAGGTAGTAAAGAATTTTTAATAAATAAGCAAGATACAAACATCACAGCAGGGACTGCAAGTGTAACAACGTCAGGAGCTACTTATCCAGATAATGATTACTTACAAAATTGGGAAAATTTAGAATACACATCTTACGCCTCAAGCGGAGTGAATGGGCCTACAATTAGCTTTGCTTTTGCGTCAAGTACAGCAGAGGCTAGAGTAGAGTCTGTTCAACCTAACAGATATTGGGTTGTAGTTAATAACGTTGAACTTGAAGCTAACGACACAATTGAAACTAATTTAAAAACTGAATTATATAATGAATATAGCAACCTAACAGCATATAGTGGAAAGGTTGCTTCTGGAACTGTAACAGGCAGACCAACAAACCCATTATTCCAAAAATACCCGTCTGCTGGAACAGCGACTTCTGACTACTTTACAGGAACAATTGCTTTAAATGTTGCAAATGGTGTATTTAAAAATCAGGTTGCTAATAACAATTATATTGAAGGCGACACAATTGACTTTAATAATGTAATTCCTAAAAAGATAAAACAAAAGGACTTCTTTATGTCTATTGTAAAGATGTTTAATTTATATATACAGCCAGACGAAGCAAACGATAAGAATTTATTAATAGAACCTAGAGAGGATTTTTATAATAATACGATTGTCGACTGGTCTGAAAAATTAGACAACTCACAAGTTATAGAGTCATTACCTATGGCGGCGATTGATTCTAAAGAATATTTGTACAAATACAAAGATGACAAAGATTATTATAACGAACTATATACTGCGACTTATGACGAGACATACGGAGAAAGGGAGTTTATAATTAACAATGAGTTTTTAAATAAAACTAATAAAACAGAAATAGTTTTCTCACCGACTCCGTTAGTCGGTCAACTCGACCAAGATAGAGTTATCCCATCAATTAAGAAATATGATGAAAATAACGGACAGGCTAGAATGCAATCTAATATTAGAATCTTATATTATGGAGGCTTAAAAAACTCTAACTCTATTTGGGAGCATAGAAGTTCTTTAGTTGCGTCAACTTACAATACAAGTTATCCTTACTCTGGTCACTTAAACGACCCTTTTACGCCAACGTTAGACATCAATTTCGGAATAACTAAAGAGATATATTATGACGACACTTTTAACGCCATAACGTTTACAGATAATAACTTATTTAAAAAATATTATTCTAAATTTATTGAAGAGATAACCGACACAAATAGTAAAGTTATAAACGCATATTTTTATTTAACGCCTGGCGACATAAAAACGCTTTCGTTTAAAAAACAATATTACTTTAACGGTTCTTATTTTAGACTTAATAAAATAGAGAATTACAATCCGTCTAATCCTGTGACTAAGTGCGAGTTTTTAAAAATTAAATTAGCGACAGTATTTACACCGACAACAGCTGTATTAAATGGAGGAGTCGGATTAATTGCTGGTGAAAACACTCCGTTATATCAAAGTGGAATGATTCAACACTCAAATAATAATATTATAAACTCACAAAACGTCAGGGCGTTAGGTTCTAATAATTATGTTGATGCGTCAGCGAAAAACGTTAGTATTATAGGCTCTAACAATTATGTCACTGCTGGAAGTGAGAATGTAACTATTAACGGAAACAACAATTTAGTTTCAGGAGCTAAAAATGTAAGTTTAATAAATACAAATAACACNGAAGTATTAAACAGCAATATTTCATATGTTAACAACGAGATACAAGGAACGGGAACAATAAGAACAGTAAACATAAACTCGAAAGTTTTGGAAAGTGTTAGAACGTATTTAATTGATACGTCAGCGGCAAACGTAACAATGACTTTTCCAACAACTGCGACTTATGGCAAAATTTGGATATTTAAAAAATTACACTCAGCGCACCAGGCAATAATAAGCGCACCAAGTAATTTAATAGACGGAGCGACAACTTACACAATGACAAGCGCATACGACACTGTTGAGTTGCAATGGGATGGAGATACATACAATATTATAAGCACTAAATAAAATGGCAGAAAAAATAGCATTAGAATTAGACATTGACGCAAAAGGAGCAACAACGTCATTAGGTCAATTAGAACAGGAAGCGGAGAGATTAAACAAAGAACTGAGAAAAGTTCCTTTAGGGTCTAAGGCTTTTAAGGATTTAAAAACTGAATTAATAGGAGTTANNAAAGAAATTAAAAACACNGAGCTTTCAATGGANGCACTTGACAACGAACAGGTAGCGTCTGAGCTTGGTTCTGTTGCTGGTGCTGTTGGTGACGTTTCAGCGGCTTTTATTTTACTTGGAGGCAGTGGCGGAGCTTTAGAAGAGACGGTTCAAAATATAGAAAAAGCTATCGGGATTTCAATGGCTTTTAAAGGTTCGATTGAGGGTATTGCATCGGCTCGAAAGTTATTTGATAATATANTAAAAAACAGTAACGCCTTACAAAAAATAAATAACACCGCCACGGTTATGGCGACTGGGATATATAAATTATTTGGTAGGTCTGTCAATACAACGTCAATAGCTTTTAAAGGTCTTAGAACTGCAATAATAGCGACTGGTATTGGAGCGTTAGTTGTTGCTGTCGGTTTGTTAATAGCTAATTTTGACAAATTAGAAAAAATGTTGCGAACAACAACAGCTTCTCAAGATGCAATGAATGAAGCAACTCAAAAAGCTATTGATAAAATTGGAGACGAAATTTACGCCGCTGGTGAACTGCAAGACGTTTTAAAAGATGAAACCAAAACAAGAGAAGAAAAAGTAAAAGCGGTTAAGGAATTACAATCTGAATATCCAAACTTATTAAGCAATGTAGACGCAGAAAAAGACGGAATTGCCGCAGTAAGTAAAGCACTTGAGAAAAATATAGAGTTAATAATGGTTAAAGCACAAATGGAGGCTTTAGCGGAATTGGAAAAAGAAAAAATATTAGAAAATTTAAAGAAAGAAACTGAAATGCGAACAGGTCAAAATGTTGGCATTGCAGATATGTTATTTACTTTACCTGCCGAAACGTTTGGACTTGTTAAAAAAGGAGCAGCGCAAAAAACTGCAAATATATTGACTCAAGATGCTATAAATAAAAACAATGAATTAATTGATGTTTATAAAGATAAAAGGAAAGAACTAGAAGGGGTTGAACAAAAATTAATTTCTGAGGGTGCTGTTGCTGAGGATTTAACAGAAAAAAATAAAAAACTAAAAAAGTCAGAAGAGGAATTTAATAAATCTTTAAAAAAGATTCAAAATGATGTTAAGAAAAGAATGCAAGAAATCATTAAAATTGCTGAAAAAGACGCAGAGGCTAGATTTCAATTAAGATTAGCAAAAAAACAAGCATTAGCAAAAGAGTTAGACGACTTAATCGAGATTGAAAATATGAAAAGAAATCATTTGTTAAAGAATGATGAACTAACAAAAAACGAAAGACGTTTAATAAGATTTAAAAGTGAGCAAGAGATTTTAAGATTAACAAAAGAATTTAACAAAAAAGAACAGGAGGTTCAAGACCAACAGTTTAATCTTTTACAAGAGGCAACAAACACAGAGCAAGAGCAAGAGATTTTCTTATTGACTCAACAATACGATGAAAAGTTTTTACTAGCTAAAGACAACGCAGAGCTAGAATTAGCTTTACAGACAAAACTAGAATCTGACATTGTAGCAATAAAAGATAAATTTAGAAAAGAGGAAGCGGCGAAAAAGAAAGAAGTTGAAGACAAAGACAAAGAAGCTAAACAAAAAGAACTTGAACGACAAATTGCGTTAGAGGATGCAAAGTTAAGTTTAGCTTCTCAAGGTATTGGTGCATTAATGAACTTAACAACTGCGTTTGCTAAAGATAACGAGAAGAGTCAAAAGAAAGCATTTGAAATAAATAAAAGACTACAAATTGCTCAGGCAATAATTCAAACTTATCAAGGTGCAAATGCTATCTTTGCGGCACAAGCGGCCAATCCTCAAAGTATTTTATTTCCCGCTCAACCTTTTATTGCGGCAGGAATTGCAATAGCTAACGGACTTGCAAACGTTGCTACAATAAGTAAACAACAATTTCAAAGTTCTTCAGCAGGAGGCGGTGGCAGAAACGCTCCTGACTTTTCAGGAGGTGCAGGGACTGCTCCACAATTGTCGCCTGTTACAAATACGAGTACTTTAGTTCCACAAGAACCAACTCAAGTCTTTGTTACTGAGACAGATATTACTAACACACAAAATCAAGTTGCTGTTATTCAAGGACAGGCAACACTAAGCTAAAATTTATATTATGGAAAAAAGCGAATTATTAGAATTAATTATTGACGAAGAGGATGAGTCGGGAGTTGACTATATAGCATTGGTCGACAGCCCTGCAATAGAGTCTGAATGGATGGCATTTCAAAAACATCAGTTTGAAGAAACATTTAACGACTATCCAGAGTCAGCGTCTAACAACGCAAAGAAAGCGATTAAATACAAAGAGGAAAACGGCTCAGACTGTGGAACTCGTGTCGGTTGGACTCGTGCTAGACAATTAGCAAATAAAGAAAAAATCAGTTGGGAAACTATTGGTCGTATGGCTTCTTTTAATAGACATCAACAACATAAAGACGTTCCTTACGATGAGGGTTGTGGCGGTCTTATGTGGGATGCTTGGGGTGGCACTTCAGGTGTTAACTGGGCTATTAATAAAATGAAAACTAAAGATAAATACAGACAAGACTTTAAAATAGAAAACGAAGAAAAGAGAATTGTCAGCGGTTATTTTATGAAAGCCGATTTACCTATTATTAGACTAAACGACAAAAACGAAAAGTATTACGTTGTATTTCGTAGAGAGACAATTGAGAAAATAGTAAATAAATTTTTTAAAAACGGTTTAAACGCAAATGTCAATTTAATGCACGACAACAACTTACAGGCTAAAGGTGTTTATGTTATTGAGTCATTAATAATAGATTCTAAACGAGGTATTAAAGCACCTAAAGGTTTTGAGGATGCGCCAGACGGAAGTTGGTGGGGTTCTATGAGAGTAGAAAATGACGAGGTTTGGAATATGGTAAAAGACGGAACGTTTAAGGGATTCTCTGTCGAAGGTATGTTTGGACAAGATAAGACTGTTAAATATCCGACTAACTTAATTAAAAAGATTAGAGACGTAGTTAAGAAATATAAAAAGAAAAAAAACAATTTTGTTTCTATGTTAGTTGACGAGAACCACGCTATAATTGACGACAGACTTGCTTATAGTACAAAAGAGAAAGCGGAAGAAATATCTTTGAGTATAGGTTGCGAAGGTTATCACACTCACGAGTATGAGGGTAAGACTTGGTATATGCCTTGCGAGAGTCATTCAGAAGTTTTATATGACGAAAAATGTCCTAAGGGATATAAAAAGAAAAACGGAAAATGTGTAAAAATTTAAAATAATTAACATTTACGTTCAAAAATTGAATTATTTGTTATATATACTAAATATAAAAAAGTTTTATTATGAATGAATTAAAAGAATTGTTTAACGACATTAAAAGCATTTTCAAAAGCGAAGGTGTTGAAGTTGAAACAGAATCTAACATTCAGACTGAAACCACTGAAACTGAACAAACGGAAGTAAGCGAGGAGACTGTAGAGTCTACGACTGAAAAGTTTGAAGACGTTGTTTTGGCAG
>FUFK010048859.1_pt1 | contig 10666 bp, 6 predicted proteins | sample 1021851 | NCBI WGS metagenome assembly FUFK01 (sample SAMEA51879418, study PRJEB19060) | metagenome
CCTCGGGCAGGACTCGAACCTGCGACCAATTGATTAACAGTCAACTGCTCTACCAACTGAGCTACCGAGGAATGTAAAAATCAAAACTTACTTTTTTTTAGGACTAAAACAACTCTTTTTTTGGAGGTAACGCCCGGAATCGAACCGGGATACAAGGATTTGCAATCCTCTGCGTAACCATTCCGCCACGTTACCGTTTAAAAGGATAATAAATCAATTTAATATAAGTTTATATAATTGATTTTTACAATTAGTCTATAAATTTCCACTTAAAATTGATTATTGTTTATTCGAATGATTAATTTATAAACAAAAAAGGGATATGAGTTCAGATAAATATAATCATAATGAAGTAGAAAATCGTATTTATTCATATTGGGTGAAAAATGAGTTGTTTAAACCCAAAAGAAATAAGAAAAAATTTTCAATCGTAATACCACCACCAAATGTAACTGGTAGTTTGCATATGGGTCATGCTTTAAATAATTCAATTCAAGATCTTTTAACTAGATATCATCGAATGAATAGTTATGAAACTTTATGGCAACCAGGAACTGATCATGCAGGAATTGCCACTCAGGCATTAGTGGAAAAGAAATTAGAGAACGAAGGAATAGCAAAAAATGATCTAGGAAGAGAAAATTTCATAAAGAAAGTTTGGGAATGGAAAAATCAATATGGTGACATTATCCTTAATCAGTTAAAAAAATTGGGTTGTTCATGTGATTGGTCAAGGAATGCCTTTACTATGGATGACAATCTATCCGACAGTGTTATTCGAGTTTTTGTAGAACTACATAAAAAAAAAATCATATATAAATCCAAAAAATTAGTAAATTGGGATACCGTTTTAAAAACTGCTATTTCAGATTTAGAGGTTGATCAAAGAGAAGTAAATTCGAAGTTATATTATATTAAATACCCGATTGATGGCACAAATGAATTTATAACCATAGCAACAACAAGACCCGAAACTATGCTTGGAGATACTGCTGTCGCGGTAAATCCTAAAGATAAAAGGTTTAAAAAGTACAAGAATAAGGATGTAAATTTACCTTTAGTAGGGAGAAAAATAAAAATTATTTTCGATGATTATGCTGATCCAGAACAAGGAACTGGTGCCGTTAAAATAACACCAGCACATGATTTTAATGATTACGATGTTGGTCAAAGAAATAAACTCAAGATAATAAATATTTTTACCGACGATGGAAAAATTAATGAAAATTGTCCTGAAAAATATCAGGGTCTAGATAGATTTAAAGCAAGAAAAATTATTTTAGAGGATTTAAAAAATCTTAATTTATTTGTTAAAGAAGAAAATATAAAAAATAAAGTTCCATATGGTGATAGATCTAACTCTGTAATTGAACCTTACCTCACAGAACAATGGTTTGCTGATGCAAAAAAACTTTCGATAAAAGCAAAAAAAATTGTTAAATCAAAGAAAACAAATTTTTTTCCAGGAAATTGGTCAAAGACATATTTTCAATGGATGAACAATATTGAACCTTGGTGTATATCAAGACAGTTATGGTGGGGACATCAAATACCAGCATGGTATGGACCTGATAAAAAAATCTTTGTTGCACTTAATGAAAAAGAAGCAAAACAAAATGCTAAAAAATTTTACAAAAAAGAAGTTGAATTAGAACGAGATCCTGATGTTTTAGATACTTGGTTTTCATCTGGTTTATGGCCATTTGCAACATTAGGTTGGAATACAAAAGATCCTTATCTTAAAAAATTTTACCCAACATCTGTTCTTGTTACTGGTTTTGATATTATTTTCTTTTGGGTTGCTAGAATGATTATGTTTGGAATGGAATTCATTAAAAAAGAACCTTTTAAAGATATTTATGTACATGCTTTAGTTAGGGACGAGAAGGGTCAAAAAATGTCTAAATCAAAAGGTAACGTAATTGATCCTTTAGACTTAATAGAAAAGTACAGCGCAGATGCACTAAGATTTACTCTTTTATCAATGGCATCACCAGGAAGAGACGTAAAGTTATCTGAGGATAGAGTAAAAGGTAGCAGAAACTTTCTTAACAAATTATGGAATGTAAATAATTTTTTAATTCATAATAAATGTGACATCAAAAATACTAAAAAATCACCCAAAGCAAAGATTAATATTAATAAATGGATATATTCTGAGCTAGTTCAAACAAAATTAATTGTTGAAAAAAACATTAAAGAGTATCGATTTGATGAAGCAGCCCGAAACATCTATCAGTTTGTATGGCACTCTTATTGTGATTGGTATTTAGAATTAAGCAAAACAATTCTAAATTCAAATAATAAAAAAGATATTAAGGAAACTAAAGAAATCGCCAGTTATGTGTTTAAAGAAATTTTAGTTTTACTACACCCATTCATACCTTTTATTACCGAAGAGATATGGCTTAAAAATAAGTTAGATAACTCAAATAAAGACTATTTGATGTATTCGAATTGGGTCTCTGACAAGCCTAAAAAAGAAAAATTTGCTGATGTTGAGAATATGATAGATTTTATTACTGAGATCAGATCATTTAAGAATGAACTAAGTATTAGCCCAGGTTCTTATGTTGATATTTCTCTGAGTGGTATTAACAAAAAAGATAAGTCCTTTTTTACAAATAATGAAACGGTAATTAAGAAGCTTGGAAGAATAACAAATTTTATTGATAAAGATAAAAATATGCCATCGGCATCTTTAGTAATAAAAGGAAGTGTTTTTAAACTTTATTTTGAGGAAAATGTTGATTTAAATTTAATTAAAGAAAATCTTTTAAGCAAACAGTCAAAATATCAAGCTGAAATGGATAAAATTTCTTCAAGGTTAAATAATAAAGATTTTGTAAAGCGGGCTCCAAAACATATTGTTGACCAAGAAAAAAGTAATTATAATAACCTAGGAAATGATATAAAAAAAATATCAGCTACAGTAAAAAATTTATAATGCCAAAATTTAATAAAAAAAAATTACCAAGTAGACATACATCGTTAGGTCCTGATAAGGCACCTCAAAGGTCCTTCTATTATGCAATGGATCTTACAGAAAAAGATGTAGCAAAACCGTTTGTGGGTGTGGTTTCAACCTGGAATGAGGCTGCTCCTTGTAATATTGCTCTTATGAGACAAGCTCAATCGGTTAAAAAAGGAGTTCATCAAGCAGGAGGAACACCAAGGGAGTTTTGTACCATTACGGTCACAGATGGAATAGCAATGGGCCATGAAGGCATGAAGTCATCTTTAATATCAAGAGATGTTATTGCAGATTCAACTGAATTAACAGTTAGAGGACACTGTTACGATGCATTAGTTGGTGTAGCTGGTTGTGATAAATCGTTACCAGGTTTAATGATGGCAATGGTAAGATTAAATGTTCCAAGTGTATTTATTTACGGTGGATCAATTTTACCAGGAAGATTTAATGGAAAAGATGTAACGGTCGTTGATGTCTTCGAAGGCGTTGGAAAATATACATCTGGAAAGATGTCAGCACACGCTCTAAGAAAATTAGAATTAAAAGCATGCCCAAGTGCAGGCGCATGTGGTGGACAGTTTACAGCAAATACCATGGCATGTGTATCTGAAGCAATAGGTTTAGCTTTACCTTATTCAGCAGGAACACCAGCACCTTATACGCAAAGAGATTCTTATGCGTTAAAAAGTGGTAAAGCAGTTATGAATTTATTACAAAAAAGAATTAGACCAAGAGATATTGTAACAAAAAAATCATTAGAAAATGCTGCAACGATTGTTGCTGCAACAGGAGGTTCTACAAACGCTGCATTACATTTACCAGCACTTGCAAATGAAGCTGGAATAAAATTTGATTTAATGGATGTTGCAAGAATATTTAAGAAAACACCTTATCTTGCAGATTTAAAACCAGGTGGAAAATATGTTGCAAAAGATATGTGGAAAGCTGGGGGTGTTCCTATGCTTTTAAAAACATTGTTAGATGGTGGTTACATACATGGTGATTGTATGACAGTTACAGGAAAAACAATGAGACAAAATTTGAAAAATGTTAAGTTTAATAAAAATCAAAAAGTAATGAGGACCTATAATCAACCGCTATCTCCAGACGGAGGTGTTGTTGGTTTAAAAGGAAACTTAGCACCTGATGGAGCAATTGTTAAAATAGCAGGATTAAAAAAATTACAATTCACTGGTAAAGCTAGATGTTTTGATACCGAAGAAGCAGCTTACAAAGCAGTTAAAAATAAAAAATATAAAGACGGTGATATCATTATAATTAGATATGAAGGTCCAAAAGGTGGACCTGGAATGAGAGAAATGCTTCAGACAACAGGAGCAATTTACGGTCAAGGCAAAGGTGAAAAAGTTGCTTTGATTACTGATGGAAGATTTTCAGGAGCAACACGTGGTTTTTGTATAGGCCATGTTGGACCAGAAGCATCTGTAGGTGGTCCAATAGCATTACTTAAAAACGGAGATATTATTGATTTGGATGCAAAGAAGGGGACAATAAACGTTCGATTGTCTAGAAAAGAATTAGCAAAGAGACGAAAAAAATGGAAACCAAAGAAAATCAATTTCGGTAATGGAACTCTTTGGAAGTATGCACAAACAGTTGGACCAGCTTATCTTGGGGCACCTACACATCCTGGTGCAAAAGAAGAGGTTAGAACTTACGCTGATATTTAATGAAAATTAGACCAGTTATTCTATGTGGTGGTGCAGGTACGAGACTGTGGCCTAAAAAGTCAAAACATCAAGCAAAGCAGTTTATTGATTTTGGAGGTTGGACATTAATTAATAAAACATTCGATAGAATTAAAAGTAATGTTTTTGATTATCCGATCATTAGTACCAATTCAAAATATATTAAGGATGTTAAAAAGGCTTTAAAAAAAAGTAGAATTAGTAAATATAAAATAGTTTTGGAGCCAGCAAAAAAGAATACTGCCCCTGCAATTTTAGCATCAGCATTAATTAAAGAAATTCCAAATAATCAACCACTAATGTATTTTACCGCTGATCATTTAATTGAAAAACCCAATAAGCTCGTTAGTGCAATTAATAAAAATAAATCTAATTTAGATGATAAAAATGTATTTATATTTGGGATTAAACCAACTAATCCGTCAAGTGAATATGGTTACTTCTTAAGTAAAAATATAAAAAATATTAATAAAGTAACTAGATTTATTGAGAAACCAAAACAAGCTAAAGCAAAAGAGGTTATTAAGAAAAAAGGATACTGGAACTCAGGTATGTTTTTTTTGAGAAAAGATTCAATTATTAATAATTTTAAGAAATATCAGCCTAATATTTTTCGAAACTGTAACAAAGCTGTAACAAAAGCAAAATATAAGAGTAATGTGTATTATTTAAACAAACAAGCATTTAGTAAAGCAACAGCAAAATCATTTGATTATGCGATACTAGAGAAAACTAAAAATATCAATGCGATCAAGCTTGATATTCCATGGTCAGATCTAGGGAGCTGGAAAGAAATCTGCAAAATGTACGGAAAGATTAAAAATAGATATTTTAAAAAGAAAAACGTATTTCATAGACCATGGGGCAGCTACATAAACTTATTTAAAGGAAAAGAATTCTTAATTAAAGAATTATATGTGAAACCTAAAGGTATTTTAAGTCTTCAAAAACATCATCACAGAGCTGAACACTGGGTCGTTACTCATGGTAAACCTAAAATTACTTTGAATAAAAAATATTTTACCATGAAACCTGATGAAACAATTTTTATTCCATTAGGTGCAATCCATAGAATAGAAAACCCATATAAAAAACCAGTAAAAATTATTGAAGCTCAAGTAGGTTCGATTCTAAAAGAAACAGACATTGTTAGATTTCAGGATGTATACGGAAGAGTAAAGTAGTTTATGGAACTTCTAACATTTGTTTTGTTAATCATAATAACTATTTTGTTATTTTTTCTTTTAAAGAAAGAAAGAGTCTTAGGTATTAATACTGAAGTTAAAATTGAAGATAAAAATTTAGATGAAGATGAAAGTAAAAAATATAGAGAAACTATTTATAATCTTTTAAATTACATTCCAGAAGGAATTATAATTCTTAACAAATCTAAGGAAATAATATTTAGTAATAGTTCAGCCAGTAAAAGATTTCAAACAAAATTGAATGAAAATATAAGTGGATTTTTAAGAAATCCCGACTTGTTAAGTTCAATTGAGAAAGCCTTTAATGGAGAAAATTCTAATGACCTTGAAATAGAGCTAAGAAACCCTTCAGTTCTTAGAATGAATGTAACAATTTACCAAGATAATCATAATTTATTTTTTGATGAACCATCTTGTTTGCTTTTTATGAGAGATTTAACTGAATTTCATAAATTTCAACAATTAAAATCAGACTTTGTTGCAAATGTTTCCCACGAACTTAGAACCCCATTGCAATCTATTAAGATGGGACTNGAGACATTTGAAAATAATGCTGATTTAAAAAANAACTCTGANGTTACTAATTTATTACCAGTAATGANCTCTCAATCTGAAAGAATGGAAAATTTAATAAGAGATTTGTTATCTCTNTCGAAAATTGAGCTNCAAGAACACATAAGNCCTACACACGAAATAGATTTAATAGAAGTGCTTAGTTACGTTATTAAGACTTATGAAAACATTGTTAAAAAAAATAACATTAATTTAAATCTGCAAAAAACTGAGAATTTTAAAATTATTGGTGATCGGGATAAATTAATAGAAATTTTTACTAACCTTATTGATAATTCAATTAAATATAGTGAGAAGGGTAAAGAAATTAAAATTGCCACGAAAAAAGAGGGTGATTTAAATATTGTCTCTATAACAGATCAAGGGATAGGAATTCCCAAGGAATTTATTCATAGAATCACTGAAAGATTTTTCACTGTTGATCCCAGCAAAAGTCGAAGTGTTGGAGGAACAGGCTTAGGACTAGCTATTGTTAAACATCTTGTTTCACAACATAGAGGTGAAATGATTATTAATAGTGAAGTAAATCAAGGAACTACTATAGATTTGAAATTTAATTCAATTTAATTCAACTAAAAAGTTAGCCTTTGTAATAAAACTTTAACTTTCCTTTAATAAAATATTTAAGTTTCAGATTTAATTAATGATGCATAACGAATCTAAAAAAGGAGAAATATGAATAGATTAGTAAAAATTTTATTAGGGTTTCTTTTAGTACTTAGTTTTACAACAACTAGNTACNCAAGAGATCAAATAAAAATNGTNGGTTCTTCTACTGTTTACCCATATGCTACAGTTGTAGCTGAAAAGTTTGGTAANGGTGGAAAATTCAAGACACCAGTAATNGAAAGTACAGGAACTGGNGGAGGAATGAAATTNTTCTGCGCAGGTGTAGGAGCAAATCATCCTGATATAACAAATGCATCAAGAGCAATTAAAACAAAAGAAAAAGCTNTATGNGAGAAAAATGGAGTTGCTGAAATNATTGAAATANTAATAGGTAATGATGGTATTTCATTTGCACACTCAGTAAATGCTCCAGATGCAGATTTNACAAAAGAACAATTATGGAGAGCTTTNGCATCNAAAGTAGACATTGATGGAAAACTTGTTGAAAATCCATATAAAAATTGGAGTGATATAGATGTTAGTCTTCCAAATAAAAAGATTGAAATATTGGTTGCACCTCCAACATCAGGTACTAGAGATGCATGGAATTCATTAGTCATGGTTAAAGGATGCACTAAAACAGCCAAATCTCTTTATGATGCTGAAGGTAAAAAAGCTAAAAAGGAATGTGCTAAAATTAGAGAAGATGGATACGCTGTTGAAGCTGGTGAAAATGACACTTTAATTGTACAAAAACTTTCTTCTAATCCAGACGCATTTGGTTTTTTTGGTTATAGTTACTTAGTTGCCAATAAGGATAAAATCAAAGCATCATCTGTTAATGGTGTTCAGCCATCATTAGAAGGTATCCAGGATTATTCTTATCCAATTGCAAGACCATTGTTCTTTTATGTAAAAAAGGCTCACATTGGAGTAATTCCAGGAATTAAAGAGTTTCTTAAAGAATTTACTTCAAAAAAAGCAATGAGTAACAGAGGCTATTTAGCTGAAATAGGACTTGTTCCTTTAGCTGCTGATAAATACAAAGTTACTAGAAGTGCTGCAGTAGATCTGAATACAATCAACTTAAAATAACTTTCATTTATCCCCAAAAAAAGGCCAGCAATAACTGGCCTTTTTTATTAATTCAATCTTAGATTTAATTTGTAATATTTCTGTAACATTAAGAATATATCACTCAGAGCGAATGAATATCGTTCTAATATTTTTAATTACTATATTTTCTGTCTCTTTGTTCTTCTATGGAAAATCAAAAACTAAAACCATTTCTATCAAAGATAATATCAAATTAAATGCTCTACCAAAATTTTATGGATACTATCTTGTTTTATGGTGTTCAATACCAGCATTAGTATTTTTATTGGTCTGGTCATTATTTGAACCTGTAATAATTAAATCTATAATTATTGAAACAGCTGCAAATCAAGGTGCAATTTTAAGTGATAAAAATGAAGCAAATTTAATATATGAAAAAATTAAAGCTATTCATTTAGGTACTTATTTTGGAGATATAGACAGTATCTTGAGAGAAAGTGCAATTGCNTATGCAAAATTTATAAATCTTTTTACAAATTCAAAAGTAGTTTTAATTTTTGGTATAATTATAGCCTCAGTTATTTACTCTTTAAAAAAAATAAAGAATAACAATAAAGCNAGAGANGATGTGGANGTTATNTTAAANGGTTTATTGTTTGTATCTTCTTTAATAGCNATTTTAACTACTCTTGGAATAATATTTTCACTACTNTTTGAAAGTATNAANTTTTTTTCAGTCATTAATATTTTTGATTATTTATTTGGTACAAATTGGAGTCCTCAAAGAGCNTTTGTTAGAGATGCNTCCTCAATAACNGCAGCCGAATTAGAAGAGTTAAAAGATGCTTTTGGCTTTATTCCATTGATTGCAGGGACATCTTTTATAGCTTTTATTGCAATGTTAGTAGCTGTTCCTATTGGTCTATTTTCAGGTATTTACATGGCTGAATATGCTTCAATTAAAGTTAGAAGAATTTCAAAACCAATTATTGAAATTTTAGCAGGAATACCGACTGTAGTTTATGGTTTCTTTGCTGCATTAACTGTTGGACCTTTTTTTAGACAAGTAGGTGAAAATTTTGGATTAACTGTTTCATCCGAAAGCGCTTTAGCTGCAGGATTAATTATGGGAATAATGATTATTCCTTATGTTTCATCTTTATCTGATGATGTAATTAATTCTGTCCCACAATCATTAAGAGANGGTTCATATGCTGTNGGAGCCACNAAATCAGAAACTATTAAACAAGTCGTAATACCNGCNGCTCTTCCAGGGATNATAGGATCAGTTNTATTAGCAGTATCAAGAGCNATAGGTGANACAATGATAGTTGTGATGGCNGCTGGTCTNGCNGCAAATCTNACAATNAANCCTTTGGAGTCTACCACAACAATTACAACTCAAATTGTAATGATACTTGTTGGTGACCAAGAATTTGATAGTCCAAAAACTCAGTCTGCTTTTGCTTTAGGACTTACATTATTTATAGCAACATTAATATTGAATTATATTGCTCAAAGAGCAGTCAAAAAATATAGAGANAAGTATGACTAAAGAAGAAAGANTAAAAAAAAGACACCGAGCAGAAAAAAGATTTAGATTTTACGGATTAACATCTATCTTNGTTGCTTTGTTNTTTGTTGTTATTNTAGTTCAAAATATTTTCTCAAAAGGAAGTTCAGCCTTTAAAAAAACAGTAATNACNACNGAAGTNTTCTTNGATCAGGAATTACTAGAAATTCAAAATGGTGCATCNCAAGAAGAAATAATGGAAGCTGATTTTTACGATATAATGATNGAAAATNTNATAAAGGCTTATCCAGCAAAAGATAGAAAAGAAGAAGATCAGCTTTTAAAATTATTTAGTGGCGATGCTGAAATTGAGATTAAAAAAGCTTTTTTAAAAGATAATAACTTAATAGGCAAAATAATCACATTGGATTTAACAGCCTCTGATGACATTGATCAATTACATAAAGGTAATTATCCAAGAGATCTTCCCGAAGAGAGAAGGAGAATCTCTGACTTTCAATTAGTTATATACGATTATTTTGTTGAAAATAAAAAGATAAGTAAAAATTTTAACAATTATTTCTTTAACAATGGTGACTCTAGAGATCCAGAACTAGCTGGTATTGGTGGAGCTTTAGTCGGATCATTTTATAGTATTTTAATTTGTTTATTATTAGCTTTTCCTGTAGCTGTTCTGGCGTCAATTTACTTGGAAGAGTTCGCTCCAAAAAATAAAATTACAGATTTTATTGAAATTAANATAAATAATTTAGCAGCAGTGCCATCTATTGTTTACGGTTTNCTTGCTNTACAAATTTTGCTTGCAACTATCCAATTACCNAGATCAACACCATTAGTTGCTGGAATAACTTTAGCGTTAATGACTTTACCAAGGATTATTATTCCATGTAGGGCTTCATTAAAAGCTGTTCCACCCTCAATAAGAGAGGGCGCTCTCGCTGTTGGTGCTTCTAAATTTCAATCTGTTTTTCATCATGTAGTACCGTTAGCACTACCTGGCACTTTA
>FUFK010051535.1_pt1 | contig 10666 bp, 7 predicted proteins | sample 1021851 | NCBI WGS metagenome assembly FUFK01 (sample SAMEA51879418, study PRJEB19060) | metagenome
AATCCAAATGAAATCATAATCAATAGACCGCCTAAAGTACCAATGATATCTACAACTGATGCCCAAACAAGGCCCCCGCCAGCTAATCCAACCAATAATGCGGGTAGAGAGATAAACAAAAGATATCTGCCAAATGGCATTCCAAGCCTTATTAAGGCTATTTCCCAAGTACTTGCCTTGTCTTCCATACCAACCCCTCCTTATTGTTGGTTGGCTCCTGTCCAAGTCTCCAAAGAACTGGCAAATCTATCCCATCCTTCTTTGTAATAAATATCTAGTAAATCGAAAACATCATCATAGTGAGTTAAATCTCTATCGCACATCCTTTGAATAGCTGTAGTTCTTCTTTCTAGTTCATCATAAATATCTCTCTTGCTCCTAAATCCCATTCTTGGAGCTATCTTATTTTCCAACATATCCGACTGAAACATTCCTCTAAAATACATCACATCTGAAACTGGATCCCACTCAAACATATTTCTAGTAAGGATTCCATCTGCAGTTTTGTTATACCCAATTACCTCACTAACTCCGGTAATTCTTCTAGCTATACCTCCTCCTGGAGCCTCAACTACTTCTTGGAAAATTGCGAAATTTAGATTATCAAAGAAACGGGCTGGTACATTAATTGGATCACCTGTAAATCTTTGAATTAATTTCACTATATTGGATGCGTGGAAAGTCCCAACTACAGGATGGCCAGTTTGCATTGCTTGAAACGCAATTGCCCCTTCAACGCCTCTAATTTCTCCGATAATAATGTACCTCGGTCTTGATCTTAGTGCAGCTTTCAGTAAATCAAACATTTCTACTCGTGAGTCTTCATTTTTTGATTCTCTTGTAATCAATCGCTGCCAAATTGTATGAGAAACCTTCACTTCAGGGGTATCTTCTGCAGTATAAATCTTGACATTATGATCAATGAATGGTAATACTGCATTAAGTGTTGTAGTTTTTCCTGATGCTGTCTCTCCAGAGACTAGCATTGACATTCCACTCTCTAGGCCTAACCAAATATAAGCTGCCATTTGAGCTGAAAGAGTTTTCCACTTGATAAGTTGTATTATAGAAATAGTTTCCTCTGCGAATTTTCTTATTGTAAATGATGCTCCTTGAATAGATACATCATCACTGTATATGATATTTATTCTAGATCCATCTAATAAGGCGCCATCAATAATTGGTTTACTGTCTGAAACTGGTCTTCCAATACGTTCAGACATAGATCTAAGGTACTTTCCTAATACTTCCTGATCTCTAAATTGAATATTAGATGTCAACATCGGGAATACTTTGTGGTCCATGTTTATCTTTTCTAATCCAATTGAATGGATATCTTCCAGCATCTCATCTGCCAGTAAGGTTTCCAATGGCCCATTGTTGACTAAATCTCTTACAACTACATATTTCAATCGACTTAGCTGGTCTTCAGTAACTTTTATTCGAGCTTCTCCAAATCCTAATAATTGTCTAGTTTGATCTACTACGGGATTTGAAAATAATGTCGTGGTTGTTGTAGTCATTTCATCCATCATTTCATGAATCATTTTGATAAATTCTTCATCATTGTCGAATCTTTCTTTTTGCGGTGCATCCCTAAGTAGGCGTTCAACGATTAAGTCTCTTATCTCTTCTTCTTCGGNGTCTATNNTAGGCTCCAAACCAAACCAGTAAGTATTTCCTGCTCCATCTGCGCCTTCAGGTGGAGCATAAACATGTGCGAAGCATGGTGGCTTTGTAGCATAAATCAAGTTTCTAGGTGATACGCTACGTGCGTCTCTATCTAATGGGCCATAATATATTGGTCTAGATCCATGTTCAGATTCAAAGTTTTCAACCCACTCTCTAATGTGAGGATATTCAGCCATTAGGCCGCCCAAATCTCCAGGCTGAATGTTGAATTCTGGTTCCTTTTTCTCTTCATCCCGAGATTCTTGTTCTGTAACCATAAACAAACCTCACGCTACCGCCGTAATATCTACAATGAAGCCCATCTCAGGCATGACTTTCCAGCCAATTCTCTCAGTAACAGGTCCAGCTGCTCTAAGAAATCTAGTTACACAAACAGTTCGGATTTGTTGTCCACCAATTACTGCGGTTTCCATATCTAATACTACTTCCGCTGTATTCCTTAATTCTCTTAGCATTTTAGTTTCAACTTCTTCAGGATCTATGGTTAAAATCAAGGTTCTTCCTTCAGAAACATATCTCCTTAATTTTGAGATTAGTTTAGTTGGGGTCATTTCTTCGGGGAATAATTTTGATGCGCGATCAATGATGACTACCTCTGCATCTTTTAGTGCATGATTATCAATTAAATGTAGTAGATTTACGTCTTCCTCTACTTCTTCTGCTATCACTCCAAAACTNGACATAAGTAGAAATTTTCCTTCATCTATCACTTTATCCATAAAATATCCAATGCTAGCTACTTGTTCCAACCAGCCCCTAGTAGTCAATTCGTTGGTTACCATCGCAACTCTTACATCATTAGCCGTCATTCCAAATGACATTCGTTGACCAATAATGCTCTTTCCTGTTCCTATACCTCCACATACAAGCATAATACCTCTGTTAGGAATTGCGGTTCCCATACTCTGGGCAAGACTATCTTGAATCACACCAAATTCAAAATTATCAGTATTATTCTGTGACAAGTCTAACTTCCTCCGATACAGTGCTGGCTCCCGAGTAACCCGTCGAAGTAGATACCACAGTTATGGTAATTTTGACTTCATTTTCACTTTGTGAACCTGGAAAAGATAAGGTATCTGTATTATCTTGGACTGTAAACTGTACTATTGATCCGGGAGTCCATGTTGTTGATCCATCTGCCACTTGAACTGTTAGGGCGAGTGAATTAATGAAAATTCCTACTTCATTTAAATCCAAGAAAGTCTCTCCAGAATTCTGTAAATAGATTGTTGCGATTTTGTCTGTATCATCCCATCCAATATTTGTAGGGTCATTGACTAATGATGCTTTGGTTTTAGCATCTTCGAGTCCTTCTTTACTTCGGTCATCAATTGCATCGCTCATGTCATCCCATGATTCCAATAAGACTCCGGATACTAGTCCAGCTACGATTAGTCCTGCACATAGAAGAACTATTTCTGAAGGTCCGCTAGCCACTACTACACCTCATATATTCACATCCGCAAATGAATTGTGATCGTATATAGATAAAAAGGCTCTATTCGGGTTTCCTGAAACTGAAAATCCATGGGCAGTATTGTCTAGAGGGAAAGCATCTGAAATAAATTGCTCACCGGGAAAAATGTAGTTATTCCCACCTGAATAATGTGAATCAAATGAAAAAGGAATTCCCATTGATTTAGAAGAAGTTTCCGATAGTATTATCCAAATATCTGAAACCATTACGTTTTCAGAGCCCATATTTTTAATGGTAATTACAATTTGTTCATGAAGTGAAATGATAGTTCCTGTAGCATCACCATCTCCACAACCAGTTATTGTGAATGGATCTCCTATCTCATATCCTGAGCCAATCTGTTCAACAGTAATCGAGTCTACAACATTAGAGTCTTCGGTGACGGATACGACTAAACCAACTCCATCTCCAGTAGTTGTAGTTGTGCAGCCACCACCTGCGACATAATTGTTACCTCCAGAAACCANTGANACAGAATTCACAGGTCCAGGAGATTGGACAGAATCTGTAACTGAAATTAAATCTACTTTTGGATTTGGTAACTCAAAGTCTGAATTTTTAATTGATTGATTTACATTATCAATTAGAGATACTGTAGCCATTCCAAAGACCATTATGAAAACAGTCCCAACTACCATAGCCCCTACGCTTGATCCTGACACAAAAATTCCTCCCCCTAGGAACTCCCCTGCGCCCTCCAAGCCTCGATTAGAGCAGTGAAAGTTAGCAGTGTCCTATTATCTACAACTGGAGAGCCTTCTGATGGAGTACCGGGCTCAGCAAGTGATGCTATGGAAGTTAGAATTTTTTCTTCTGATGATGTTACTACTCCCGATTTTGATGCTGCTTTCAGAAATTGTAGAGTATCGGCGCCTGATAAATGATCCAATAATAATGCAACAATCTTTGTTGGATCTATTGAGGGTCCTTGAAGCAATGATTCAGCCTCTCCTGATCTTAAAAATGGATTGACAGCTAGAGATTGTGCCTCGTACAAATCTAGTAAGCTTGGGCCACCTGGCATTCCAAGCTGGCTCGAAGCAGGCTGTCCAGATGCATCTGTGGCTACTACTTTACTACTTACTTCCCCATCTGCACCAATAGTATGTAGTACATCAGCAGACTCTCCACTTGGAGAAGAAGAGGATGCTGAAACTGATTCAGCTGCTAACTGGGCAGTCTGTTGTTGTGTGAGTTTAATATTGGCTTCCATTAAATCTAATGCAGTCTCAAGTCTTTCAAATCTATCTGAAACCATATCAATTAATTCAGGAATTTTTTCTTGTTGTTGATTTCCTTGAGGTTCACCAAGAACTCCAACTCTAGTGCCTGCAGGTGCAAACAGCCATGCTTCTAAGTCGGTAGGTCTGAACTCGGAAGGAATATCTACATGCTCAATAGATAGCTTTGCTACTTTATCTAGTCGAGAGGTCATGCCTGGATCAGCGTCAGAATTAGTACCCGAAAATCCGGGTATTTTGTCCAGCAGACCCATTTAAGCACCTCATATTACTTCTACCTCGTAAGGCAATCACATCCATTAAATGCTCACATTATGGAAGTTCCAAGTGTCAGTGAGTCAATCTTCAATTCTGTTAATGTCTCTCCACCACCATCTACAACAATTCTCATATTCAATGTTTCACCCTGTGTGGCTCTTGCGGCACATCCTGGATCAGTATCATCTGTATCCAATGTATCGTCATCTGTTGTATCCGTGGAACCCAATGTTATTGTTGCCAAATAACTAATTCCTGCTTCTAGCTCAGTTGCATCGGCAACATCACCTTCAGTATTCAAATCTAATGCATCGAATAGCCCTGCATCTACAGCCATACCAAGTGATGAAGATACTTCACAAGTAATATAGTAGCTCAAGTCAGGTGGATATATTCCAGAAGATCCTGAAGAAATTCTGAATATTACATCCATTATTGTAATGTGTGGAGCTCCGTCATCGTTTGCGTCGACGTTATCCAATTCATCGCCAGTTGCTCTAACCACTACGTCTATGAGTGCGATTTTTCCAGATATTTGCTGACGTGTATCTGAACTGGTTTGTTCGGCATTCTGCTGTAGTTCTTCAGCGGTCTTGATAATAATTGTAGAAGCTACTGCAGCTACTAGAATCAGTGCAATAAATACAATCATTGCTCCAATACCGATTGAACCAGATTCATGGTTTCGTTCTATATTATGGTTTTCTTCACTCATATGCGTGTCACCCGTGGCCCCTCGTGTTCGCTTTTCCCTTATATTATTAGTGGAAAATATTGTATTTTTTAGGGGTTGAGTCATCTGATTTCTAAGAAAGTCCCATACTTTCGTTAACATTTAGGATTTCTACTGGAATCTGGAGTACTTTTCCGGGTCCTAAATTTTCAACTAAAGGTAGTCTCATTGTTTGGAATCCGGAAGGCATCCAAGGATCTAAAATTAGACCTTTCATAACTTTCGGAGTCCTATTTTCAACTCTAATCTGTACGTCAAGATGGCCATAATCTACCATATATCCAGTAGTAATCGATACGCTAGTTCCTAGTAAAGCAGTATCTGAAAACGAGCCTGAAGGCCTAATCTCTATTCCTATCTCGATATACCCTTCTGGAGGTATTTCGGGGATTTCGGTCATTCTCGGATTAGCACTCCAACCTAATGGAACTGGGGGGTCCATCCTCATAGGTGGAATGCTATTATCTCCAAGATTTTCTAAAGTTACTATCATTAGACCATGTCCCAATCCCTCAGGCCATTTGGTTCCTATACTCAAAAAGAATCTATTTACTAAGAATGGGCTAATTGCCTCAGAAATAGCAACAGGGCCTAGTGCAGTAATTGCCTTCTCAAAAGAAGTAGATGCGTCGCTTAGCTTATTTTTGTCTAAGCTCTTTTTACCTTGTCTCACAAGAGTTAAAGCAACTTCCTCAGTATCACTCAATTCTCCCAGTTCATTTAAGTGACGATTCAGAGTAGTAAGAGATTTTTCTAGGCCATCTGGTCCCATTGAAGCTATGGCCTTTTCTAGAGTATCTGCAGCTGCTCCCCAGTTTCCTTCTCTAAGGAATCTAAGCCCTAAAGAAGTATATTCAGAAACTTCACGATGGGAATCAATTCCTGATTCTTCTAATTCTTGGATTGAGTTTTCTAACGAGGATAGTGCCCTATATAATCCAAGAATTTGCTCTTCGAGGAAGTCGGCTTCCTTACTCAATTTTTTCAATTGTCTTGTGGCCCTAAATGGACGATTTCTCCATATATTATGTTGAATATTAAGAGCTTCATCTTCTATGTAATCTAATACCTTTAGAGTGGCTTCAGCCCCACCAACTGCAGTAGAGTCAATTTTATTTTTCTTAGCCATTTAACCACGCTTACCTACTGTTCCAAGAATTTTCTTAATTTTGATTGCACGAAGTTCAATTTCTGCTAGCTCACCATAAAGCCTATCATATGATCGATCCAAGGTATTCAGTATAAAATGAACCAAGATTGGTGAAGAGATTAAGTAAANGAGAATTAATGCTATGTTGAGTCCTTCCATACTTATTGTCAAAGTAGGATTAACTAATACGAATGGAAGAAATGTGTATGCTGAACAAGAAATTATTGCTCGAAGTTCATTTCTTGTATTGATTTGTTCATTATCATGATTATCTAAAACTGCTCGAGTGCCTATTCTTGCTTTCTTTCTATCATCATGTATAGTTTGGAGTTCTGACGAGCTAATATAAGCAATAAATGAAGTGTAAGTAATTGCTAAGACAGCGGCTAATGGTGGAATGAAATTTGAAGTTGAGGCCATAGCTATTGTACCAAGAGTTGCTGAACCAACATATGATGATAGATGTAGATAATTTGGTTGATCTTCTAAACCTCTTCTGAGGAAGGAAAGAGTAACTAGTAGTAATATGAATGTTAGTAAAATTATTGAAGGTATGCTGATAGGTAGCGGAATCCCATATTCTTCAAGATCTATAGTAGGTGGAGCCCATGATGATAATGATAATTTGACTGATAGATTATCATTAGTTTCATTATTTCCAAGTATTGTTGATATTGTACCAGATAGAGTTGCATGACATGTAAAATCTTCTGTAGATGACCACCATGGTAATGATGAAACTTCTACATTCCAATGCGCTGTCAAATTTTCTGAAGGACCTAAGGATGGTATTGTATATTCTGCCGAAGCAACTTTCAAATTTCCAGACTTAAGGTGTGCAAAACCACCCTCGCATTCAATAATTACCTTGGTTCCAGTAGGCATNATTGCATTTCCTGCATTGATAATTTTTACAGTTAGNTTGGCGATATTTCCTTCTACTGCAGGTCCATTGAATTCTATATTCTCGATTAGAGGATCTGATGAAATCTTCATTCTTAGCTTCACAGTAAAGTCGGTCCAAAATAAAGATGGGTTCTGTGAAGATTCTTCTGCATCATTTTTTAGTCTNAGAGTAATATCCCATCCATCTCCTGANGCGAGATTCTTNTTATCNGGTAGAAGNATGTCAAGAANTATATTACCACCTTCAAATTCTTGAACAAGACCTACTTCAAATCCTGTTGAGCAGGGAGAAATTTCTCCATCTTCAGATATTGTTGCTCCTATGCCAGGAGCATCGCTTGATGATAACATTGTGCACTTATCATTAATATTGAATGACCATTCGGTATCGGGATATATTACATAGTTTACTAGCCTTGTAGGTATGCCAACAACTGAGAGATTGTATTCAACATCATTTACACCTGTTCCATACTCCAAAGATGGTACGTGCTGCCAAGGTATTACTACTGAGACGCAACCTTCNCCACAACTTGTCTGACCTTGACCTAGAATTGGGCCATCAGCATCTAATTCTATTTCTTCGTCTGTTTGAACTCTAACAACTTCAATGGGAGTTGTCATTTCTATCGGATCTAGTTCAGCCTGCCCCAGAGGAGTGAAGACAATAGAGAGAGTCGCAGATTCTCCTTGAAAATGCTGATTGGCTATAGGAGTTATAGATACTGATAATGTCAGTATTTCTCCAACTTGTAATGTAGTAGATCCTTCGGAAGTTACTTGAGAGCTGAATCGATTATCNTCNGCNGCCGAAATATCATGACTGTAAGCAATTGATACTGGAGCATTTCCAACATTTTCTAATTGGTATTCCACTGTACGTTTTTCCTGGGGTAAAACCGCTATTCTCGATGGAGCTTCAATTACATTTAATGCAAAAACTGGTAGTATTTCTATGGTAATATCTGAGGTTCCTACTATAATATTTTCAGTGATATTTAATGCCTGTATAGGAATTGTAAANAGTTCATATGCCCCTATTACAGAACCTGGCTCTAGCATAGGAATAGAAATACTGACTTCTATTTCCTCTGAGGTGAACGGCTCAATTTGTACTTCTGACCTGTTAGATGTCTGATTCCATTTTTCTGGGTTTTGAATTAGAATTTCACAAGTTATACAAGCTGAAAGATTCAANGTTTCCATCAAGTTTCCATTATTAACAATATTCACTGGAATTGTAAGTGTTTGACCTGGAATCGCTGTGTAGGTAGGACTCATTTGGAAATTCAAAAAGTGGAATGGATTGACTTGGATATTAATNCCACTCCGGGCGTATTCAGTNCCNTTTACAGGATCTAAAACTGANACTTCTAGNTTATTGGTATCGTCTGCTCTTGCATTTGTTCCTGCTAAAGCATAAATTCTTACTATCGCTTGTGCTCCGGATTCTACTTCCATTTGTTTTGTTAACTGAACAGTTTCTGTATCCTCAGAAAAAGAGGCTTGTATTCTATCATCGTTTTTATTATCTAAATCTAGCTGGAATGTTTTGTTAGAGTTTCCTGAATTATTCAGAGTTAAAATGAGTGTTGATTGGCCCAATCTATCCAATGTGTATGTGATATTTGCGGGATTTAATTCCGCTGAAACTTGTTCATTTAGCTTGAAATATGCTGCTGCTTGATGTAGTCTTTCTCCTGTTGCAGTAGAATTAACAATTATCCATACTTCATGATACGCATCAGCACTAGCAGTACTAGGTGGTGTCGCAGAAATAGTGAATTGAACAGTATCTGAATTATCTTCTGCGGAAGTAAAATCGTATAAATCAGTTCGAGATTTTAATTGATTTACAGCCGGCTTATTGACTGTAACTGTCCAATCAGTCAATGGTTTCTCCAATTGATCTAGAGGAAATACAGATATTTGAAAATCATCTGGTGAATTCCCTAAATTTTTCAATGTCATTGTCGAAGTAATCAAAGTATTAGGATCTCCATACGCAACATCTTGTGTCGAATTCAGGAATGCACCTCTTAGCTGTTCAACGCTATATGATGTTTCTGCTGAGTCATTTTTAGAAACTGTTCCAGCGAAACTTCCCCAATCAGAAGCAGCAGTAAATCCGAAACTGAATGTTCCTGCAGCAGGATAAGGGAATTCAATACTATTTTTATGTTGATGAGTGATAGAAATTACTCCATAGCCAGTTTGTCCAGGTTGCAGTGACATTATATCTGGAGTAATTGTAGCGTAATATCTTTCTAATTCTCTGCTATTAGTATTAGGGATTATAGGTGTAAATTTCTTACCATTGGTATATCCAGTGGCAGTATTTGGCTCTAGATTAACCGTTGCTTGATTATTATTTGAGCCAAGATTATGTAGTAGTCTAACTTCAAAATCAATATATCTATCAGTATTTGAAAAACCCTTTGAGCCATCTAAGAATTGTTCTACTTGAACATCATCGGGCTCTCCAGTTATTTCGACTTCGATTTCTACCATTGGTGAAACAATTATCGTGGTAGTATTTGTTGCCGGAAGTCCGCCTTCGAGTGGGATTGCCTGAATCCCAAGCTGGACCTGTGTATCTGCAGAAATTTTCCAGCTGGGATCAAGTGGCATTTTCAAAGTTGGAGTTGAAATAGTTACTGGGATAGTTCTAGTCTCATTAGGCAAAATTAGGTCAGTTCTTTTGACGGGTGAATTAATCTCCCATGCTGGAACTGATTCAGTGGGAGATACATAAATGTCAAACTGAGCTGGAGCTGTACCTGAATTGATTAATGTGTAATCAATGGTTCTAGGTTCTCCAGGAGTTATATTTGCAAATGTAGGTCCATTGTCATGGCTATGATTTTGACTTATCTCTGCTTGATAAAGAGCTCCAGCCATAACAGTAGANGATGCTGTAAGCCTGTAGCCTGCTGCCTGACTGATTACCGTAATTGTTACAGTCACTGATTCAGAAAGTCCAGCTGTAATTGGAACAGTAACTGGAATTTGGATTGCGACTGCTTGTCCAGAATTAACCTCTAATGGAGATGCCCCAGAGTAAATCACTCCCGGAGATTGGACCCAGTCAATTGGCCCTAAAGTAGAATTTGATTGAGTAACTGAAAAATTATCTCCCTCTTCTCCAGAATTCTGTAATATGAAGTTAAGAATAGTTTGGCCTCCTGGGTCAACATTTCTATTGT
>FUFK010057621.1_pt1 | contig 10665 bp, 13 predicted proteins | sample 1021851 | NCBI WGS metagenome assembly FUFK01 (sample SAMEA51879418, study PRJEB19060) | metagenome
TAAAAGTATTAGAACTATTTCATGGACCCACACTTGCTTTTAAAGATATCGCAATGCAACTGATTGGTAATTTTTATCAATACCATTTAGACCGTGATCAAAAAAAAATTAATATAATAGTAGCAACCTCAGGTGATACTGGTGCAGCTGCAATCGATGCTTTAAAAGGAAAAAGCAATTTAAATGTTTTTGTATTACACCCAAATAATAAAATTTCACCTGTACAAAGAAGGCTAATGACAATACATGAGGAGAATAACGTATTTAATATTGCAGTAGAGGGCAACTTTGATGACTGTCAAAATCTAGTAAAAGCAATGTTCAATGACGAAAAATTTTCAAAAGCGATTAATATGTCAGGGGTAAATTCAATTAATTGGGCAAGAATTATTGCTCAATCGGTGTATTATTTTTACGCTTTCTTTAAAGTTGGAAATGGTCAGCCTTTATCCTTTTCTGTTCCAACAGGAAACTTTGGTGATATTTATGCTGGATACTTAGCAAAAAAATTAGGCCTTCCAATTGATAAGCTAATCGTAGCTACAAATAAAAATGACATACTTCATAGAGCCATATCAGGCGGCGACTATAGTCAAAAGAAAGTTGAGGAAACAAATACTCCAAGTATGGATATACAAATAGCAAGTAATTTTGAGAGGCTTTTATATGATGTAAAAGATTGTAACTCAGAAGTTACAAAAGGTGTAATGGCTGAAATAAAAAATAATACCTATAAAATTGATAAAAACGATTTAGATAAAATCAAAAAGAATTTTGTATCTGAGATGCTTGATGAAAANGAAACTGTTNAAATGATAAAANCNATNAATGATGAANATCAGATGGTNGTTGATCCGCATACCGCAGTAGGTATTGGTGCTGTTAGAAAATTAGGATTAGAAAAAAATTGCGTTGTATTATCAACTGCACACCCNTGTAAATTTCCAAANGCAATAGAAGATGCAATNTCAAAAACTGAAAATTTACCNGAAAGTCTTAAATATGTTTATGACAGAAAAGAAAAATTTGAACTTCTTTCAAATAATATTGAAAAAGTTAAAAAATATGTAATGAATTCGATATGAAAATTAAAATAAAAGATCAACTTCCAGATACAGAGATTTTTCAACTTATTGATGGAGAGCCTCAAAAAAGTAACTTAAGAGAAATCATAGGTAATGGAAAAATTGTTTTGTTTGGTTTACCTGGAGCATTTACATCAACTTGCTCCAAACTTCACTTACCAGGTTTTGTAGCAAATGCAGATAAAATCAAAGCAAAAGGAATAGAAAATATATTTTGTTTATCAGTCAATGACCCTTATGTAATGAATGGCTGGGGAGAGATTAATAATACTGGAGATAAAATTAAAATGTTATCTGACCCATATTTAATATTTACGAAAGCAATCGGTGCGGAAGTTGATAGAAATGCAAAAGGAATGGGAATTAGATCAAATCGTTATTTGATGGTTATTGAAAATTTTACAGTTATTAAAATTCATGAAGAAGAAGAGACTAAAGAATGCGGCTTAACTTCTGCAGAAAACTTATTGAACAATCTACTATAAATTTGCAGCATCTCTAGCAAGTAAATCCACCTCGTTATTTAATTTATCTGTTGAATGCGCTTTTACCCAGTTCCAACTTATTTCAAATTCACTATTTAGTTGGTCCAATTCTGTCCAAAGTTCTTTATTACTCACCTCTTTTTTATTTGCAGTTTTCCATCCATTTTTTTTCCAATTGTGTATCCACTCTGTTATTCCAGACTTAACATATTTAGAGTCAGTGAAAATTTGAACTTTACTTCCTTTTGGAATCTTTTTAAGCGCCTCTATAGGCGCTAATAATTCCATTTGATTATTTGTAGTATCTTTTTTACTTCCTTTTATTTCAGTTTTTTTCCCCTCATCTAATATTATTGCTGCCCAGCCACCTTGACCCGGATTGCCAATGCATGAACCATCAGTGTATATTTTAATCATTAATTCAAATAATCTTTATAAGTTCTTAAATTATTGTGTATTACAAGCTTTTGATAATATTCTCTTGGATCTTTTATTTTAATTAATGCTGTCTTAGGAGTATTTGAATAGTCATAAAGTCTAGTCATAAAATATCTAATTGCAGCACCACGACATAAAATATTTAATGATTTCCTTTCTTTAACTGAGATTTTCCTAATTTTTTCATAACCTTTTATTAAATTTTTGACTTTCTTTTTGTTCAACACAAACTTTGATTTTTTTTTATCAAAACATAATGCATTTACACAAATTGCAATTTCATACATAAAATAGTCATTAGCTGCAAAATAAAAATCGATTACCCCTGACAATCTATTATTTTTAAAAAAGATATTATCGATAAACAAATCTCCATGAATTACCCCGTTCGGTAAATTTTTAGGCCATTTCGTTTTAATATCTTTAAAATTATTTTTTAAAAATTTTTCTACATTAGTAAATTTTTTTGACTTAAATCTTATACTTTTCAGTAATGGATTTAGATTTCTAACACCCATAGAGTTTTTTCTAGTAAGATTCATTTTTTTTGTAGATTGGTGCATTTCAGCAATCATTTTGCCAATGTCATAACAGTTTTTAAAATTAAGTGATTTTTTATCTTTTCCATTGAGAAAGGAAACTATGCATGCAGCTTTATTTTTTAAATTAATTAAATACCCACCACCTTTTTTTGTTTGTGGCTTTGGGCAATTTATTTTTGATTTATTCAATTTATCCATCAAATTCATAAAAAAAGGCAATTCTTTTTTTGATACTCTTTTTTCGAAAATTGTTAGTATAAATTTTTTATTCTTTGATTTTAGTAAATAGTTTGTATTTTCAATTCCTTGTTTTATACCTTTAAATTCTAAAATTTTTTCTATATCAAATTTTCTNTTAATATAAGAAATATCTTTTTTACTTATTTTNGTATAAACAGCCATTTTAGTTTAATTTTTTNGGTGCTTTGAAAACAACATTTTCTTTGATTATTTCTACTTCATCTATACTGACTGTAAATTTATTTTTTAGCTCATCTATAAAATTATTGACCAAAATTTCTGGTGCGGAAGCCCCAGAGGAAATTCCAATTATATTTGAGTCTTTAATTAAATCGAATGGTATTTCACTTTGTGAATGAATTAATAGCGAGTTAGAGCAGCCAGATTTTTTTGCAACCTCTACTAATCTAACTGAATTAGATGAATTTCTACTACCAATTACAAAAAATAAATCACATTTTTTTGCAATATTTTTTACAGCCAATTGTCTATTCGTTGTGGCGTAACAAATATCTTCTTTCATTGGTTCTTTTATATTAGGAAATCTATCTTTTAAGATTTGAATTATATCTTTTGTATCATCTACTGATAGCGTTGTTTGGGTTACATATGAAATTTTTTTGTTGTTGTGAGGTTTATATTTTTTGGCCTCATCCTCATTTTGAACAAGATCAATTGATCCTTCTGGTAATTGACCCATGGTACCGATTACTTCAGGGTGATTTTGATGTCCTATCAAAATTAAATGATACCCAGCTTTATGTAAATTTTCCGCTTCTCTATGTACTTTGGATACCAATGGACATGTAGCATCTATATAAGTCATGTTATAGTTTTTAGCATCTTCCGGTATTTTTTTTGGAACACCATGTGCAGAAAAAATAACTGGCCTTGTTTTATCTTCTATCTCCTCGAGCTCCTCAACAAAGATGGCACCCTTATTTTTTAAATCGTCTACAACATATTTATTATGCACAATTTCATGGCGAACATAAACTGGAGCACCAAATTTTTTGATTGATTTTTCTACAATTTCTATAGCTCTCTCAACACCTGCACAAAAACCTCTTGGTGCAGAAAGTAATATTTTCAAATGTTTATTTTTCATTTTTTTCAATCAAATACTCAAGCAATATATGTGGAAAGGTCAAAGACGCCAAACCTATAAATATAATTTTAAGAATTGAACTTTCTAAATTGTAAGTATTATTTAGTAAATAAAGGCCAATTGCACAAAAAATAGCTGTAATAATTGTTAGTGGCAAAGCCTTTTTTANAAAGATTTTAAATCCATTACCAAGGTCATCCCTGTCTAATTCAGANATTAATGAGATACTATGTCTTACAGAGTGTAAAAAGCAGAAATAAATTGTAAAAGCTACTAATGGAGAAAAATAATAATTTATTATTATAATTGAAAAATAATCTAAAAATATTGTGAATTTCTTTAGCTCAAAATTTTTTGTAAATAGTAGAATGTTTGCTAAAGTTGATAGAATAATACAATATAATAATATCTTTTTCGACTCTATTAAATCTAAAAAATTATAGAAATTTTCATTTTCAATAAATAGTAATTTGAATATTGATATTGTCTCATNGAAATGGAAATACATTGGTGCAAAAACTATTAAAGAACCTTTTAACAAAAATAAAAATTGATTGTAATAAGAGTTTTCAACTATTAAAAACTGAGTATCTTCTTTTCCAAAATGATATGAGGCAACCGTTAAAAAAATGATTAAAGAAACATATGGTATGAGTATCCATAAAATTATAACTATGATGGCTATTAAAATATATGCCAAGTAAAAAATATAAAATTTTTTAATTTCAAAAATTTGAAAAAGTTTTCTTCCTTTTACATTGTCNAGTGATCCATGAGATATACCGATANTTAAAATTAANAANAAACAAATAAATGGTGAAATTGACAAAGTNTTAAAATTAAAAGCTATCAATGAAAAAATATTACAAACTAAAAAAAAAATGAAAGAATGATTGAAATTTATTTTTTTTGATCTGTTATTCATTTTAAAATTCTACTAATAAAATAATGCTTTTATAAAAGTCAATTTAGGCATTCTTAAAATAATAGACAAATCCTCGAAAAAATTGCTTTTATTGGACAAAAATTTTATAACAGTCTTTGGTGAAGCCTTAAACATTTTAAAGAATATATCNGACATTTTTTCTGGATGTTTTTCAAGAACTCTTAAAAATATTTCATCTAAAAATTGATATTTNGTGCTTATTTTATATTTTTTAACATTAGCAATATTTTCNATATTTTCTCTAATATATTTACTATGTTCTTGAATATTAAGAAAAGTATAACCTGTGCTTAATCTAGTCATACCACCAGCAGTTCCAATATTAATTTTATTTTTTTCATTCTTATCGATTGGGTAAAATAAAGGTATCGCCCCTTCNTCTTTATAAATTATCTTGTAATCTTTCAAATTTAGATGATTTTCAATGTAATCTTTTATCTGTTTGTCATAATCTTTTTGAGAATTGTCATTAATTTTAGACAACCAAGTGGTTTCAACTAAAGCAGTATTTTTTGAGTAGGGTAAGGTATAAAAAAAATGAACACTTTCTCTTTGATCACAATCAAAATCCATAAGGTTAAAAATTTCATCATCAAAAAAATTATTTTTAGTTTCGATTTCCACTCCACAAAAATGTTGCCAAAGATTTCGATAATCTTTTTTAATGAATGGTACGCTATTAAAAATAAAAGAATTTTTTAAACTAATTTCACTGACATCTTTAAAGTAGGAAATATTTTTATTTTCATTTAGTTTATTGTTAATTTTTTCATAGAATAAACCACTGTCAATACTTTGATATGGAGAACTTTTACACTCCAAATAGTTAGTTTTTTTAGGAATATTAATTGAAAAATTTTCCCAATTTTTTTTTACACAATCATCAAAATTGTGAGATGTTACTTTCCAAAANGACCAAGTTTTGTCTCTTTTGTATTCATCTCTTGGCTCTATNATCGCCAAAGTTTTATCTTTAAGNTTTTCATGAATTTCCAATTCATATGCTAAAGATAAACCAGCACAGCCTCCACCAATAATGACATAGTCAAATTCTCTCATCTAGATTTATTTCCTCGTTAATTAAAAAATGATCATGTTGAATCTGATTTTCTTTAATATTGGTTAGAGATAACTTTATAAGATCAAAAATTGCAAAAATAGTCTCTATACTCTTTTCAATATTGGATACATAGATTTTTCCTGAATTTTTATAATTTTCAAAAGTTTTTTTATTTAGAATATTATAGCCTATTTTTCGGTAGATCCTTCTTGCAACTAAAATTGAAAATCTAAAACTTATTGGAATATCTTTTATAGAATAAAAGGAATTCTTATAAAAGGTATCTGCAAGATCTATAGTCGATGTAATTTCTTCAAAATTTTTATTTATATAAAATCTATTTATTTTTGAATCTTCAATCACATCTCTTGATATATTTGTAAGTTGCATTGCGATACCGAGATCAATAGCTGACTTAAGTGAGCTTTTTTTATTAACTTTTAAAATTTTTGCCATCATTAAACCAACAGTTCCAGCAACTCTGTAAGAATAAATTAAAAGGTCTTTTTTTGAATTTAATATCACCTTATCTTTTATATCTGAATTTATACCATCTAATAGATCTTCGATAATTTTTACTGAAATTTTAAATTCATCAATAAGGTCCCACATATTTTTAACAATTTGATTATCAAAATTCTTTTGAACAAAATCTTTTTTAAATTGTTTGAATTTAATTTCTTTAACTTCTAATTTTTCTTCATCGTCTGCAATATTGTCGGCAACTCTACAAAAATCATACAACGCAGAGCATTTTTTATATGTTTTTTTAGGTAAAAAAAAACCCGCCCAATTAAAAGATTTTGCATAAACTGATAAGTAATTTTTATCAGACATCATAAAATCTTTTCTAATACCTTAGCTGACGAAAGCACTCCAGGTACACCTGCTCCAGGATGGGTTCCTGCACCAACAAAATAAAGTCCTTTGTATATCTCAGACTTATTGTGAAATCTAAAATATGCAGATTGAGAAAATTTTGGTTGGATTGAAAAACCTGAACCATATTTTGTATTTAAATCTCTTTCAAAGTAATCAGGGGTTAAATAAAAATCTTCTACAATATTATTTTTGAGATCTGGCATTAAATCATTTTGCATTTTATCAATAACCAAATTTTTCATTTTTTCTCCCTCAACAGACCAATCAATTTTTGATTGATTATTTGGCACTGGGACTAAAACATAAAAGCAATCGTTACCTTCGGGAGCCATAGTTTTATCGGTTGCAGAGGGTCTGTGAAGATAATAACTAATATCGTTGTTCAATTTTTTGTTATTGAAAATGTCATCTAGATGTTCTTTATATTTGTTTCCAAACTTAATAGTATGGTGCTCAACATTATCGTATTTTTTTTTGGTACCAAAGTAATAGACAAATAATCCCATTGAATATTCCATTCGGTTTTTTTTCCATCTAAAAAGAAATGAATTACTTGCATTCCCATTTAACATTTTCTCGTAAACAGCAGGAGGATCAGCGTTACAAATTACATTGCTAGACTCTATTATTGTTTGATCATCTAATTGGATACTGGTAATTTTTTTTTTGTTTGAAATAATTTTGGTAACTTCGTGACCTTTAATTATTTTAATCCCGACTTCATCCATTAATTTTTCAAAACCCTTGATTATATTTCCTGTTCCACCCATTGAGTAATGAATACCCCATTTTTTTTCTAGGTATAAGATTAATCCATAAATTGAAGTTGTAGTAAAAGGATTTCCCCCAACTAATAATGGGTGCATACTAAGCATTCTCCTTAATTTTTCATTTTCTATATATGAGGAGACTAAAGAATAAACAGATTTATAACTTTTTAGTTTTAGTAGTGCTGGCAATTGCTGCATCATTACAAATGGTTTATCAAAGGGTACATCAGCAAGCTCCGTGAAACCTTTGTCAAAAATTTTTTTTGTAAAATTGACTAATTTTTCATAACCCTTAACATCTTTTTCATTTATCTCTTTTATTTGTTTTTTCATCTCTAGCTCGTCCCCAGAGTAATTAAATTTTGATTTATCCTCGAAAATGAATTGATACCAAACTTTTAGTGGAGTGAGTTTTATATAATCTTCTGGTTTTTTTTGAAATAATTCAAATAATTCATTTATCAAATATGGAGCAGTTATTACTGTTGGTCCACCATCGTAAATGAAGCCATTTTTTTGAAATACTCTAGCTCTTCCTCCAAGATCTCGATGTTTTTCGATTAAAGTAACTTTATGTCCTTTAGCTTTAAGACGTAAAGCTGCAGCTATCCCTCCAAATCCTGAACCTATAACAATGGAATTCATCTATATAATTTATAGTCTTTTTTGTAAAATTGTAAGAGTATTATGAGTTGATTTTTTTTAACTCTTCTTTTGTTTCATCCAAATTTTTTTGAAACAAGTTATCAAGCTTGGACTTATCAACCGATGTTGTAATTATCTTTTTAACTGAATCTACCGCGACTTTAATTGAAGCATCTTTTATTTCTTTTATTGCCGCNTCTTTCATTTGATTGATCTTATTTTCTGTTGAATTTTTTTTAATTTCTGAAGATTTATGAAATTTATCGTTTAATTCAATAATAAGATTATCNCTGTCTTTTTTAGCTTGAGCCAATATTTCCTTACTGANTGATTGAGCTGTATCGAGTTTTTTTTGAGCATTATCCAATAAAGTTTTAGCTTCTGTTCTAAGCTTTTCACTTTCATCAATCTCATTTTTGATATCTGAAATTAATTTGTTTAGTANTTCATTTATTTTTTGNGGAACCTTAAGATATATTAAGCCTCCAAAGAAAATAATAAACGATACAGCTACCCAAAATGTTGCATCAATTGCCATAATATTTATCCCCGTTTCTTTTAGATAAATCATCAACGATTGCAGAAATACTACTATTATTAACTTCCGTACCGATTAATTTCACTAGTAACTCTGAAGTAGTTTCGATTGCAATTTTATTAATTTTCTCTGAAGCACCTTTTCTTAGTAAATTTATCTCTTGCTCAACTTTCTTGATTTCCTCATCAATTTGTTTATCTAAAGTTTCCTTTTTTGTATTTATTTCTTTGAGCACATTTTCTCTAGCTTCTTTAAAAATGTTATTAGCTTCCAATTTACTTTTTGAAATAATATCATCGTACTCTTTAAGCTTGGCTTCACTACTTTCTCTCTGTTTTTCTGCTGCCTCAATATTTTCTTGTATTTGCGATTTTCTTAATTCAAGGTTTGCACTTATCTTAGGTAGTATCAGTTTAGATAATACAATGTACAGAATACCAAAAGTAAGTGTTAACCAAAAAATTTGTGAAATCCAAAATTCTGGATTTAATTGAGGCATACCTCCNCTTTCAGCTGCAAAAACCTCTTTTAAAAAAAAGAGATTAAAAAATATTAACTGAAAAAATATTTTTTTAACCATCTATTTAAAATGCAAAAAGAATGATTAACGCTACAACCAATCCAAACAAACCAGTTGCCTCTGCTAGGGCAAACCCTAAAAGCAAATTAGGAAACTGTTTCTGAGCCGCAGATGGGTTTCTCATCGCACCTGATAGATAATTACCAAAAATTATACCTATGCCAACACCGGCACCAGCTAGGGCTATAGCCGCTAAACCTGCTCCGATCATTTTTGCTGCTTCTAATTCCATTATATCCTCCTCTGTTAATTAATGGTGTAAGTTTAATGCATCATTCAAATAGATGCAGGTTAAAATTGCAAAAACATATGCTTGAAGAAAAGCAACTAATATCTCCAGGCCAGTTAAAGCAACCGAAAAACTCAGTGGAAGCCATCCACCGACTACCCCAAGACTTATTACAAAGCCTCCGAATACTTTCATCATTGTGTGACCCGCCATCATGTTAGCAAAGAGCCTGACGGATAAACTGATAGGTCTACTTAAATATGAGATAATCTCAATAACTACAATTAATGGTAATAGTACTATAGGAACCCCACTCGGTACAAATAATTTAAGATAGCCTATACCATGTTTTATAAAACCAATTATTGTTACACCGATAAAAATAAAAGCTGCTAACACAAAAGTAACAATAATATGACTTGTGACTGTAAAGGTGTAAGGAATCATTCCAAACATGTTACAAAAAAGGACAAACATAAATAAAGAGAATATAAAAGAAAAATAAGGTTTAGCTTTAGAGCCTGCCGTATCACTAATCATTTTTGAAACAAATGTATAACTTAATTCAGCTAACAACTGAATTTTGTTTGGTAGCAATGAATTTTTTTTTGATCCGAGATTAAATATAATCAAAATAGCTAGCGAACTTATGACCATAAACAAACTAGCGTTTGTAAATGAAATATCAAAAGCACCTACTTTAATTTCAGGACCAATTCTATAGACTTCGAATTGTGTCATTGGATTTGCAGCCATATATTTTTCGATCTATTTTTGCATTTTTTTTGCAGATTTAATTACATTCATTATTCCTGCGATTACACCTACAAAAAAAAATATTAAAATTAACCAGGGTTTAGTACCAAAGGTCTTGTCTAAAATAAACCCAATAATTGTCCCTACAACTACTGCAGAAACCAGCTCAGTGCTTAGTTTAAAAGCATTACCAATTGGAGAGGGGTTATGTTTTTTCCTATTTTCTTTATCCAAAACCTTTTTTTTTGCAATTTCTAAGCGAGTTTTAAATGGATCTTTGGACATTTGAAATCAGCTTTATTAGGCAACCATACTTTCTGCTTTTTGAAGATCAACAGCTACAAGTTGGCTAATACCTTTC
>FUFK010800194.1_pt1 | contig 10663 bp, 12 predicted proteins | sample 1021851 | NCBI WGS metagenome assembly FUFK01 (sample SAMEA51879418, study PRJEB19060) | metagenome
AAAAAATACCAATCCTTGGAATATGTGCTGGACATCAGTTTATGGCAAGATTTTACGGAGGAGATGCTAGAGAATCCATCGAGGCTGAATTTGGAGCCATGGAGATTCAATTAAATGATGGTGGTGGGAAAATATTTGCTGGAACTCCGTCAAGCCAGACTGTATGGGAATCTCATAATGATGAGGTCCATGTGGTCCCACCCGGTTTCTTCATCACAGCACATTCCCCTTCATGTGAAGTCCAAGGTATGGAAAATGAAGAAGGAAATAGATTTGGACTCCAATTCCATCCTGAAGTTAATGATTCAGAATATGGCAAAGAAATGTTTGAGAACTTCGTAAATGTTTGCGCTGAGGCTTCCAAAGATTAGAACTTCATTCCCGCTTGCCTTGCAAGTAATACTATCCGCATGCTATGCTCTAGCATTGATGCGTTTGACATTGCTTGATCGAAATCAGCACCTACTGCATATGCTCCATAGCCTCTGATTACAACTGCACGCATTCCTCCTTGCTGAAGTGCTTCGGCAACTTGCCTAAGATACTCTGCTGGGTCATCTGCATCCGGGTCTACAATTACAACTGAGCCGATGTGTTTTTTACCCATTTCATCAATCGGTTTAACCAAAACCAGGTCTTTCTCACATGATGCGGTCGTCGTGTATGGACCCATTGCATGAATTACTGCTGCCGGACCGCCTGTGAGCAAACTAACCGATGCCAGTAGGACTTCTAGGACCTTCCAATCATCTCTAGCCCCTCTTGGAGGTTCTTCACCTACCATTCCTGCAGTTACTGACCTTTCATCCATCCTGGATAGTGTCGTCATGTGTTTGGAGGAAATCATTACGCCTGAAGAATCCGGGTGGAGCATTGCAATGCCACCCATGCTCCCATGTGCCATTCCTTCCCTTGAAAGTTGACGTCCGATTGTTGAAAATGAGGCTACTATGTAGTCAGGAACTATGATGTTTTGAATTACTGCTGGGGGTTGTTGTGGCTCCTCAAGCTCTTCAATAATCTCAACAGCACCAGTAATTGATGTGCGTAGCCGCTCAATTTCTGCTTGTAATCTAGCAATCTCTTCCTCAGCCATGTTTTCATTTTGAGGAATCTGTTGTGGCTCATTTTCAAGGGTTTCAGGCTTAGATTTTTCTCCCTCATCGGATTTCTTTTCTTCAACTTGCTCATCGTTTTTCGGCTCGGATTCTCCAGTAGTTTCTGTCTCGGCTTCTAGGTCTTCTTTTTCATCTTGTTTCTCTTCGATTTCAGGCAACTCTTCCTCAACAGCTTCTTGCTCGGTTTCTTCTTCTGTTGCTTCAACTACTTGTTGCTCATCATTCTGATTCGATTCTGTAACATCATCTGATGGGGTTTCATGGTCATCTGGAGGGTTGTCGGGCGCATCGGTTGGTGGTCCGGCCGGCGGCCCAGTTGGCGGCCCAGTCGGTGGTCCGGTCGGCGGGCCGGATGATGGCTTCGATGGAGGAGAGGTTGGGGGGGAAGATGGTGGTTTTCCAGGAGGCCCAGATGGAGCCTTAGTAGGTGGATTAGATGGAGGGGCGCCTGGTGGCCCTGTTGGCTTAGACGAGGTGGAGCTGGAAAGCAAAATGTCGGTTTTTTCCTCAACTTCTTTCTCTGCCTCAAAAGCATTTAAACACATGTCTTGAATTCTTTTGTGATAATCGTCAGTGAACCAATCTGGATTTTCTTTTTGTAAAACCTTAATTAAATCAATTCCGAAATCACCATGGATTTGTTCTTCCTTTGATGTTGCCTCAACTACATTTGAAATTCCCTTCAACATGTTTTTATGTTTGTTGAAACCCATGATAATTAAAAACTGAGAGAAAAGAGAAACGTGCTCAATAAACAAAGAGAAAAGAAGAATGGATTCTGCATACTCTCTATTGTCATCACTTCTAGAATTTTTTAGTGCTTTTTCTAGGTAATGAACTCTTTTCATTATTGCTGGCTTTTTCTTTAATTCTTTAAACTCTACGTTTAACCCTAAAATTTCAAGTAAGTGTGAGTAGGCATCAGCATGTCTAACTTCACTTTCCGCAAATGTTGAGCCCACAGATCCAACTTCTGGTTTTGGAATTCTGTGATATAAATCTCCCCAAAATGATTTTACAGCAACCTCTATTTGTGAGATTGCAAGCATAGTATTTTTAATGGCACTTCTTTCTACATCCGATAAACGAGATTTGAAATCTTGTATATCACTCGTAAAATTAAATTCTGAATGAATCCAATAAGAGTGTCTTATAGCTGGCACATATTCATACAGGTGTGGATATTCGTATGGCTTTAGATTTACACGTTTTTCAAAAAGATCAGATTCACGTTGCTGGGCTCTTTTATTTCTGTACAAGATGTAAGCTTTTGCTGCCTCTGTGAACTTACTTTCCATGAGTTTCGTCTCTACGATATCTTGCACTTCCTCAATTGTAGGAACGTACTCAACATCGTTTTCTTTACGACCAACTAGTGTCTGGTAAACCGAAAGTGCAACATCCTGGGCATTCTGTTCATCGCCATGACCAACTGCATTCATAGCTTTGTGAATAGCACCACTAATCTTTTCCAAATGAAAAGCTTTGGTACTGTAATCTCGTTTAATTATGTATTCTATTTCCATAATATCTTAAATCATTTTTTTAGTTAATAGCTCTAAAGTTAAATTTACAGCAAACATAAAGTTCACATTAATTACCACATCTTCAGCAGCTGTTGTAATACAAGTTTTTAACAAAATTTTCAACATTAATTTTTTTGAAAAAAAGTGTACAAAGTCTCTTATTCTTCAAATGAAAAACTGTCATCTTTGTGTCACTGGCAACAAAAAATAGTCAAAATTCAAAAACTGTAACAGCTTGATTTACTGGCTTTTGAGAGTTAAAAAGAAGCACATTTCAGTGCTGCATTAATCAAGCTAATTTTAAAACCTGATGGTTTTATTTTACTTGATTCGAGTTTGGTGAACTCTTAGCCTTTTTATTTAAATCATTACTTTAAACTAAAAAATCACAAAAAAAATTTGGTGTTTTTTTAGCTTTACAGTTATTGATGTATTATTAAAAATTTAAAAAAATTATTAATAAATTCGAATCAACAAAGATTATAAATTGTTGTCGTAATTAAAAGGCATATTTATTAACAAAGGTGCTAAGTTTTTAACAAAAGTAAAATTCTAAAAAATGAAAATTTTGATTTACATTATTTCGCTAGCTGCGATTTCAATTATAGTATTTAACGTGGCTCAAATCGATTTAGAAAACTTTTTTTCTAAAGACAATTTTAATTATGCAATCATGATTTTAGCTGGACTTAGCTGCCTAATTGTTATGAGGATTATGATGGTGAATGAAAAAATAAATAAAGCAAAAAAAGGCAAATAAGGTCTTAAAATTCAATTTGACAAACCTCAACTCCTGCATTTTGCAGAAACTCCAAACCTGACGTGTCTTTGTATTGTTCGTTGTATACAACCCTCTTTATTTTCGCTTGATGAATTAGCTTACTACAGTCTCTGCACGGAGACAAAGTAACATATAGTGTAGAGCCCTCACTTGATTGTGTAGAAGCTGAAACTTTTGTTATAGCATTAGCTTCTGCATGAAGAACATACCATTTAGTATAGTTATTCTCATCTTCGCAAATATTATCATGACCCGTGGGTGTGCCATTATATCCGTCAGAAATTATCATGTTATTTTTTACGATGATTGCTCCCACTTGACGTCTTTTACAATAAGAAAGTTTACCCCATTCCCTAGCAATTTTTAGGTAGGCTATATCGTATTTTTTTTGTTTCTCTTTAGTCATAAAACTAAATTAAAAATTATTTTTCTTTTAATGATTTAAATTCTGACAAACCACATTCTAAAAATGAAATATACTGACTTGGGTCAGGCATATATCCAACTGGATCATTTAAAATTTGGTAAGTATTTGGATCCATGATTAAATAAAAAGGCTGGGAGTTTACGCCAAAATAACTGGCTTGAAAATGAGCCCACTTGTGACCGTAATTTTCTAATTTTCTTGTACCAACTCCAGAAGTTCTTTTTACATATAGTTGTTCAAATTCAGGTAATTCTTTTTTATCATCAACGTATAAAGAAATTAAAACAAAATTATCTCGAAGCACTTTATCAACTTCCGGTAACGGCCAAACATGCTCTTCCATTTTTCTGCAATTTACACACGCATAGCCGGTAAAATCAAGAAGAATTGGTTTGCCTTGTTTCTTTGCGTATTCAATACCAGTTTTTAAATCTTTAAAACAATCTAGATCATTCGGACAATCTTTTGGAGAAAAATAACTGTAGCCAAGTGGTGGTGCTAAACCACTCAAAAGAGATAATGCATTATATGATTGTTTCTCTTTGTCATAGATTAATCCTGAAGCCAAATAAACAGAAAAACCAAATGCAAGAATTGCACTTAATAATCTTAGGCCAGAAATCTTTTCAAGTTTAACTTCTTTTGGAAACCTAATTTTTCCAATTAAATAAATACCTAACAAAAAGAAGATAATGAACCAAAGAGCTAAAAATAATTCGATTTTTAAAATTCCCCAATGAGCAACTAAGTCTGCATTTGATAAAAATTTAAGTGCAAGCGCTAGCTCAATAAATCCAAGAGTAACTTTGATTGTATTTAGCCAGCCACCAGATTTTGGCAACTTATTAAGAACATTTGGAAACATGGCAAACAAAGCAAAAGGTAACCCAAGAGCTAGACCAAAACCACCCATACCTGCAGTTAATTCCCACGCCCCAGAATCACCGGAAAGTGAACCAGCTAATAGAGTTCCTAGAATCGGTCCAGTACAAGAAAAAGACACAATCGCCAATGTTAATGCCATAAAAAAGATTCCAATGAATCCAGTCTTGGATTCTTGACTTGCAGACTTGCTAGTCCATGAGGAAGGCAAGGTCAATTCAAAATACCCAAAGAATGAAAATGCAAAAACTAGGAAAACTAAAAAGAATAGAACATTTAGATAAATATTCGTTGAAATATCATTTAAAATATCTGGGTTAACACTGTCCAATAAATGGAAGGGAATACTCAAAATTATATATACCAAAAATATAAAGAACCCGTATAGTATGGCATTAGAAATTCCATTATCATTTTCATTTTTCTTAGTGAAAAAACTTACAGTTAATGGGATCATCGGAAATACACAAGGAGTTAAAAGAGCTAAAAATCCCCCCAAGATTCCCAGTAAAAAGATACTCACCAATGAATTGTCCTTGTTTTCAATCACAGTTTCATTTTCAGTGTCACATTCTGACGTTTGTTCTTTTATCTGTTCAGGCAATAACCCATAAAGATTTAGATTTGATTCTTCAATATTTTGAATATTAACTTCGTTATTTTCAGAATTACTTTTTGTGAGTTCACCAAAATTAAATTCAAATTCAACATCTGTTGGCGGTAAACATTTTGTGTCATCACAAACCATAAATGTTAAATAACCACTAACATTTACATTTTCAGATTTCAACTCAATAACCTGCTTGAATGTAGCTTTTTTAGTAAACTTGGTTACCTCCATTAAAAATATCGGATCCTGTGAAATACTCTTATTTTCATCAACTTCCTTTATATCTCCAATTAAATTATAACTCTCTAAATCATTGTCTTTATAAAATTCAAACGAAACGGGAAGTGGACATATTTCTACATCGCAATCTATGTCATTATTATATATATCATTGGAGTATATAGCCCAGCCTTGCTCAATGTCAGCGACGAAAGTAAGTTCATAAGTATTCTCAGAAATTTTCTGTTTTGAAAAACTCCAGTCTACAGGATCATAAATCTGACTTACACCAAAAATTGGAGTCAAAAAAAGAGCAAGTACAAAAGAATAGATAATTCTCATTTACAAGGACAAATTTGGGTTGCTAATATAGTAAATGTTTTTTCTCTTTAGTTTGCCAACCAGCTTGGGATTTATAGTCAACAAAAAAAACTTTTAAATCTGCCTGTGATTTGTAATCAACAAAATATATAGCAAAATCTGCTTGACTTTTATAGTCAACAAAATACCATAATCCATCATTACCTTTAGCTTGGCTTTTGTAATCGACTTTATACACTAGTAAATCTGCTTGACTTTTGTAATCTACAACAAAAACATTTATATCAGATTGACTTTTATAATCCACAGAAAATAATGTCTGAGCGTTACTGCATATTGTGCCAAAGAAAAATATTAAAACAAAACGTGTCATATTCAAANTTAAACAATTGTTATGCCATGTGATTGAAATACATGTAAATAAAGCTACTATATTTTTAATTAAAATTTACTAGCTTTAATAATAGATGGATAATAAAAAGCACTGGGAAAATATATATCAGAAAAAAGAAATTGACGGGGTAAGTTGGTATCAAAAAGTTCCTGTAGAATCTCTGCAATTAATCAAAAAATATTCTATTTCAAATTCTGATAAAATAATTGATATTGGATGTGGAAAAAGTTTTTTAGCAGATAACCTGTTAGAATTAAATTATACTGATATTTCCCTTGTTGATATTTCCTCAAATGCTTTAAAAGAAGTAAAAGATAGGTTGCAAAATAAAAGTCTAAATTTCATTGAGACAGATATTTTAAATTTTAACTCCAATGATAAATATGATATTTGGCATGATAGAGCTGTATTTCATTTTATAACAAATCCTGAAGGAATTGAAAAATATATTTCTCTTTGCAACAAGTACATTAATAATCATGGTATTTTAATAATCGGAGCTTTTGCAGAGGATGGTCCTTTAAAATGTAGTGGACTTGAAATTAAAAGATATTCAGTTGATCAAATTTCAGGTTTATTTAAAGAAACTTTTAAATTGGTTGAAAGTTTTAAAATGCTACATAAAACCCCTTTCGATACTGAGCAAAGTTTTTCGTTTTGTGTTCTAAGAAAATTTACTCATCATTAANACAGCAATTTTCGTCATCACATTGGCAGTACTTTAAGTTGTATACATGNAGACAACATAANGAAAAAGCNGAAGCGTANGTAGNCAGTTCTGGAAGATGAAAAATATGTATTGATTCATTTAAAATTAGGCCAAACAAAATAAACCAAAACACATAGAAAAGAACTTTAACGGTTGAGTTGCTAGAGTTTTTAGCCGAACTTCTNATAGCTAAAAANGAGAGNGCNACAAAANCAAAATTTAATAGCTGCCATTCAATNGGTGTNCCATGACCAGCTAATTCAGCGTTAGAAATAAATAANAAAGGGGTNGCTATACAATGAAGGATACANAATCCNCCNGAGATTACTCCTAAATAGTCTGGGTTTTTGATAGTTATTTTCATAATTTAATGTGCGAAAATATAAATTTTTTGCATAATTGACTAGTATTAAAACAATTATAAAAAATATGGTCGGGATGACAGGATTTGAACCTGCGACCCCACGGCCCCCAGCCGTGTGCGCTAACCGGACTACGCCACATCCCGAGATGTCAAATATAAATTTTCTTAAATGAATAAAAAGCTAAATATAAAAAATTTGAAATCCAGAGAAATTATTTCTGGATTTAACGGAAAATTTGTTAATGGGGAAAATATAACTTGGGCATTTTGGGATATTAAAAAAGATTCATCAATCCCTGAACATTTTCATATACATGAACAAATTATGCACGTAATTAGTGGAAGTTTTAGTTTTACTCTAGAGGGTGAAACTAGTGTATTTGGAGAAGGTGATACTATAGTGATACCCTCAAATTATAAACACTATGGTACTGCACTCACTGATTGTAAAATAATGGATGTTTTTTGTCCTAAAAGAGAAGAATACAAATGAGAATAAATTTAAAAAATAAAAGAGCACTAATTGGTGGTAGTAGCAAGGGTTTGGGTTATGCAGTTGCCAAACAATTAGCAATTTGTGGTGCTGAAGTTACACTAGTTTCGAGAAATGAATCTTTACTCAAAAAAAATATAATAGAACTAAAAGAATTAACAGAGTGTGATCATAATTATTTGGTAGTAGATTACAATAATTCAAAGGATTATAAAAAAATTATTGATGAATTCTTTAAAACGAATATAATCGACATTTTAATTAATAACACCCAAGGACCTCCAGCTGGGGATGTTCTGAATGTAGCAGAGTCAGACTATGAACAAACATTTAATCTTTTATTTCAAAACACTGTAAATACATCAATGGCTGCAATTAAAGGAATGAAAGAAAATAATTGGGGAAGAATTATTAATATGACGTCTGTTTCTGTAAAAGAGCCATTATCATACCTTGCTCTTTCAAATACTATAAGATCTGCTGTAACGAGTTGGGGTAAAACTTTATCAATAGAATCAGGAAAATATAATATTACTGTCAATAACGTTCTCACCGGCTTCTTTAATACCGAGAGATTGAATCAGTTAAACGAAGAAAAAGCAAAAAAATTTAATATAAAGACAAGTGAGGTGTTTGAAAAGATGTCGGAAATGGTTCCGTTAAAAAGGATTGGTGAACCTGAAGAATTTGCATATTTAATAGCCTTTTTATCCTCAGAATATTCAAGTTATATCAATGGAGTAAATATTCCAATCGACGGTGGTTTACTTAAATCAATGTAAGACTACTCCAAAGTAACTGTTCTTTCAGAAGGGTTAAAAGGAGTGTCAATCAGATTTCCTGATGAATCGATCAGCTCAAGTTTAATCTTTACTTCACCTTTTGCCAAGCCTTCAATATAATAGGGTGCCCATTCATCAATTATAAATTCTTTGTCTTGAATTGTTGCTCTAACCTTATTTCCATCAGCTGAGATTTCAGTGTTTATTAAGTAAAAATCAAGTAATAATTTTTCAGTATCTGATCCCTTGTAAGTTCCTTTAGGCCTACTGTAAAATAAAAACTCATTATTTAAATCAATCTTTTGTTCACCCAATTGAGTTAGTATAAATGCATTTTTATTTTTTACGGATTCGTGATATGATCTAGACAAAAATGCTAGAATGACGTTACTGTCACCTTCTAGTTTTTTGGAAAATTTTTCATTGTAATGAGCAGAATAAGGATCATTATTTACAATAAAGTGTATATGCTGACCTTTTGCTGAGTTGGCAAGACTATATTCAAAATCTTTTAGAGTCTGAAGACCAAGCTCATACTGATCAACGTTAAATGAAAACTCATATCCATCTTCAGAAATAATCGGATCTTCTAAACTAAGTTTTGCATTTACGTACTCAGGAGAACCTGAAACCTTTGTAATAGTAATTTCTGTTTCCCCGTTACATGAAAGAGATAAAATAACTAACAATAAAGTGATATATTTTTTCATATTGTAAATCTATAAATATTGTATAAAAAAAGCACCCNNTGGGTGCTTTTTTTATGTTAAATGAAATTTATTCTTCGGAAGCCGTTGCTGGAATTGCCATGTTATAGACAAAAAACCTATTGATTTTACCATCAATAAATTCGGCGTCAATCATTGAATTAGCTTTTACCTCTTCTCCTTCAATTGTTAATGTCATTGTGTGACCAGCAACAATCCATGTTGAATTATCACTGACACCTGCATAAGGAAGTGCCCAATACATTTCCCACTTTGGATCTTCTGCAGCAAACCACTCGTTTAGTCTTTGCTCGTGCATTTCTTTCCCATTAACTCTACTTCCGTCAGGTCCAACAATTGCGATCTCATCTGTTTCCATTGATAAAATAGTCTCCATATCTCTTTCATTGTGAGCATCAATAAACTTTACCCAAGCATCAGTGATATCGTCAGAACCAACAACATATTTTTCGCCAGGAGCACCGGTGAAGAACCCTGCACCTTGTGGTTCAACAGGTGCATTACATGCTGTAAATGTTACAGCAAAAATTAAAATAAATAGTTTTTTCATGTTTTAAATATTTAATTAGTAATTGATTTATTCTTTATTATCCCTTCCAATTAATTTGTTGAAGGTGTCAGCATCAAATTCATTTCCATAAAGTAGTGTAGAAAATCTTTGAATCTCAGCAGCGATTTGAATAGCAGCTTTAATTTCTTCATTATTTGCCCCGGCTTTTTTAGCAAATTCAATTTGTGCAGCAATACAATACTCACATCTGATTGCAGCGGAAACAGCAATGGCCACTAATCTTCCTTCTTTAACATTGATTGGGCTTTCATCAGACCACAGCATATTAAACTCGTCAAAGTATTCAGCAGCCTCTTCGGCCATAAACTCAGGATACATTACATTCCATGGAGCTTCTTTTTTTTCTTGCTCTTGGCCAAAGGTTAGAGCAGTTATTAAAAAAAATAATAAGGTTAATCTTTTCATATCTATAGTTTTAAGTTAAACTACAATATAATAAATTCATTTAAAATTTTTTAAAAAAAAACACCCCTAAAAAGGGGTGTTCTAATTAAAGTGGAAATATTAAATAGTTTTACGGTAATACAACTGTGTCAATTGCATGTATAATTCCATTATCAGCCTGAACATCAACTGCAATAATATTACTTGTTCTTCCATTATTATCAGTTAATATTCCCTCGCCATTATCCCCAACATTAAATGTTAAGTCAGCAATACTAGGATTCGCCTGTGCTAAAGAAGTTGTTATGACCATTCCGTCAGAAAGTGTATTAGACATTTGGTTTACACTCACAA